>SXGT01714208.1_pt1 | contig 11944 bp, 5 predicted proteins | sample 3176221 | NCBI WGS metagenome assembly SXGT01 (sample SAMN11356862, study PRJNA531348) | freshwater metagenome | isolation source: freshwater sample F1-120 | place: China: Fuxian Lake, Yuxi | collected 2017-12-25
CATGGAAGTTGTCATCGACGCTCACGAACAACACGTCCTGGCCGGTAACGAGACGCTGACGATGTTCGAGTTGAACGCCTGCACCGCCCTGCTCCTATTCCAGCGCGCAGGTGTTGATTGGTCCACTGAGCAGGCCGCTTATATCGGTGTGACGCAGCAGGGTCCTTACAAGCCCGAACACTACCGCTACTGATTTATTAACCATTCACCACAATATATTGAGACCGGGCGATTGACTTTTTCGCCCGGTCTTTTTTTGCGCGACGGCCGCCTTCACGGCGATTCGGTCACACGGTACAGTGACGTGATTCGTGACGCTTCCGTCTCTGGTGAGGGGAAACCGAAGAGGTGCGTCCTTTCTTGGCGATTCTGGCGCTCGTGCGGCGGAGAGGACATTTGAATATGCCAGGCGGGCAGCGACTGGATGCGGAGAAATCCGGCACCGGCGACCGGAGCGATTCCAGCGCCGGCGCGGCGGGTTGGCGTGCAATGCGACCGACGTCGATTGCCTTTCACGTGGCGGCGCTGCTGGGGTCTGTATGGCCGTCCGCGGCACTCGCGCAGGAAAACGCGATCCAGCTCGCGACCAAGATTCCCGTCGGCACCATGGAAGTGATCCAGCTTGCGCTGTTCGCGGGCATTACCGGCGCAGCGATCCTGTCCGCGATCCTGCTGATACGCGAACGCGCCCGGACGGCCAGCGAGAATGTGAGCCTTCGCGAACGTGTGGCCGAGATCGGCAACGCACTGCAGCGCGCCGAGGCCTTGCTGAACCTGAAGGACCAGCGCATTCTCGTGTGGTTCGGCGACGAGCGGAAACCGGAGCTGGTCGGCTCTCTCTCCCGCGCGGATGCACCCGAGGATCGCGCCACGTTTCTGGCTTTCGGCAAATGGCTCGCTCCGCGCAGTGCGGCTCGCCTGGAGCGGGCGATCTCCTCGTTGCGCGAGGAAAAACAGACTTTCGACCTCGTGGTGGAGACCAACAAGCGGGTGTTCCTCGAAGTTCAGGGACGCATTGCCGCAAGCCACGTGGCGGTGCGGTTCCTCACACTTTCAGATGCGCGGCGCGAACATGCGGAACTGCGCATCGAGCATCAGCAGTTGCACAGCGAACACGGAACGATCCTGAAGCTTCTCGATGCGCTCCAGATGCCAGCCTGGTTGCGCGGGAGCGATGGCAGTCTGCAATGGGTGAACGCCGCCTATGCGCAGGCGGTGGAGGCTGCAAACGCGTCAGCAGCCGTCAACGAGAGCCGGGAATTTCTTGGAACGGGCGCGCGCGAGCAGATTGCCCGCGACCATCTTTCGTCTGCAGTCTTCGCGCAACGGCTGTCGACCGTGATCGGCGGCGATCGGCGCATCTTCGCGGTTACGGATGTGGCGGCCGGCGAAGGATCCGCCGGGCTGGCATGCGATGTCAGCGAGGTCGAAACGATCCGCGAGGAGCATGAGCGGACGGTCCGCAGCCACGCCGATACGCTTGACCAGCTCAACACCGCGGTTGCCATCTTCGATACCGACCAGAAGCTGCGCTTCTTCAACCAGGCGTTCCAGAAACTCTGGGAGTTCGACCTGTCGTTCCTGGAAAGCCGGCCCGACAACACCTTGTTGCTCGACAGGTTGCGCAGCGATGGGAAACTCGCGGAGCAGCCCGAGTGGCGCCGCTGGAAGGAAAACCTGCTGGGCGCCTATCGCGCCGTCGAGCCGCAGGAACATCTGTGGCACCTGCCCGATGGCCGCACGTTGCGCGTGGTGGCCAATCCGCAGCCCAATGGCGGCGTTACCTGGGTGTTCGAGAACCTCACCGAGAAGATTAACCTGGAAAGCCGCTACAACACGATCGTGCGCGTCCAGGGCGTCACGCTCGACAATCTCGCAGAGGGCGTCGCGGTGTTCGGCCCGGATGGGCGCGTGCGGCTCTCCAATCCGGCTTTCGCGAACCTGTGGGGCATGCCCGAGGGGCTGGTACAGGCCGGGACGCATATCTCGGTAATCCGCGCCGCCTGCCAGACGCTTGCCAAGGCAAGCCCCTGGAGCGAACTCGCAGCCACGGTGACCGGGTTCGACGACGACCGCCAGGACCGTCACGGCCAGGTCGAGCTCAACGACGGCAACGGGCTCCGCTTCGCGGTCATTCACCTGCCGAACGGTCAAGTGATGACCACGTTCATCGACGTGACCGACAGCGTGAACGTCGAGCGCATGCTCAAGGACAAGAACGAGGCGCTCGAGCGGGCGGACCAGCTCAAGAACGACTTCGTCCGTCACGTCTCCTATGAGCTGCGTTCGCCGTTGACGAGCATCAGCGGGTTCACCGAACTGCTGGCGCAGGAGACGGCCGGACCGCTCAATCCGCGGCAGCGGGATTACGTCGACCACATCGCCTCCTCGTCCTTCGAGCTGGAGACGATCGTGGACGATATCCTCGACCTGGCCACCATCGACGCCGGCATCATGGAACTGGAAATCAGCGAGGTCGTCATAGAGCGTACGGTGCGCTCCGCCGCCGATCTCGTGGCCGAGCGGCTGCGCGAACATTCGATCGCGCTCGACATCGTGTTGGAACAGGCTCCGGCTTCATTCCACGCGGATGAAAACCGCATTCGGCAAATCCTGTTCAATCTGCTCAGCAACGCCGCCAACTACGCGCCGGAAGGATCGACGATCCAGTTGGCCTGCATGCGCGACCCGGCGGGCATCGCCTTCAGGGTTCATGATGACGGGCCGGGTATCCCGCCAGACGTGCTTGACGGAATCTTCCGACGCTTCGAACCGCATTCGAATGGCGGCCGCCAACGCGGCGCCGGGCTAGGCCTGTCGATCGTGAAGAGCTTTGTCGAGCTGCATGACGGTTCGATCGAGATCGATACCGGCGAGAGCCGTGGCACAACCGTCATCTGCCGCTTTCCGATGGCGCCGGAAGGGTTTCGCGAGGCGGCGGAATAGCGTTCATGGGGGAGCGCTCGATCGAATTGGAGCTGCCTGACGAAGAGGCCTCCTGCGTCCTTGGCGATGACTTCGCAGCGATGCTGCGCCCCGGCGATGTGCTGGCGCTTCACGGCGATCTCGGAATGGGCAAGACGACGCTCGCGCGTGCCATCATTCGCGGGCTGCACAGCGATCCGGACCTCGAAGTTCCAAGCCCGACCTTCACGCTCGTCCAGGCCTACCAGGCGCGTTTTCCGATCCACCACTTCGACCTCTATCGTCTGGCCTCGCCAGACGAATTCGAAGAGCTGGGTTTCGATGAGACGATCCGCGGCGGCGTGGTGTTGGTCGAATGGCCGGACCGCGCGGAGGACAGGTTGCCCGGCGACGCCGTAACGGTGGTCCTGTCCGAACATGGATCCGGTCGACACGCACATATAACCGGTCCGGCCGATTTCATGGCGCGGCTCGACCGGTCGCTGGCCATCCGCGCATTCCTCGATCGATCCGGATATGCGGGCGCGGCCCGTGCCTATCTGGTTGGAGATGCTTCTGCGCGCGCATACGAAACCATATCTCTCGAGCAAGCCGCGCCGGTCATCCTGATGAACGCGCCGCGTCCGCCGTCGGGTCCAGCCGTCCGCGATGGCAAGCCCTATGCGCAGATCGCACATATATCGGAATCGGTGGTCCCGTTCGTCGCCATCGCACGGGCGCTGCGCGACAAGGGCTTCTGCTCTCCGGAGGTCTACGCATCGGATTTCGAGCGCGGGCTGCTGCTGATCGAGAATCTCGGCAGTGAGGGGGTTCTCGATGCTGGCAACCAGCCGATAGGCGAGCGCTATCTTGCGGCGGCTGAACTTCTGGCCGCGATACATCGTCACGAATGGTCGCCGGACGTCGACGTCGCCCCGGGAATCGGACACACGATCCCGCCCTTCGATCGCGATGCCCTTTCGATCGAGAGCGAACTGCTTGTCGACTGGTATCTGCCCCATATTGCCGGTCGCCCGGCGACTGACGCGGAACGCGCGGCCTTCTCGCAGGCGTGGGGCGCCGTGTTCGACACGCTCGACCGCTGCGAGAAGAGCATCGTTCTCCGCGATGTCCACTCGCCCAACATCATCTGGCGGGAGGATCGTTCGGGATCCGATCGCATCGGGCTCATCGATTTTCAGGATGCCATGATCGGCCCATCCGCCTACGATGTCGCATCGCTCGCCATGGATGCACGCGTCACGATCCCGGCGGAACTGGAAAACGCAATTGTCGAGGCATATGTCGCCGCGCGCCAGGCGCAGGGCGGCTTCGACCGGCAGGCTTTCGAAGCGGCTTATGCCATCACTGCCGCGCAGCGCAACACGAAGATCCTCGGCATCTTCGTGCGTCTCGATGTCCGCGACGGCAAGCCCGGCTATCTGAAGCACCTGCCTCGCATTCGTTCTTATGTAGCCCGCGCCATCACGCATCCTGCGCTGCGCCCGGTGCGTGACCTTTATGCGGAGCTCGGTATCCTATGAAGACGGCGATGGTTCTGGCTGCCGGGCTCGGCAAGCGGATGCGCCCGCTGACCGACACCATGCCGAAGCCGATGATAAGCATAGCCGGCAAAACCCTGCTCGACCGAGGCCTCGACGCCTTGGCTCAAGCGGGGGTGGAGAAGGCGGTGGTCAATGTCCACTACCTGCCACGGCAGATCATCGATCATGTGGGCCAGCGCAGCCGACCGCATATCGTCGTGTCCGACGAGAGCGGATTGCTGCTCGATTCCGCAGGCGGCATCGTCAAGGCGTTGCCCGAACTGGGGGCCGAGCCCTTCTACATTCTCAACGCCGATACGTTCTGGATCGACCGCGACGGCCGGGATCTCGAGCGGCTTGCCCTTGCGTGGGACGGCGCGCGCATGGATATTCTTCTCATGCTTGCCCGACCCCACGATGCCACCGGACATAGCGGCTCGACAGATTTTCTGCTCGACGCCGAAGGCAGGCTTGCGCGCGCCCGCGGCGCGCCGGAGGGCCTGATCTATGCCGGGGCGGCAATCGTGCATCCCCGCATCTTTGAGGGCTCGGTTGCGGAGCCGCATTCGCTCAATGTCTATTTCGACCGCGCCATCGCGGCCGGCCGGCTCTCCGGACTGTCCATGCGCGGCCACTGGATCACCGTCGGCACGCCGGATGCGGTCGCCGCGGCCGAAGCGGCGATAGCGCGCCATGGCGGGTCATGACCGGCCGCCCTGCGCCGCGCGTCTTCACGATTCCACCCGGCCAGCCGTTTCTGCCGACGCTGGCCGATGCTCTTCTGTCGGGTCGACTCGTGCCGGGCTTCGCCGTTGACAGCGATCCGCTGAAGCTCGCCTCCGCCACCATCTACCTGCCGACACGCCGTGCCGCCCGCGCGCTTCGCAGCGCGTTCGTCGACCGGCTTGGCGGCGTGTCCGCCATCCTGCCGACGATCCGGCCGCTGGGCGAGTTCGATGAGGACGCTGCGATTTTCGAGGGCGGACAAACCGACGAACTGACGCTGGCGCCGCCGATCGAACCGCTCGATCGCATCCTGCTGCTGAGCCCGCTGGTCCAGGCCTGGAAGCGCCGCCTGCCCGCCCATGTGGCGGCGCTGTTCGACGAAGAGGTGGTGGTGCCGGCTTCGTTGGCCGATGCAATCTGGCTGGCGCGCGATCTTGCCGCGCTGATGGACGAGATCGAGACCGGCGGTGCGGAATGGAATCGCCTCACGCAGCTCGTGCCGGAAGACCTCGCCAACTGGTGGCAGGTGACGCTCGAATTCCTGCAGATCGTCACGGGCGCCTGGCCCGACCTTCTGAGAGAACGCGACCGTTCCAACCCCGCAGCGCATCGCAATAGGATGATACTCGCCGAGGCGGAGCGTCTTGCCGGCAATCCGCCGGATGGCCCGGTGATCGCTGCCGGCTCCACGGGCTCGATACCCGCGACAGCGCAATTGCTGGCAGCGATCTCGCGGCTTCCCGAGGGCGCGGTCGTGCTGCCTGGGCTGGACCTGGCGCTCGACGAGGCAAGCTGGCGCGAGATCGGCCGGGCCGATAGCCCGCCAGCCAGCTTCGGCCACCCACAGGCCGGCCTGAAAAAGCTGCTCGGCGTGTTGGGTCTCGGCCGCGATCACGTGGTCGAGGTCGCCACGTCGCTTCCGTCCGTTGCCGCCCGCATCGCGGCGGTCAACGAAGCGCTGCGCCCCGCTGAGACAACCGATGCCTGGATCCGCAACCGCGATGCCGCAAGGCCGCAAGCATTCGAAGGCGTCAGTCTCGTCGAAGCGGCCAACGAACGCGAAGAGGCGTTGGCCATAGCGGTGGCGTTGCGGCTGGCCATCGCGGACGGAAACAGATCGGCGGCACTGGTAACCGGCGATCGCGAACTGGCGCGGCGGGTCGCAGGCGAACTGCGCCGCTTCGGGATCGAGGCGGACGATTCCGGCGGCACCCCGCTGGTCCTGACGCCGCCCGCATCATTGTTCCGGCTGATGCTTCAGACCGCTTTCGCGCCGGGCGATCCTGTTTCGATCATGGCGCTGCTCAAGCATCCGCTGCTGCGGGCGGGCCTGGATCGCGAGCGGGTCCGGGACGGCTCGGAAACGATAGATCTGATCGCGCTGCGCGGCGGGACCGGAAGGCCGGACATCACCAGTCTGGGCGCGGATTTCGAACGCCGGTTCGAGGAACGTCGCGCGAATCCGAGAAAGCCGCCCTGGCTCGCACGCCTTCGAGGCGATCAGGTAGACGCGGCGCAGCGCCTGCTCGTCAAGGTCGCCGAGGCCATGACGGCGCTGTCTGCCTTGCGCGGCAGTGACGTGCCGATTGCCGCGCTCGTCCGGGCGTCGGTCGAGTGCTTCGAGGCGCTTGGCCGCGACGCCGATGGATCGCTGGCCGAACTTTATCGCGGCGATGCGGGCGAGGCCTTCGCTTCCTTCCTGCGCTCCCTGGCCAGCACCAGCGTCTCGCTCGATATGGAGGCAGGGCAGTGGCCGGACGTGTTCGAGGCCCTGATCGCCGGCGCCACGGTCAAGCCCTCGGTTACGGGCGACAGCCGGGTCGCAATCTGGGGCGCGCTTGAGGCGCGGCTCCAGTCGGTCGATACGCTTGTGATCGGCGGCCTCAACGAAGGCTCCTGGCCGCGCAAGGCGGAGCCCGATCCCTTCATGTCGCGGTTCATGAAGGCCGGCATGGAGCTGGAGCCGCCGGAACGGCGCATCGGTCAGGCCGCGCACGATTTCGTAATGGCAATGGGCGCGCCCGAAGTGGTCCTGAGCCGCGCGGCGCGCGCCGGCGACGCCCCCGCGCTCGCGTCTCGCTGGCTGCAGAGGCTGAAGACATTTGCCGGCGAAGAAGCCGTCGAATCCATGGCTGCCCGCGGTCGCACCCTGCTCGATTGGGCGCGCGAACTGGACAAGGACGAGCCCGTCCCCTTTGCGCCGCGCCCTTCACCCAAGCCGCCGCTTGCGCTGCGGCCCCAACGTTTCTCCGTCACCGAGATCGAGACCCTGCGCCGGGACGCTTATGCGGTCTATGCACGGCGCATCCTGAAGCTGGAGCCGCTTGAGCCCCTGTTGCGCGATCCCGGAGCGGCGGAACGCGGTACGCTGTTCCACGACATCGTGCACGCATTCGCGATGTCAGGCACCGATCCCTTCGCGCCCGATGCGGAAGCGCGTCTGATCGAGATCGGCAGAGAGCTTTTCGATCGCGCAGCACTTCCGGCCGACATCGACGCAGTCTGGTGGCCGCGCTTCGTGCGCATGGCGCACCACTTCATCGTGTGGGAACGGGGCCGGCCACAGGGCATAAAGGGCAGGCTCGCCGAGGTGAAGGCAGACGCCACGCCCGTCGGCGTGACTGGCATCTCGCTTTCCGGCCGTGCCGACCGTATCGATCTGCGGGCAGCCGGCATGGCCGACATCATCGACTTCAAGACTGGATCGTCCCCGTCCAAGGCCCAGGCCCATACGCTTCTGTCGCCGCAACTGGCGTTGGAAGGCGCGCTGCTGATGCGCGGCGCCTTTGCCGATGCGGGCGCAGCCACGCCCGCGGAACTTGCCCATGTGCGCATGAAGGCAAATGGCGAGGTCGTCGAGGAATCGATCCTCGAATACAACCGGCAGGTCAAATCCGCCGATCAGCTATCGACCGAGGCGTGGGAGCGGCTGGAACTTCTTCTGGCCCATTACGGCAACGAAAAGACCGGCTATCTGTCGCGGGCCTTGCCTTTCCGCGAGGGCGATACGAGCGGGTATTACGACCATCTCGCACGCGTGCTGGAATGGTCGGCCGGTGGTGACGGCCCGGGTGATGGAGGCGAGGGCGAATGAGCGCGCGGCTCACGGTCCCGGAGGATACGCGTACGGCGCAGGCTACGGCTTCGATGCCGGGCGTCTCTGCCTGGGTGTCGGCCAATGCCGGCTCGGGAAAGACGCACGTGCTCTCGCAGCGGGTCATCCGACTGTTGCTGGGCGGCGCCGAGCCGTCGCGTGTCCTCTGCCTCACCTACACGCGCGCGGCAGCGGCCAACATGGCGAACCGTGTCTTCGCCAGCCTCGCGCGCTGGACAACCCTGGACGAAGACAAGTTGGCCGCCGAACTGGCCGAACTCGACGGAAGAAGCCCGGATCAGAAGCGCCTGCGCTTTGCGCGCCAGCTCTTTGCCCGTGCGCTGGAGACCCCCGGCGGACTGAAAATCCAGACCATCCACGCCTTCTGCGAGGCGGTGCTGCACCAGTTCCCGCTGGAAGCGAACATTGCCGGCCATTTCCAGTTGCTGGACAGCCAGATGGAGGCGGCGCTGGTGGCCGAGGCGCGCCGCGAAATGGTCGCGCTGGCTGCCGGCGATGCGCAGCCGGAACTCGCCGAAGCGTTTGCAAGCGTGTTGGCCTATGGCGGTGAAAGCGGGCTCGAATCCCTGCTTGGTGCGATCATCGCGCAGCGCGACGCGTTGCGCCGCTTCATCTCTAATGTGGGCGAAGGCGACGCGCACTTTCGTCCGTTCTTTGCCGAATTCGGATTTGCCGGCGAGGAAACACCGGCATCCCTGGCTGAAGCCATATGGCCCGACCCTTATTTCGATCCTGCACTGGCCAGGGCGATCGGCAGCCGGGCGACGGCGGCTGGCAAGGCGATTGCGGAGACGTTCTCGACCGACCTCTCAGCCGCATGTGCGCTCGTCGATCCCGAGGAACGGCTGAAAGCGTTGCGGACGATCTTCCTGACCAGGAAGGCCGGCGTCTGGTCGCCGAAATCCGCGACACGGATCATGGCCAAGGGCGTTGGCGAATATTTTCCGGAGTTCGCGCAGGAGTTCGAACGATTTGCCGGTGCAATCGAGACGGCCTGCGACCGCGTCGCGCTCCTCTCCATGCTTGAGGCCACCCGTGCGGCGCTGGTTCTCGCAGACTGGCTGATAGCACGCTACGAACGCCTCAAAAGTGCACGCGGCTTCCTCGACTTCAACGACCTCATCGCGCGCACCGCGGCGCTGCTATCCCGCGAGGATGCCGGCGCCTGGGTGCAGTACAAACTCGACAAGGGCATAGACCACATTCTGCTCGACGAGGCGCAGGATACGAGCCCTGACCAGTGGGCGGTGGTCAACGCGCTCGCAGCCGAGTTCTTCTCCGGGCAAGGCGCGCGCGAGAACGAGAGCCGAACCGTATTTGCGGTGGGCGACGAAAAGCAGTCGATCTATTCCTTTCAGGGTGCCGAGCCCGAATCCTTTGCGCTCAGTGGGCGGACCTTCCGCGATCGCGTTCTGGCGGCTCGCGGGGCGTTCGAGCAGGTCAAGCTCACCCGTTCTTTCCGCTCGACGGAGGATGTGCTTTCGGCGGTCGATCTCGTCTTTGCTTCCGAGGTGGCCCGCGATGGCCTCACCCGCGACCCGGAACCGGTCGAGCATCTGGCCATTCGCGAGAACGCGCCAGGCCATGTCGAGCTGTGGGCATCGCTCAGCCCCATGGTGGTCGAGGAGCCCGACGACTGGACCGAGGCGATCGATCATGCCTCCGCGCCGGCGGTGCGGCTCGCGCGCCAGATCGCCGACACCATGGCGCACTGGCTGTCTTCCGAAGAAATGATCCCGGGTCGTGGCAGACGCCTGACGCCTGGCGACGTGATGGTGCTGGTCAGGAAGCGCGATCGCTTCATCCACGCGCTCGGCCGCGAGTTGAAGACACGCGGCATTCCCGTGGCGGGCGCCGACCGGCTGATGCTGACCGGCCATATAGCCGTGCAGGATCTGATGGCGGTTGCGCGTATCGCTTTGCAGCCGGAGGATGATCTCTCGCTTGCGGCTTTGCTCAAGAGCCCGGCTTTCGGGTTCAGCGAGGAAATGCTGTTCGAGCTTGCCGCCAGGCGGCCGGAAGGCCGGTCATTGCTCTCCGCAATGCGGGTCGCGAGCGAGAGCGACGATGCGATGGCACAGGCATGGCTAACGCTGTCCCGCTGGAGAAACGAAGCCGGCTACAGGCCGCCATTCGAGTTCTTCGCCAACCTGCTCGCCCGCGATGGCTTGCGCCGGAAGTTCATAGCCCGGCTGGGGCCGGAGGCCGGCGACGTGGTCGATGAGTTCCTCAATTTCTGCCTGGCAGCCGAAAGGACCGGGGTTAACAGCCTTGAGGCGCTCATCGCGTTGCTCGACGGCGGCGGACCGGAAATCAAGCGCGAGATGGACCAGACCCGCGGCGAGGTGCGCATCATGACGGCCCACGCAGCCAAGGGGCTTGAAGCGCCAGTCGTATTCCTCGTCGACAGTGGCTCGGCGGCATTTTCCGACAGTCACCTTCCGCGCCTCGTGCCATTCGTCGCGCCATCCGGCGGCTGGCCGGTCAAGGGATTCCTGTGGCGCGCCACCGCCGATATGAACAACAGTTTCGCGCTTGGATTGGCCGTAACGGCCCGTCGCAAGGCCGAACAGGAATATCGCCGCCTGCTCTATGTCGGCATGACGCGGGCCGAGGATCGCCTGATCGTCTGCGGCTACCATGGAAAGCGTGGTCAACCTGAAGGGAGCTGGCACGCGCTGGTACGCGATGCGCTTGGCGCCTCGCCACATACGAGCGAGGTCCGGAACCCCGCAACCGGCGAAACCGTCCTGCGCTACCAGGTCACGGAACCGGGTATCGTCGTTCCGGCGCAGACGGTCGTGGGAACGACGCCCCAGCCGATATCGCTGCCGGCTGCGCTCTTCCAGACACTTCCGCCCGCGCCGGTTCTGCCGCGTCCGCTTTCACCGTCGGGAGCTGGTGCAACCGTTGAGCCCGGCCCGGACACGGTGCGCGACGGTCGCTCGCCCGTACTCGATGCTCCCGCCACGCAGTCCTTTGCACTGGAGCGCGGGCTGGCGGTCCATCGGTTGCTGCAGGTTCTGCCGACGATGCCGGCAAGCGAGCGCAGGGCTGCCGCGAACCGTTATCTCGGGCGTATCGGCAATTCGTGGCCTGACGGCGAAACCGACCGTCTTTGGGAATCGGTCGACACGGTGCTGCACGATTCCGGCTTCTCGGCGATCTTCGAAGACGGATCGCGCGCCGAGGTCGAACTCATGGGCCGCGTCGCGCTGGGAAGCGGCGAACGCGCCGTCTCGGGGCGGATCGACAGGCTGGTCGTCACCAACGATGAAGTGCTGATTGTCGACTACAAGACCAATCGACCGCCGCCCGCCGACCTGCGGGATGTCCCGCAAGTCCATGTGGCGCAGATGGCGCTCTACCGCGCGCTTCTTGCGCCTCTCTATCTCGATCGCGAAATCCGCGCGGCGCTGGTCTATACCGAGGCCCCCGTGCTGATCGCCGTATCCGCGCAGACGATGGACGACGCGCTTGCCCGACTCACCCATGCGTGACAGAACAACGCTTGAATGGCGCTCTTGAGAGCCCCAAATATACGCCGACACAATCCTATCAAGGAGACCGACATGGCCACCGTCACCACAGACAAGAACACCTTCCAGGCCGAAGTGCTCCAGGCTTCCGAGCCTGTGGTGGTCGATTTCTGGGC
>SXGT01190917.1_pt1 | contig 11943 bp, 14 predicted proteins | sample 3176221 | NCBI WGS metagenome assembly SXGT01 (sample SAMN11356862, study PRJNA531348) | freshwater metagenome | isolation source: freshwater sample F1-120 | place: China: Fuxian Lake, Yuxi | collected 2017-12-25
GACTTGGCGAGTACCGCGACATGACCATTTAGGTCGATGGTCAGTGGGTCGTGTTCCGGGTCATGGCTGGGGAGTCGCGGCACGACGCCGAGTAGGTAATCGGCATCGTTGTCGCTCAGCACGAGGCGGGTCGTAGCAGTGGCCGCATCCGGGATCACATGATCGATGCTGGGGAAGCGACCGGTCTTCTCGATGTTGAAACAGAAAGTCCACGGCCCAATGCGGATGACGACATGATTGTCCGTGCGGCCGATCTCCACCGGCTGGTCGGCCGGTAGATCGCGGTTGGCGAACACAGACGAACGTTGAACCAGCAATTCGTCCTGCCACGGAAACGAGAACCCTGATTGCTTCAGGATCTGGCCGCCATCCGTGGCAGCCAAGCAACCATCACCACCGCGAAGCTGAATGCAGTTGAGTGCGTACCGCCGGGCGTCGTGCTCCGTGGTCTCCATCGCGTCCTTCAACGCGGTGAGGAACCGGGACGGATTCGAGCCGAACTCCGTGGGGATTGCTGGAGCTTCGGTTTCTGTCGGCTGTGACTCCACGATGATGGAACGCGGGATCGACCGGTCATCCCAGTTCAGCACGACATCACCGTCGCGAGCCTCCAGGGTGACGTTCTCATCGGCGCGAGTCCCTTCGCAGGCACTCAGGGCATCGAGAGTCACAGCGAACGCTTCAGCGTGAGTCGTGCCGGTCAGTCGATATTCAGCCGCGCCGGCGCGGTTTTGGATCCGAATGTGGAGACCGTCGCCGCTGGCGATGAATTGGACCGTTTGGTCCGCCTTGCTGGGAGAGCGTGGCAGCATCCGACGGAAGACGCCACGCAGTTGTTTAACGAGTTGTCGTGAAATCGTGATCAACGGGAAGTCCTCCGAGTGAGTGGATGAAAGGGGACACAGAGCAAGGCAATGTTTACGCGGCCGAGTTATGGCGACGGCGTTGTGGGATCACCGCGACGTTGCGTTCGCGGTCGTACTCGTCCCAGTCCAGAACGCGTGGCTCGCGTTCGATGGGGAATGGCGTCAACTCGACGAAGCCCATACCGGTGATGGTCGAGATGTCTTCGCCGGTGGCGCGGGCGATGGCGCGGTTCAAGTCACGTTGGGACATGTCACAGACTCCTTGGATAGAGACAACGACAGCCCATTGCGGGGCGGTCGCAGGCAAAGCAACCGCCCCGCACACGCGAGGCTTGTTGAGAGAAGAGCCGAGCCACGGAGTTGCACGGACACATACGGGCGCGAGGGGGAGTGCTCCCTCTTGTCCGTTTGCGATCAGGGCGTCATCCGCGACTCAGCCAGTTTCGTTCGAGCCACTCGCGTTCGGCGTCCAGCGCCGCGGAGCGATTGGCAAATGGGCCAAGTAGGGGACCGCCGACCGGCGAAAGGTCAGCGGTCCAGTCGCCAGCTTCGGTTGGTTCGACCATCGAGCCGCGCGAAATGGTCAGCCGGCCGAGTTCAGCCAGCGGTAGCGCCTCGTCGTACACACAAAAAACTTCACCAGCAGGATCAATCACAAGCTGCATGGCGGCCTCCTTCATCGAGGTCGGCGCAGAATGTTGCGGCGCGGACGATCGACCAGCAGGCCGTCCAACACCGATTGCACGGCCGACAGTTCGCCAGCCACACGCTGTCGGAGTTGGGCGGTGTCACGCAGCGCTTGCGGCTCGACGCCGTTCAGGATGCGCTGAGACTGCTCGACCAGTTGGTCCAGTTGCTCGCTGGAATGGATGTTGAGTTCGCGAAACCGTTGAAAAAACTCGCGGATGTTCTCGACGGCGGTGTCGCGGAAAACTCTTGGCTGTCCATCGTCGCTGCCGCTGACCCGTTCTACGAGCCGTGACACGAGAGTTGACATCTCCAAAATGAACGCGGTTTCTGCAAGCTGCACGGCCTCGTCGAACCGCGCGGACACTCGCTGCGATTCTTGGCGATAAAGGTCGGGGCTGAGCTGTTGCAGGTAAGATGGCGGCTCGACGTTCGGAAACTCCCAAGTCACATCGAACAAGCTGCGTAGCGAGTCCGGATAGTCGGTCGGATTGAACAAGCTGCCGAGCCGCTCGCGAGCCGTGGCCTTCATCGCCTCGAACTGCTGTTCGAGTTGCTCAACCGCCTCAGTGAGTTCGGCCTTGAGTGTGGTGAGCTGCACTTGCACGGCACTGACATCCTGCTGACGGATCAGGCGGATGCCCGGCTCCGGAAATGGCAGAGACACACCTCGCCAATAGGTCACGACCTCGTGCTTCACCGCATTGACGGCGCGGAAGGCGGGGTGCTTGCTGTCGAGCAGTTTCTTGCCAGCCGAAAGAAACTGGCCCTCGGCTCCGAAGCTCTCGGCAGCCTGCGATCGTTGCTCGGGCGTGAGAGTCTTGCGAATCCCAAACCAGGTGAACCCGACCCTAAGTGCGGCCATCGTGGCACGGAGTTGTTCGGCCGGCGTGCGCGACGGACGAGTGGCAGCAGGACGATTGAGAACACGAGGCATGAATGATCTCCTGGTGAATGAGTTGGGAAAGAACTCCGAATCCGCCGGGCCGCCTCCCTGCGGCCAAGCGGATTTGGCGGGATCGCTACACAGCAGCCAACTCGCGGTAGCCCTTGGCGAGCTTCGCTGTGATCTGTTGCAAGGCGTGCGTGTTGGCAGCGGCGTCGGATGTGAACGACTTCGTCTGCGTCTGTCCGTTAGAGCCGATGCAGCCATAGCGGACAGTGACCTCGCGGTTGTTGGTCGTGATCTCCCAGAACTTGGCCGAGGTTCCTTCGACGTATTCAAAGCGGCGAGTTGGCATGGTGGCTCCTTGGAATTGAAGGTGGACCAGAAACGAAACGAGCCGCCACGCTGCGGCCGTGATGCAAGTAGCAGTCAGCTCAGAGCCGTCACTCGGCAACCAGCGAGTTCACGTCGCGGCGGACGTGCAAGAACGACGGGAAGCGGGGCACGCCACGCTCGGTGAGATCTTGGTAGCGGACAGAGATGACGCTGCCGACCGCTGGTGGAGTCTCACGCTGGGAATCAGTGAAGCCGGTGCCGACGTTGAAGCGGAGACCATTCGCAAGTTGGACCAGCAGCGCGCCCATCCGGCCGCGATGCCGACCTTGACCAGCGAGATGCTCGACAACTTGAGCATCCAGTTCCATAAGTAGCTTCGCCTTGACCAGTGTGCTGGACCGGCCCACCTCATAACGCGAGCCGGACTGACGCAGCATCAGTCCCTCCCCGCCGAGCGACGTGATCCGGCACAGTTCTTCGCGAAGATGTTGGAGCCCCCGGCAGCGTTCTTGATGGAGCACCCGTGCGTACTGCGGTTGGTGTTCGCACAGCGTCGTTTCCAAGAAGTCCTGCCGAGCTTCAAAGCCGCCTTTCGCAGCCGGAGCATCGAACACGACAAACCGGACCTCGCGCCAATGATCGCTCTGGTCATGACGGCGCACGATGCTGACCGTTCGTTGGAACGCCTTGCGGTCGATCCAGAGTTCACCGTCGAGCGGGACGTTCGGCAGGTTGTGGGTGAACCAAGCCGGAGCGTGATACACATTGCCTTGCCGTGAGAGAAATCGGTCACCGGTCCAATAGGCACGCACGCCGTCAAGTTTTTCGCTGGCAAACCAACCAGCGGGATCGATGTGATTTTCCCAGGAGTGGGCGAGCAACAGTGGCGGCACATTGCGTGGAGTTGGCGCGGCCGGGGTTTCAGCCGGCGCAACCGCAGCTCCGATCCGAGCAGCTTCGGCCGCCGCTCCGCGCAGCGTTTTCAGGTGTTTGCAGCTCCTACGTTCGATCGGCAGTGATTGATTCCGCCAAGCGGGACACGAGCACGAGAACACACCGCCGACATTTTTCAGCACATACGGCGAGCGGGCAGAGCCTTGGATCTCGACCGACTCACCATCAAGCAGTTCGGGCATGACAGCCTCCATGACAAGAGGAGAGAAGGGTGAGCCGGCCGACACAATCGGCCGACCTCAGTTGAGCAATGGGTTGCGAGCAACCCTTCGACGCGGCCCGTCCGTAGCAGTCGTGGACCGCGAATAGAGGCCGGGCTGCTCAGCCGACAGACATCGGCCGGTGGCCCAGGTCCGCAGCCGCTCAACGGACTCGGAAGCTGTGACGGCCACCGGGACGATTTGCCGAGCGGCTTCATTCAGCGGCACATCCAGCAACGCAGCTAGCCGACAACAAGCTCGAATTTCCGCGCCCGTCCATTGATCGTCACCCGGCAGTTGCTGCTCAGGATCGAGACCAAACAGTTGCCGATACATCTGCCAGATCGCGCGTTTCTCGGCAGCGGTCGGTAGGTCCAAGAAGAAAATCCCGTCGAACCGCTCGGCACGCGAAAACTCCGGTGGCAGTTTGCTTACGTCGTTCGAGGTCGCGACGACATAGACGTCGCTCGCATGATCGTTCAGCCAAGTCAAGAACGTGCCGAACATCCGTGACGACACGCCTGAATCGGTCTGTCCCGACGAGGCCACGCCACTCAAGCCCTTGTCGATCTCGTCTACAAACAAAATGCAGGGTGCCATCGCCTCGGCAATGCGCAGTGCTTGGCGAACATTCTGCTCAGTCTGACCGACGAGCGAACCAAACAACGTCCCCACATCCAGCAGCAGTGTCGGTCGGCCCGTCTCGGCTCCGAGCGATTTGGCAAACGCAGATTTCCCCACCCCCGGCACGCCCAGCAACAAAACTCCGCGTGGTCGCTTCAGCGGGTTGTTGCGGTTCGGCTGCAAGAGAGATCGCTTGCAGAACGCCTTGAGTGCCTTCAGCCCACCGAGGCCGTCAAACTTCGCGTCGCTGCGGTGCATTTGCAGCAGCCCGCTTTTTTTTAGCATTTGGGACTTGAGCTCCCAGAGCGGCTCAGGGCTGACATTGCCGTGTCTCACGAGCGACAAGCTGAATGCGGACTCGGCCTCGTAGCGGGTGAGTCCTGCGGCAGCATCCAGCACCACCTCCAGCGCAGGCCCGGTCGGCAAGTCATCCGCCTCAGTGGCGATGCCACGGGCGATCGACTCCAGTTGCTCGCGTGTTGGCAGGTCATGCTCCAGCACGATGAAGAGCTTCTCCAGCTCGACGGGAACTTGCACGACCGGAGACAGGATCACGACGAAGGTGCGGTTCTGCTTTCCGTCTGCGATTTGGTGAGCGAGCGCCTGCACGATCTCGGCCGACTGCAACAGCCGGTGAAAGTTCGGGAGCACCAGCAACGCGGAACTGTCCTCTTTGGCCAGCGAGTTCAACGCCCGAATCGCTGCCAGCGGATCACCGCCAGCGGCATCGGCGGCGTTGGCTTTACGTCCCGACAGCCGCAGCCCTCGATCAACGTCCCAGGTGGCCAGTGCCCACTTCTGTTCCGAGCAGAGCTTCGCGATCTCAAGGACGGCATCTTCGTGCTCATGGCTCTCGACCCAGATGCCTGTGAAGCAGGCACGCACATGCTCAGCCAGGCGTTCAGACAATGACATGACTGACCTCCTTTGAATGTTGATGAGGATGAAAAAGCAGAGGCCGCCGAGCACATGCCGGGAGATCCCGGCACGCACTCGACGGCCTCTGCTCGTGAGTGTGGTGATCGCGCGACGGATGCCGTCACGCGGACTGTTGTTGGATGACTTGTTGACCGGCGGATTGGTGGAACTCGGCAGTCAGCGTCTCGTTGACGCGATGGCCGAGAGCGTCCTCCACGAACTTACTGGCTTCACGGCATTCACCGCCGACAAAGCCTTTGGTCTGCACTTGGGTTTGTCCGGTCGGGGACACGGTGATCTCGATAAGTTTCATCAAGCGACACCTCCGACCTGCACTATGAGCTTGATGGACCCGTCCGCCAGAGCTTGCTCAGTGACCGTGTGCCCGCGCTTGCGAGCCTCGATGCGGGCCTTCTCAACCGCGTACCCCTGCAAGAACGAATCCAGCTCGCGCTGGTCGCCCCAGTGGCCGTTGAAGTTGTCGTACTGGACTTCGCCGGTCTCCAACTGACACACGGCCGGGTAGGTCCAGTCGCGGAGTCTCACCGCGAGTCCCTCGACTTCGCCGCGATACAAGCGGTGTTTGCCGAAGACCGGGTCCGCCAACTGGCGTCGCCGGCACGCGGCCGTCACAGCAGCGGCATCTCGGACTTCGGTTTTGATTTTCACGATATGGGACAACACACACCTCCTTTCGAGTGGCGGCGAGCAACCTCGCCGCATTGATAAACAACAAAACGACCTCGCAACTCCACGACGAAGTCAGCGAGCAGTACGGACGTTTCGCCAACTCTTGCAGGCTCAGCCCGGCACTACGGTCGCGACTGCCGAACGAATCGTCGCTGGGCTTGTCGGCGAGTCGGTGCCAGCAGTGAGACGAGCCACGTCAGCGGCACCGAGACCGTGGACACGGTGACGTCGCAGTGCCTCGGCCGTGCGCTCCAGGCCAGCTCGCAGGACAGCTTCTGCCCACGCGGCCGATCGACAAGGACACGCATGTCGTGAGCTTCGGTCGCTTGTGGCTCGAAGGCAGCGAGACCCACACAGTCAGGGACGAGCGCGAACCCGTTGCAGTCCCAAGTCTCCGCGAACTGCGGGTCGTGTGCTTCGCAGGCCGTGATCAGGTCCGACGAGTAGAAGGCCGCGTGATAGTCCGGACAGAATGTGACCTCCGCGACCGCATGGCATTTCCGCCAAGCCAACTTGGCCAGCTCGCCGCGCTCGCGCAATGTCTTCACGAGCGGCCGGCGCAACTCGATGACCGCGCAGTCGCAGCCATAGAGGTCTTCGCTGTGCGTGTCAGACGTTGCTGTTCGCAGAACGAGTATGGGCATGGGAGTCTCCTTGCGATGACGGACGGTGGGAATGGCGTGATGTGCGAGGTACTGAACGACGTGAGCGCAATTTGCTGAAGCCGATCCGCAAATGTCCGGCAGCTAAGCTGGGGGGCTTCACTTGATATGCCCGGATTCGGCTTTGGATTTAGCGCACGGTGGTCGCGGAGAGACTTGGCTCTGGCGATTTTCGCTGTTCAGTAAAAGAGCACTTACCTGTGCGGTCGAAAAATTTGTAATGTGGCTGCCGTCGCGATCAGTTTGGTTTTAGCCTCTGGTTGTGCTGAGCCAAGTCGCGGACACACCAGGAGAAGATCTGACTGACACGGAAGGAAAGCCATGACCACGAAAGCCGAACCCGACATGCCGTTTGAAGATGACTACGACGACGAAACGTACGCCCCGCCCCAACCGCAACCTGTCCTCAACGAGCAACAGGGAATCGACTTCCTGAAGTACGGCATCGCCGGATACTCGGTGTTTGAGTTGATGGGGAACACCAAACTCAACAACATCTCGCTGCCATCGCACCTGCGTACTTTCGAGCATTTTCGCGGCGAGGCGGGTGTGTTCGGTGATCCCATGGCGCGGCTCTTGGTGGATTCGGCAGTCCTGGCTCACATCCAGAGTGCTCGCTTGATGGTCAAAGCAGAAGGCCAATCTCCAGAGGCAGCCGCGATCTACTTAAAAGCATCCGCCAAGTATCTGAGTGAGGTGCGCCATCAGGTGCTGGCGTTGCGGCAATTCCGCTCCCCAATCGTGTCCAAGCAAGTGACCGTCGTTCAGCAGCAGAACGTCGCGCACGGCGATCAGCAGGTGACCTGCCTCACTGCCAACGTGACAACGGCGAATCTGCCAGCCGCCTTTTCAGACGAGTTCGCTACCGTGGTCAGCGACGCTTATTGCCCGGTTGCTGCCATCACGCACGAGCCATCCAAAACGATCGACGAACTGATCGTTGAGTCCTTCATCGCAACACCCGAGGTTCAGGAGCAGCTTGCGATGATGGACGCTTCGCCGGGCTGGCAGTTCGGCACGCAGTCGGGTGGCTGCCTCCAGATGACGGAGGCGATGAAGGAAAATGTCGTGGTGATCTGATGGACTCGTTGGACCTGGAGCCGAAACCATGTCGAATCTCTCGGCAGAGCCGCGCATCGAACCGGACGTGCCCAATCCTCGGCGTGTTGCTGCCGGTCGGATCAATCGTTCGCTGCGCCGCGGGTTGACCGAGGCGGGACGACAGCGGCTTCGGGAGTCAGCCTTACGGTCGCAGCCGTGGAAGCTCGCCATCGGACCAAAGTCTGCCGCAGCGAGGCTGCAATCAGCACGAAACGGCAAGGTCCGCCAAGCCGGAATCCTCTCCGTTCGCGAATGCCGGGCACTGACTGCGGAGCTGAATGCCGACCTATCACGCTTCCGACAGATTCGTCAGCAGGCCGTATCGCAGCCGGACGAGAATTCACTGCGACACCCAACAGACAAGTAAGCGCACCGATACGGGCACAAGGCTAGTCGCCAGGCGGCCCTTGGCGGCGTCGTGAGTCCGTGAGAGACTCAACGTGCCTCCGCACGGGCTGCGACCGCTCTGCGGGGCACGGAGGACTCCAGAATCGGTCTATCTCGGCGCAAACGCTCGAAGGCTATGAATGACGGTGGAACGCATCGAACTGCTGGGCGAGTACCAGACACCAGCGTTCCAGGTCGGTGACCTGGTGGAGTGTGCGGTTTGCGGTTCGATGGTTCGGGAGTCTTGATCGGACCAATTGAGAGTGGCAACATCCCTCCGTCTGGTTGTCAGATTCGATTGCAAACGAACCTCGCCGAAGCAAAACCGCAATGAACGATTCACCCCTCTGGACGCAGTCCCGAGTCAGCTTGGCAAAGAACGTCTGGATCTTCTCCGGCTGTGTCGAGACCTGCCGGGCTTGCAGGACATCGCCATGATCATCACGCAGCGAAATCGTGATCTGACGCGCATGCTGGTCGATTCCTAAGTACAACATCGTCATGGTTCTCCTGCTGGGGAAAGGGATCACAGTCTCCCACCGGCATAGGACAACCACGGCTCGATCGCAACAAACGCTCTTTCATAGATATCAAAGGGGTTGGAGCAGTGCCCGGCGTCACTTGATCTCGATGTTCGATCCGAAACGATTGCTTTTTTGGGTTCGCGCTGTCCGCTACGAACATGTGAATGAGTCCGACGCAGAAATACTTCGGCTGGTGGCCTGGACTGATCACGCCTCGGTGATTTTGTGAATCTTTGATTTGCGGAGAGGAATTGCTTGACGATCCCAGCCGTTAAGTCGTAAACCTCCCGTCCTGCAAACTGGTCGCAGACGCGGTGCTGATTCGCCGCTGTGGTTTCTCAGATGCTGTGGTTTCTCAGATGATGACTTGGTGTGGTTGGAAGCCCGGAGTATTCCTGTTGACTGCGTATTACGCGGTTTTAGCGGGACTTGGTCCGGGCTTTCATTTTTTGTTCGACCCGCACCATCACTCGCACGCGGCGGGGCAAGGCTCGGAAACGCCGAAGGAAATCGCATCGGCGAAGCATTCCAGTCAGAGCGGCTGTAATCATTGCCATCACCATGACAAGCCCCATGCTGAGCGAATTGCAGAGTGTTGCGAAGTCTCGCAGCGTGATTCGGTGAAATCCAAAAGTTGCTTGCCGAGCGTTCGTGAGACTGGTCACGAACACGATCACGATTGTCAGCTTTGTCAGTGGTTCGCTCAGTCGCAGTCGAATGGACTTTCGCGGGCGACCGAGTTGTTTTTGCTGTCTGTGATCTGCCGCAATGAGACGGTCGCTTCGCTGTGCGTGAAGGAAGTGGCTAGCCTGCATCTCTCGCGTGGTCCTCCCGCTGCTGTTTGAAGCGTGACGGTTGAGTGACTTGTTGCTGTGAAGTTCCGCGAATGGCTGTCGCCTGCGTTTGGCTGGCGTGCATTTTCGTGTGATCGACCGGTCGGATGGAGGCGCGCTGCCGTCGGTGACTGGTGTGATGCTTTCAGCGATTTCGTCGCAGTATTCGACCGTGCTCACGCTTTCTTTGGGTGATCTTGGGATCGCATTGTTCGCCGGCTGTGTTGCCGGTGGGTTGTGTCGTGCGATTCGAGTGTTGTCCCTCAGCAGCGAGGTCAGCGATGGGCGCATTCTTGCGGAAGAGCGGTTCTTGGTTTGGACGATTGCATGGCGCGGCGAATCACGATTTCTGTCCGTCGGCGAATCGTTGGTTTTATTGGATGAAGCATCCGGCGGCGGCGATTGTGTTCGCGGCGGTGGTCGCGTGCGCGGCGGGAATCTTCATCAACCCAGTGGCGTTTGTGCCGGGCGGCGCTTTGGTGGCGACGTTGGTGCTCGGTTACTTCTGGCCACGGTTGGCGATGCTTCGCGTGTCGGCAAGTTTGTCGTTTGGCCGCAATCGAGCGGATGAGAGCGAAGCCGTCACGGTGCATCTAACGGTCGTGAATCGGTGGCCGTTTCCGGTGTGGGGGTTGATGCTCGAAGGTGGTTTCCAATCGGCCGAAGACGCCGCGCCCGATGTTGCTTTGGCGTTGGCTCGCGTCGGAGCGTGGTCCACTTCGGAGTTCAGTTGGGAATTTGTGGCCGGCTGTCGTGGCGAGTATCCGCGTCGGACGCCGAAGCTCGTCACGGGATTTCCGTTTGGATTGAAGAAGGCGGGGCGCGAAGTCGAGGTCGCCTCGAAACTGCTCGTTCGGCCGAGGACGTTTGAAATCGAAGAGTTGCTCGACGCGGCAGAGACTCGGCCGAACGACGACCACTGGTCGGATCATCGAGTCGGCGAGTGCGGTGACATGCTGGGGACTCGACCCTTTCGGCCGGGTGATTCGCTGCGGCGAGTGCATTGGGCGCAAACGGCTCGGTATGACCGGTTGATCGTGTGCGAGCGGCAAGCATCAGCGTCTTCGTCGCTCGAAGTCGATCTCGACGCCGATCCGGCCGCGCATTGCGGGCATGGTCGCGACAGTTCGTGGGAGTGGTCCATTCGCATCGCGGCCAGTTTGTGCCGGGCATATCACCGGCAGAACGCGCGAGTTGTTTGTCATATCGGCCGCGAAGAAATTGTCGTGCCGCAAGGTGCCGCTGGTTTCGAGCGTTTTTTGGATTATCTCGCTCGCTTGCCGCAACACGGCGCTGCGGCGTCGGAACGAGTTCGCGGTCGCAAGGTTCGACGGCACACCGATGGATTGCGAATCGCGGTCACGACGGATCTGGGCTTGGCTCGGTACGAGTCGGCTTGGACTTCGCGGTTGGATCGCCGAGCGGTCGTGTTGAGGGCATCAGCGTTCGGAGTGCCGACAACTCCGGCAAATCAAATCGTCGCGTGCGAAGACGGAACGCTCCGTTGCGAGTGTCCTCCGGGGCGAACGCAGTCCTTGGCGGGACATCTCTTCATCGACGATGTCCGCAACTTGTCGAACCAATTTGGAACACGCTGGCGGCGCGTCTGCCATGCAGTGTGAGTTTTGAAAAGTCAAAGCGGTGCTGACATGCCGCACTCCAAACCATGACCATTCAAATCACTCAACACGAACACAGACGATATCGCTATCGGCCAAAGCGGAACGCAGCGGGCGATTGGCGGTTCGGCGAGCGGCTGCCGGTTGTGCTGGCGTTGCTGTCGTCTCTGGCACTGCTCGTCGCGAAACGGGGAGTGGAATGGTCGAGAGGTCAGATCGCGGTCGTGTGGGTGATCGAAGTGGTGGCCGTGACGCTGGCTCATGCGTGGGTCTCGCGGACCTCGCAGCGGCGCGAACGGTGGTTGAAGCTGGCGTTTCCGGTGGTCGCTCTTGGAATGCTGGGGCCGGTCGTACTTGATCCGCTCACTCGGTCGGCTCTCAATCGGGGGCAAACGCTGGATGGGCTGCTGCTCGACGGCCTGTGCAATGCGGTCTTGGGATTGGCGATCTTCGCGTATCACTCAGCAGTGAGGCGGTTGTGTTGTTCCGGGGCGTTGTTTCTGACGGTCTTCTCCTGCTGCTTGTCGAGCGATCCGTTTGTGCTCGCACTTGTCGTCGTGTTTGCGGTGCTCGGCGTGTGGTGGCTGATGGGCTCGTATTGGGAAGGACTGCGCGGCAAGCTGGCGGCCGAATCGCAAGAGCCGTTGCCGCGTCGC
>SXGT01182788.1_pt1 | contig 11941 bp, 11 predicted proteins | sample 3176221 | NCBI WGS metagenome assembly SXGT01 (sample SAMN11356862, study PRJNA531348) | freshwater metagenome | isolation source: freshwater sample F1-120 | place: China: Fuxian Lake, Yuxi | collected 2017-12-25
CTCGGTGACCTGACGCGGCGACCTGACTTGGTGGCGCCCGGCCGCTCGGTCGTCGGGTTGCGCGCGCCGGGGTCGCTGATCGACGAGTACTTCCCGAGCGCACGCATCGGCGATCGTTTCTTCCGCGGCAGCGGATCATCTCAAGCAAGCGCCGTGACCGCCGGAGCGGCCGCGCTGCTGTTGTCGCAGTTCCCGAACCTGACGCCCGATCAAGTGAAGGCGGCCCTGACGGCCAGCGATCGTCAACTCAATACGAAGACGGGCGTCGCGATCGAGGGTGTCGTGAAGGGACTTCACGTCGAATCCGCTGCGGGCGAAGTGCCCGAGGTGCTGAATGGCCAGATCCCGTCGATCCAGGGGTTCGCGCCGGCGACGGGGACCGGGTCGCTGGATGCGGCACGTGGGTCGGAGCGGCTGATGAACAGCGACGGCGTCTTGTTGACCGGTGAGGTCGACATTCTCGGTCGACCGTGGGATGGCCGTACTTGGCGCGACGCGTCGTGGAATGGTCGGGCTTGGTTGGGTCGGGCGTGGCTGGGTCGGGCCTGGCTGGGTCGTGCGTGGCTGGGTCGGTCCTGGCGTTCGGCGGTTTGGACTGGGCGTTCGTGGCGGTCCAGCGACTGGGTCGTCGCGGAGTTCTTCCCGGATGGTCGGCTGCGCTGATCAACTCGCGTCGCGTCGAGTTGATCAGCTCGCGAAGCCGAAGAAGGTTTCTGGTTCGTCGATGAGTCCGGGAATCGCCGAACGTTTGATCTGACGGATACCCGTCGTCGTCAGCCCCAGGGCCGACCCGCGAAACAACAGCAGGTATCCGGCGTGGTCGAGCGCGCCGATCGCACAGAACGAGCACGGGACGACGAGGTCGTCGTAGTTGTCGCCGTTGAAGTCCGCGCTCCACATCCCCCAGGAGAAGTATCGGTCGGCATCGGCGACGCCGGGGACTCCCGGTGTGTCCTGAGTGAAGTACCTGGTTCCGGCGGTTCCGATGGTCGTCGACGTTCCCGGGAGTACGAAGAACCCGCCGCGGTTGAAATCGATACCGTCGTGTATGCGGGCCCCGCCGAGCGCGACGTCGCTTCGACCGTTCCCGTCGAAGTCAGCACTGACCGTGCCGATGAACCCGAATTGTTCGAGCGGAGCGGCCGCGCCGGGTACCCCACTCACATTGCGATGCACCAGTTTCCCGCCGGGCGCGACCACACCGCTCGGGCTCCCGCGTAACAGGTGGGCTTGACCTGCGTTCGCGAGGATGCCGACGGACGCTCGCGGGTCGGCCACGAGGAGATCGTCGAAGCCGTCACGGTTCCAGTCGGCGACGGCCGGGTCGCCCTCGCCGAAGTTCCCGTTGGTGACCGGATCGCCAGCGATACCGGGTGAGTTGGCCGTGATGACCTGTGAGCCGGACGTCTTCAGGCCGTTCGGTCCACCGAAGAACAGATACCGGGCGCCCGCGTCGTCGACCGCAGCGACGGTGACGCCGATCGCGCCCACGCTCAAGTCGTCGAATCCGTCGCCGTTGAAGTCGCCAACGGCAACTCCGCTCCCGCCGAAGTGGCCATCGGCCTCGGGTGCGCCAGGAACTCCGACGCTGTTCTGCGAGATCGACCGTGCTCCGGTGCCGCGCACCCCGGTCGAACTGCCTGGCAACACGGTGAACGAACCGGCGTCGTCGAACCCGCCGACGCGCGACTGGGTCGAGGAGACCACGATCTCGTCGAATCCGTCGCGGTTGAAATCGCCCGACGCGAGACCGTGGAGGCACCAGCGTTCGTCGGCCACCGGGAGGCCGGGGACGCCGACGGTTGCGCGTGAGACCAAGCGCGACCGAGCCGGCGCCAATCCGGCGCGTGAGCCGGGGAAGACGATGACCGCTCCGGCGGAGTCGAGACCACTGACCCGCTCGCCGGGTACGCAGATCGCGAGATCGTCGAAGGCGTCGGCGTCGAATCGACCGGACGTCCACGTGATCCCGAAGTAGTCATCGGCGTTCGCGTTGCCGGGTACCCCCGCGATCGTTTGACCGAGTGTTTGCGATCGGTTCAGGCGAGGTCCGGTCGGCGACCCGGGGGCGATGAACACGAGGCCCGCGTTGGCGTGGAAGTCGCTCGTGGCTCGTGCGTCGACCATGACGAGGTCGTCGTAGCCGTCGTTGTTGAAGTCGGTGCCGCGCCCGCCCGTCGTCGACGCCATTGTTGGCGGCAATGAAGGCAGGGTTGCGATCCCGAAGGAAACGAGCAAGGCAGCAAACGACACCACGGTGCGGCGACGCAGCATGGATGGACTCCAATCGCTTGGATCCACCTCCGGCGCGACGATCGTATGTCGCGAGCGCCGCCGCGGCTGCCGGAACTCAGAACTCGAGGGTGGCGGTTGCGCAGCTACGCGATGCGCGCGTCGCGCGGCTCGACAGGCGCGCCGTTTCCGCGCGGGTAACGCGCAACTCGGCCGACCGGCATGTCGACGCGGTAACCAGCAGCGGCGCGCTGCTCTTCGGACTCGCCGCCCCAGAAGCCGTACTCACGGTTCTCGCGGGCCCACTCGCGGCATTCGACCAGCACGTCGCAGCCGGCGCAGATGGCGCGGGCCTGGTTCTCGCGCACGGCGCGGGCCTCCGGGCGCTCACCGGGGGGAGCGAAGAACAACTTCGTCTGTCCGGCGCACGCAGAATCGGCGGTCCACTCGAGGACACCACCGAAGATCAGGGTTGCGGTATCTGACATTTCCTTGCCTCCCTCGGCGCCACATCGTTGTGGTCGCGTGGGTCGTGTTGTGAAACTCGGTTGTTGGTCGTAGTACCGCTTCGGGTGGGGCGGGGGGTTGCCCCGACCCGAGCGGTGGTTCCCTACTAGTGAAGCCGTTCACAACCCTATCTGTCCAACAGTTGAAACCGATAGATTCCATCAGAATGACCGATCGTTCACAATGCGCGGTCGTGAGGCCCGTGTGGTACCACGCGCTGCGTCCGTTTGGGCCGAACTCGGCCCCGAAAGGGTGAATTCGCGTGGAACTCCGCCACCTCGATGCGCTCGTAGCAATCGATGACCACCGGTCGTTCACGGCCGCAGCCGACGCGTTGCACACAGTGCAGTCGAATATCTCCGACATGATCCGCCAGCTCGAAGCGGAGTTGGGTGTCGTGCTGCTCGTGCGAAATCGTCGCGGGGCCACCCCCACTGAGTTCGGCGCGGTCGTACTCGATCGAGCCCGGCGCATCCACGGTGAGCTCGCGGCGATGCGTCAAGACGTCTCGATGCTGCTCGGCCTCGAAGCGGGTCACGCGAGCCTCGGCGTCGTGGGTACGACGAGCCGGTGGCTGGTACCGGAACTCGTTGCGACGTTGCGGCGAGAGGCACCGAGCGTCGCGTTGCGCATCAACGAAGGCGCGTCGGAGCGTTTGGGAGCGGAGGTCGCCGAACGCGAGATCGCCCAGGCCGTTCTGACCGAACCAGTCACCGACGCGCGACTCGTCGTCGAACATCTTTTGATCGAAGATCTCGTCGCACTCGTTCCGCGGTCGCTCGCATCGGCGTTCACGGTGCCGGTGCCGCTCGCGGCGCTGGCCGCGCACCCGCTGGTGCTTCCCCCGATCGGGAACCCATTGCGTGACGAGGTCGAGAGCGAAGCCCATGACCAGGGGATCGTGCTCAGCGTTCCGGTCGAGATCGAAGGTGTTCGCCTCATCGGTGATCTGGTTGCTGCGGGAGCCGGCGTGAGCATCATTCCCGAGACCGCCGTACCGACCGACGCTCCCGACGTTCGCTCGCTGGCAATCGCCGACGTTCCGCCACGCCGTCTCGCGCTCGTGAGCGCTCGAGGCTCGCAGTTGTCGATGGCCGACCGTGCAGTGCGCGACGTCGTCCTTCGGATCGTGCGCGCTCGTCGTGCCGACCGGATCGTGTGAGGGCGCTCAGCGACCCGGCGCGGCGAAGCGGGTACCGAGAATCTCTGCCGGTTCGACGAGACCCTCGATCTCGAGGCGGTCGACACCGGGGGTACAACCCGCTTGTTCTTCGATCGCGATCGCGGCACCGCCCGGCCACGCGAGATCAACGCGCACGTCTGTCTCGGACGTGACCGACCCGTGCAGCATTCCCGCAAAGAATCCGAGCGCGCTGGAAAGGTTCGGCGTTCGCAGGACGACGTCGCGCAGGATGCCCGGTGCGCCGTGCGGCGTCTCGGGATCGACCCACCATCGCGGGTTGCCCTCGGCGCCGCGTTCGCGAATCGCGGCCAGCATCGTCGCTCGGTCGGGCCAGTCGTAGTTGGTGCTGTTCGACTCGGCGAGTTGCACGACCGTGCCGTGGGCCTCCTTCGGCATGATGAAACACTCGCGCCACTCGGGATCGCGCAGGTCGATGTTCACCGGCCGGAAGCCCGATGCTCGGAATCGCTCGATCGTCGCGACCAGGTCGGGGACCTTGAACGTGAGGTGATGAGGTCCATGCGTGTGTCGCTCGACGAAGCGCGCCAGGAAGTCATTGTGGTCGACGGCCCAGGGCTCGAGCAGCTCGATCTTCATCCCCGCGGTTGCGTCGCCGACGAAGACCTGCATCGGGCGAAACCCGATCCCCTGACCGCCCCATAACGCGGTCGCGCCGCAGGGACCGGTGAGGAAGCGCAACAGGGGTGCGGTGTCAGCCGCAGCCAACGCGATGTGATCGAGGTCGATGTGGTCGGTCGCCATTCCGGCTATGCAACCACTGACCGTCCTGCACGCGTGAACCGATGTGCGACCAGGTAGCCGATGCCCAACGCGACGAAGCCACCTACTGCGTCGAGGAAGTAGTGGTTCGCGGTCAGCACGATGACCGTGACGGTCAAGGCTGGATAGCTCGCGGCCACCCACTTTGCCCACCGGCGACGCAGCCGGGGCACGAGTGCCGCGGCACACCACAGTGCCCAGGCGCAGTGCACGCTCGGCATGGCTGCGTACTGATTCGAGAGTTTCGCCATCGCTCCCGAATTGAAGCTCCAGATCGCGGGGTCGCGCGCAAGCGTGTCGACGAAGCCATACGGCTTCACCGTAGGTTCGACCCCGTCCACGAAACACTGGCGAGGTTCGATGTTGCTGACGTGGCAGTCGAGAAGTCGCGGCGGCATCAACGGAAACATCGCGAAACCGATGAGCGCGAGAGCCGTCCCGACGCCGAGCGTGTTGCGAAAGCGCGGATAGTCATCGGGGAACTTGCGGAACAGGAAGATCGCAGCGCCGATGGTCACGATGAAGTGCAACGACCCGTAGAAATAGTTGCAGAGAATGATGAGTGGTTCGAAATGCAGTGCCCATTCCTGCAGTTGCTGCTCGTGGTTGATGAGCAGCGTCTCTTGCCAGTCGATGAGTCGCTTCGCGTTCTCGAACGCAGTTGCGGGCGAGGCGTTCGTGCTGTTCCGAATGCTCGAATAGACGACGTAGAAGATCGCAACGGCGAGTACTTCGGCCCACCAATAGATCGCGTGGGTGGATTGCAGGACGCGAGCCCCTGGGAGATCGCGACGACGCGCCAACGTGTCGGTCACGGCGCGGCTGCCGCGTCGAGTTCGTCGTCGATGCGCGCCCGGTGACCGACGAGAAAACTCGGTGCTCCGAGCGCGCTCACGAGCAACAGCGAGGCGTACCAGAGCAAGCCCAGTCCGATGCCTTGTGCTTCGGATGCTCCGAGCGGAACGAGGAAGAACACAAGCATGCCTTCGCGTACGCCGAGCCCGGAGATCGACAGCGGGAGCACCTGGATCATCGCGACGGCGGGAACGAACGCGATGATCGCCGCGACCGGTACTGCCAAGTCCATGGCGGCGCCGATGAGGGCGACGGACGCGACTACGGCGCATTGGTAGAGCAGCGCGGTGCCGATGACGTCGAACACCCGTCGAGGCTCGCGGCGAAGCGAATCGATCCCGACATGGATCGCGCCGATGAACCGAGTCCAGTTCGCGTTGTCGGTGAATCGCCCGGCGAGCCGGGGGTGCCCGGCAAGAAACACGATCGAGCTCAACAAACTCAACGTCACGACGGCGATGAGGATCGCGATCAGCGAGTGGCGTTCGTCGATGAGGCTGGGGCGCAGCGCGAAGCCGACCAACACGAGAACGGGGAGTGCGAGAAATCCAGTGAGTCGCTCGAGTGCAACCGACGCGAACGCCGTTTCCGCCGATCCGACTCGTTTACCGACGCGGGCGACCCGCAGCACGTCGCCGCCGATCGTCGAGGGCAATACGTTGCCGACGAACAGCGAAGCGATGTAGGTGTTCACGAGCGCAGGGAGCGGCACGGTCACGCCGTACACCGCCAACACGCGCTGCCATCTCCAGGCCGACAAGATCACACCGACGAGCGCGATGACAACCGCGGCGGCGAGCAACAAGGCTGTGCGTCCGTGGTGTGCCGCGGGGAGCACGCCGTCGAGGTCGGGGACCTTTGTGAGCAACAGCGCGAGCAGACCGGCCGAAACGACGAGGCGCAGCAGGAACATGATCCGCCCGCGCCGCTGCCGGTCCACCTGCCGATCCATCCGGCCAGGATATGAGCCTGCGCAGCTACCGTTGGGTGCTTGAAGCCTGCGCGCCTGGCGATGATCGCGGCCGCGCTCGTCCTCGTGTCGCTGGGAGTCCGTGCTGCCGATGCTGCCACCGAACTCGACGAACGGGTCGTGCGGCGGGCCATCGAACTCCCGACGTGGCTGGACGTACCGCTCGAAGCCCTCATGGCGTTCGCATCCGCGTTGGTCGCGCTGGCGGTCACCGTGGGTACCGGCGCGCTCGCCCGGCGTATCGACATCATCGTCGCGGGGCTCATCGGCGCCCCGGTCGCGTACGCACTGTCGCTGGCCGGGAAAGCGACCTTCGAGTTCGCGCGGCCGACCCTCGGACCGGGAAGGGTCGTGCGTACCGCCGTCGATGGGTTCGGATGGCCGTCGGGTCACGCGACGATGGCGGCCTACCTCGCGATCGTGCTCGTGGTCGGGTTTCGCCGGCGCCAGCGCTGGCCGGTTGTCGTCGCCACCGCGTTCGTCGCCGCGGTCGCCGTTGGGCGCGTCGTGCTCGGCGCGCACTACGTGAGCGATGTTGTCGGCGGTGTGGGTGTCGGCATGCTTGGTGCAGCACTGGGGCTCGCTTTCGGGAATCTGGCGCGACGACCGCAAAACGCGAGAACATGACGTCATGCGTGTGATCACGGACGATGGGGTCGGGCTCGAGGTCGAGGTACGGGGAGCGGGAACGCCGCTGCTACTCGTCCATGGTTTCGGTGGTGCGAAGGAGGACTTCTTCGACCACCTCCACGATTTGGCGCTGACCCATCGCGTGGCCACCTTCGATCATCGCGGTCACGGCGCGAGCGATCAGCCCGACGACGTGGCGGCGTACTCGCTCGAGCGCCTGCGGCGCGACACGATGCAGGTCGCCGATGCGCTCGACTTCGATCGTTTCATCCTGCTCGGGCACTCGATGGGTGGCATGGTGACCCGACGACTTCCGATCGATCACCCGGATCGCATCATCGCCCACATCTTCATGGACACCTCGGCCGGTCCGATCGGCGATACGGCGCCCGAGTTGCTCGAACTCGGCGCGATGATCGCCTTGACCGAGGGGAAAGACGCGCTCAAGGCCGCGATGGATGCGTTGGGTTCGCCGCTCGACAACCCCGCGTTCGAGCGAACGCTCGTCGAGCGGCCCGGGTATCAAGAGTTCGTCGACAAGAAATGGAACGATCTCTCGCACATCATGTGGGGCGCGATGGCCCGAGCAATTGCGGCGCAGCATGACGACCTCCCTCACCTCGCGAACGTGGCGCAACCCGCACTCGTGATCGTCGGTGAACTCGACGGCCCGTTTCGTGGCCCCTCGAAGGCGATCGCGACCACGATGCCCAACGCACGGCTCGCAGTGATCCACGACGCCGGTCACTCGCCGCAGTTCGAGAACCCCCAGCAATGGTTCGCGGAGTTGTCGAAGTTCTTGTCCGAGATCGCAGCGGCCTAGAAGGAGCCCTGATGTTCGAGGGTCATGGTGGGCGGCTCGCAGTCGAGATGCTGCGTCGTCACGACGTCGATGTGATGTTCACGCTGTCGGGTGGACACCTCTTCGTGCTCTACGACGGGTGCGTGCAGGCCGACCTGCCGTTGATCGACGTTCGCCACGAACAGACCGCGACGTTCGCGGCCGAAGGTTGGGCGAAGGTGACACGGCGCCCCGGATGCGCGGCGCTGACCGCCGGTCCCGGCATCACGAACGGCGTGAGCGCGATGACCGCGGCATGGATGAACGGTTCGCCGATGATCGTGCTCGGCGGACGCGCACCGCAGCTGCGATGGGGTGCCGGGTCGCTCCAGGAACTCGACCACGTGCCGATCGTCGCGCCGATCGTGCGACGCGCCGCTACGGCTACGGGCCCGGAGTCGATCGTTGCCGAACTCCACGCATCGCTCGTCGAGTCGCGCACGCCGCACCGCGGACCGACGTTCGTCGACATCCCGCTCGATGCTTTCGGTCCCGCCGCGGTCGAACTACCGATTGTCGACGCAGCTGCGTTGCGCGGCCTCCAGCCCGACGACGAGGCACTTGCGCAGGTTGCGAAACTCGTCGACGGGGCCGAACGTCCGGTGCTGATCGCCGGCGGCGACGTGTTCTGGGCGGAGGCCGAGACCGCCATGGTCGCGTGGGCCGAAGCTGCGCAGGTACCCGTGTTCGTGAACGGCATGGGCCGCGGCACCATTCCGGCCGACCACGACCTCGCGTTCTCCCGGACGCGGTCGGTCGCGTTGAAGGGTGCCGATCTGGTCCTCGTGGCGGGCACCCCGCTCGACTTTCGGCTCGGCTTCGGGTCGTTCGGCGACGCGGCCGTCGTGCACCTCTGCGACTCGCCAGCGGAAGTGAGCGCGCACGCGACGCTCGCGGCGGCGACCGGCGGCGACCTGCGGGCCACGTTCGAAGGGCTCGCGGCGCGGGTTGGTTCGCGTGAGGGTCATCGCGACTGGGTTGCTGCACTGCGCGATCAGGAGTCGGCAGCGCGTGGCTCCGACTGGGATCTGCTCGCCGCGAGCGCGGACCCGATCAAGCCGACGCGTATCGATGGCGAGTTGCAACGCCGTCTGGCGCGCGACGCGATCGTGATCGGCGACGGCGGGGACTTCGTCAGCTATGCCGGCAAGTACGTCGACTCGTTCGCGCCGGGCACGTTCCTCGACCCGGGCCCGTTCGGATGCTTGGGGATGGGACCGGGCTACGCGCTCGCCGCCGGTACGGCGCATCCTGATCGTCAGGTCGTGGTGTTGTTCGGCGATGGTGCCGCAGGATTCGCGCTCGGCGACTTCGACTCCCTCGTGCGGCACGACATCAACTGCACGATCGTGATCGGCAACAACGGGATCTGGGGACTCGAGAAGCATCCGATGCAAGCGATCTTCGGCTACGACGTGGTTGCTGACTTGCGACCCGGCACGCGCTACGACGAGGTGATGGTCGCGCTCGGCGGAGGCGGTGAACTGGTCGAGCGCCCGGATCACATCGGCGAGGCCCTCGACCGCTCGTTCGCGCACCAGGGCCCCTACGTCGTGAACATCCTCACTGACCCCGCCGACGCGTATCCGCGGAGCTCGAATCTCGCGTGACGCGTCATGGGCGCAAGAAATTGCAGACCCGCCAGGTGCCGTCGGCGGAGCGGGTGACGTCGAGATCGAACTGGTCGGTTCGGCTGCCGTAGTCGAGTGTGTAGTGCACCGTTCGGGCTTCGCCTGCGGGGTCGAGCGTGAATGCGTCATGACCCTCGAGGCCGCGGATCAGATCGGAGACGGCGTGCGCGAACTCGGCTTCGGTGCGCGCGTCGCGATCGGCGGTGCACAGCTGCGCGTACGCGGCATCCGTCCGCTCGTCGACGAGCGCGGCCAGGAACTCGTCTGCCGCAGCCGCAGGAGCGTCGGTGGCGGTCCGCAACGCCCACGCGGTTCCGATGCCGATCAGCGAGAGCGCGACCAACGACACGATCGTCCAGCGCGGCACGCGCGCGAGGAGTCGACGCTCGCGATCGGCCATCTCTCCTTATCGGCAGATCGACCGCGCTTCTCGAACGTGCGTCCGAAAGCGCCGCCTGCCGACGGTCTCTGACGCATGTTCGGTGCGCGAGCGCCGGTCAGGCGTCGGTGGCGCGTTCCATGAAGCGGGCCCGATCGACGACGACCCGGGTCACATAACCGGCGGCGATAAGGCCTCGGGGGTCGTTCACGGTGACTTTGAACACGAGCTTGCGGCCGTCGACCGAGTCGAGCACCGCGTCGGCGCTCACCTCCATGCCGAGGCCCGTCGGGGCCAGGTGCGTGAGTTGCACTTCGCTGCCGACGGTCGTCTGGCCTGCACCGAGCGCTTCGGCGATTGCGGCGCACGTCGCCTGTTCGGCGAGTGCGATCACCCGCGGGGTTCCGAGCACGGCGACATCGCCACTGCCGAGCGCGAGCGCCGTGTCGTCGCTCGTCACCACCAGCGAAGCGGTTGCGGCGAGTCCGGGTTGCATGGCCACAGGCCTAACGTACGCCGCGTTCGGCCGATCGTGACAACCGGAGCGCCGCAGGCGCGCGAGAGGTGACACATGGATTCCAGCCCGGCGCAACTCCTGCTCGAACCCGACCTGCTCGAGCTGACCCTGCGCGAGGCGGTGCGCGGCGGCGGCGAGTTCGCCGAGGTGTTCGTCGAGGACCGGCGTAGCAGTTCGGCGCGCCTCGATGACGGACGAATCGAGGAGCTCGTTTCGGGGCGTGAGCGTGGCGCAGGGATCCGCGTCGTGCACGGCGATACGACCGGATTCGCGCATACGGCCGACCTGTCCCCACGCGGACTCCGGGCCGCTGCGGCCGCGGCCGCTGGCGCGGCGCGCGGCGGAGGCGACGTGCGCGCCGTCGCGTTGCCGAAGACGGCGACGAGCTACGACAACGATGTCGTGGTCATCCCCGACACGGTGCCGAAAGCCACCAAGATCGAGATGTTGAAACGCGCCGACGACGCGGCGCGCAGCGAAGGCGCGGCGATCCGATCGGTCAGCGCGAGCTTCGCCGAAGGGCGGCGCCGCATCCTGGTCGCGAACAGCGACGGGTTGCTCGCGACAGACGAACGAGTTCGCACTCGCTTCTACGTGCAGGCGGTCGCGGCGGGTGACACCGGCATGCAGACCGGCTACGACGCGCCTGGGCGCACGATGGGATTCGAGTACTACGACGAGTTCGCGGTCGAAGACATCGCCCGCAAGGCGGCTCGTCAGGCGCTGACGCTCCTCGACGCGGTCCCCGCTCCGTCGGGCAAGGTTCCGGTCGTGCTCATGCGCGGCGCCGGCGGCGTGTTGTTCCACGAAGCGTGTGGTCACGGGCTCGAAGCCGATCTCGTCGAGCGCGACGCTTCGGTCTTCGCGGGACGCGTCGGCACGAAGGTCGCAGCCGACGGCGTGACCCTCATCGACGATGGCACCTACGCGAAGGAATGGGGCACGTTCGCGATCGATGACGAAGGTCAACCCGCTCGCAGCAACACGCTCGTCGATGACGGCGTGCTCACTGATTACATGTGGGATCTCGTGCGCGCGCGCAAGCAAGGCCGCGCTTCGAGTGGGAACGGTCGGCGTGAGACCTACCAGGTGTTGCCGATGGTGCGGATGACGAACACCTTTGTCGTTGCGGGCGAGACCGACCCCGACGACATCATCGCCGACACCGAGTTCGGGGTGTATTGCGTGCAGCTCGGTGGCGGGCAGGTGAACACAGCGACGGGCGACTTCGTGTTCGGCGTGACCGAGGGCTACCTCATCGAAAACGGCGTGATCACGAAGCCGATCCGACCTGCGCAGCTCATCGGCAACGGGCCGGCGACGCTGCGGGACATCGATGCAATCGGCAACGACTTCGCGACCTGGTCGGGGATGTGCGGCAAGAGCGGCCAGAGCGTTCCCGTCTCGTCGGGGCAG
>SXGT01794193.1_pt1 | contig 11939 bp, 11 predicted proteins | sample 3176221 | NCBI WGS metagenome assembly SXGT01 (sample SAMN11356862, study PRJNA531348) | freshwater metagenome | isolation source: freshwater sample F1-120 | place: China: Fuxian Lake, Yuxi | collected 2017-12-25
AGTCCGCTGGCTCCGGGTCAGACCCGCACCGTTGACGTAACCGCCAGCGATGCAGCGTGGGAAACCTACCGTCTGTCTGACATCATCTATGATCCGGACAGCCGTTTCGCCGGTCTGCTGTTCTTCTTCGACGCTTCTGGCAACCGTCAGGTTGTACAGATTGACGCTCCGTTGATCCCGTCTTTCATGTAATTGGATTGAGCTTCTCCGCAAGGCAGAAGCTCATGCTCAGAACGTGAAACGGTAAAACTGAAACCCCTGGTTTCCTTAGGTGGAAACCAGGGGTTTTTTATTGAGTGTGGTTCACTGCTCTATGTGCAGGCCTTCAGCGGAAAGGTGGAGTGAACGGTTCCTCGCCCGAAATGGATTTGGCAATCCGGAATTTAAAAAGTGTAACCGAATAGATCGATATCTATCTCATAGCGTTTTGATATTTCTGCGATCGTATGATCGTTATAGTAATCGCGGTAATTACCACGGGTAGAGATATTCATATGGGGTATCTTTGAGATTATCCCGAGCTTGCTGCAAACAAAATTCATGTCTTGAGTATAACGCTCAAACCGACCGACAAAATTTACGGCTATCCGGTCATCTTTGTCAGTAATGAACCGACTCTGATCGAGAAGGTGGACGTGAAAAAGGTCACGGGTTTGATCAACAAAATCGCTAAAACCCAGTTTGGTCAAATCCAGTCCAAGATTTGCGGCCATGGCAAGCATGTCGGGATCCTTGTTGGAGTAAATGGATACCATTCTATCCCATGGATTGCGTACCCAGCTGAACGAAAAATACTGGTTTAGACAGTAGCTGGATAACAGTTCGGCTATTTCATGAATACTGAGGTGTTGCAGGAAACGGGTGACCCATTGCTTTTTCAGAATATCAGGTGACTGTATCAGGCCAAACAGACAATCCCGATCTTCATTTCGCCAATCCCTGAATACGCCTAATAGGTGCTCAACACTGCTTCCTCCGGTTTTTGGTATATGCACAAAGATGCATTGGTGTTCGTGTGAAACAGGCATGGATAGTTATCACTCAGGTATTGTTGGCAGGCCAGGGTACCCGATGTCCATTCCAGTGGACAATGTTGGCATCAGTTACTATCTGGCGAATCCGTTCAGCGACATCAGGAGACCACTCCAATGGATTGGATAAAAGTGGTGTATGTTTGACGCAAAGATTAAAGGAGTAGTTATTCAGCACCCGGTGTTCCTGTCCCGTTTTTTGTATGGCCCATATTAATGCTCCCTGGTCGTGCCAGGATATGGCCTCACGAATGGCCAGATTATGGCAAGCCTGTATGATGGGGTAACAGTAAGCTTCGAGAATATGTTGGTCGCGTTCCTTATGCCAGCCGGACACACCGGCATTGATGCAGGGGCTGGATGGATCGAATTCACGGCTGATGGGAAGTAATTCGTACAGGGTGGGATTATTAGGCGTACGTGCCGGTGCAAGATTTTCCGGAGTAAAAACGGGGCCGGTTTCAAGCAGTTCAAATAACACATCAAGATGATGTAGCACCACAAGATCACAATCCATCCATATCACTTTAGAATATGGGCAATTGATGATAAGAAACGGACACAACCATAAGGGCCATACTCGTTTACCTGGTTTTGATACGGGATCCATGTTCTGGAACGAATCCATGACGAGGTGAACATCTTCTGTATCAGGTAAATCCACAACTTTTAGTAAAGGATACTGCTGGGCTATGGTTGTTTTTTGATATTCTGTCAGACCAATATCAAAGCAAATTAGCGGTACGGGAAAAAACGTTTGTACCGAGCAATACAGGGACTCCAGTCCGGGATAGTAGTTACTATCGGACATGGTGACTATGCATTTATCATGAGTAGGGGAGGGCGTATTCATTAATCTGTTGTACTGTCAGGATTGATGGTTATTCGTGGATGCTTTCCAGAAAATTTTTGAGGCGGTAATCCAGAATCAAATTGCCACTGGATAATTGCACATCAATTCTTTGAGAGTCGTATTCCTGTTCTTGATAGAAAGCCTCAAACCCGCCGGCTTCCAATAATTCGTGCAACACTCTCCAGGTTTTGCCCATTCCTTTATTGAGGTAAGTATTTCTGGCGTACGCAGCCCCACCCAGGAATATTTTTTGACGAAACTGATCAAGGCTTCTGACGGGAAAGTGAAGTATGGATATTTGTGAGGGTTGTGCTTGAAGTATAGTGTTGTCCAACATGACGGCATGGTTGCCTTGTCTGACTTCAATATCAGGATGACTGCGATGGCAAACTTTAGGTTGCAGGGGGTCTCCCAGGCTATTGAGAGACATCGATTCCCGGTAAACCATGGTTTTATAAAATGGAGTTTTTAAGTTACTTGAGGCCAGGGGAACAAAGTTATGGCGTTCGGCTGATAATACTTTTATTTGTTCGGGTTGGGCACTCAGATACTCGGCCAGTGTGCCTGGACACTCCGGCCACCAGAACTCATCTGCATCATTGTTGATAATCCAGTCCGCCTTATACTGTGTCGCTGCCAGGCGAGCCATCCGGGTAACCCACCGGTGTTGTGAGTAATCGTCTCCAATTTCATGAATAAGATGAACAACCCCGAGCTTTTCATATTTATCCAGAATATCTGGGGTGCCATCAGTAGAAAGATTGTCAGTAACGATTATAAAGTCAACACCTTGTTCGAGATGGTAGATTAAATTGCTTTCAAGTATATCTTGTTCATTGCGAACCAATAAAGTCATGACCAGCATGGTTATGGGATATCAACTCTCTTGATGTATGGTAAAACCCAGTGATTCAACGTAGGCTACGTCTTCAACTGAAAAAATTGAAAGGTCTTGTTGGATATACTTACCTGATGAACTGGAGCCATTAATGAGTCGTTGTAATGTATCGATCGTATTTTCACTAGCCTGCATTCCCAGAAACTCAAGAAAAGCATGGAGTATTGGTACGGGATCAGTCAGCAACTTGTCATAGTTGAGCCAGAAGACAGGTCTGTCACTGGCCCATTGACTGGAAAATTCCTGCATTCTTTTGTGTACGGCACACCAGTATCTTAGAAGGTATGGTGGATTTGTGTCATACGGTTCAGTGTCCAGCAGGTATTTACCCCATAACAGTGCCTGGCGTTTGTTATTACTATAAGCCATATCCAGCCCATGGCGAATGACGTGGATGTACTTCAGACTAGGGATGCACTGATATAAACGATCAATAATGATATGGGTATTAGGCTCTTTCCACCCAGTGCAGGAACCAAAGCCACTATTTTCCGGTTTGGTGGTAAAGGATCGGATAAAGTGGGAGGAAACCGATTCAGACCACCCGGCAGGATGAGATTGCGCCGCCTTTTTGATAATTGCCACAAATTCCTTGCAGGGTTGTCGACCATATAAGCTGCCAAGGAATAAGTCTACGCAGGCAGCAAATTCGTTATTGTCCATGTTGAGTATCTCGGGACGCTTGAATAACAAGGTAAAATACAAATTATCCATTTCAGTATTGAGATGCCGACCCATGGTAAAGCCCAGTGTAGACATTAACATGGCAACCAGTCGGGTGCCGCTACCACCAATGCCACCAATCGCATAGACAGGGTTAGACCGGTTAGACCCTACCGGATTGTGTATTGCTAGCATGATGTCGATATAAGATGGGAGGCGGTCATTTCAGAAAATTACAAAGAGTTTTTTGCATTACCTGACATTAGTGCCCATCATTTTTTGCGGGCCAGGATATTCAAGCCAGTGGCTGCAATTCCAGCCGAGTTGCTTTTGAAGCAGGGTAATATCATTGCAAAAGAGGCTGGCAAGATACTGCCAGTCATCCTGACTGATGGGTTCTTTATATGGCAGAGTGTGTTTTTTCTGGTTTGATATTTGTGCAGGTGAGTTTATGTCGAGAAACTCACAAATATCTTGATAGGTTTTTGTGAAGTCGGCCACTAAGTCCTCATGGCGCAGGATCAAAAGATTGTGTCTTGGAAAACGATCCAGGTAACGTGCTATCTGCAGGCTGTAAAAACCCCTGTCGATATACGAGTGAGGTTTGCACTGACCATTTGTCGAGCTTGCCAGTCTACCGGATTCGGCCAGTAGTGCCTGGCGAAAAGGCAGCGACTCATTGCCTTTTATGACAGACATGTTCCAGTGGGAATAGGCCCTTTCTATTGGGTTCCTGAGAATGGCTATAATCTTGATGTCAGCATTATACGCATGAATACGTGCGGGTGCTGTTTTCCAGTATAAATAGGATGGCGTTGCCTCACCATACAACAGGTTTGATGCATGGAACTGGAAGTGCTTATGATATTGGGTGTAGTCCGGAAAGGCGTCCTTGAATAATTCATCGTTATCAAAAAAGTGAACTTCCTTTGGACTCGAGGGGCAAATGTCAGGATGGGATGACAATGCGCTAAAAACTGCGGTGGTGCCACATTTTTGCGCACCTGCAATGAGGAAACCGATTCTCATGATGCTGCCAACATACCGTATCAGTAGCGAACGTAAACGTTCACCCCCTGCACCTCTGAAGGTCTGGATTGGAAGGAGAAGTGAGCCATTCAGTCACTATTCGTTCCGAATTCAGGAGGGGGGAACGGTTACTAGCGAACCAGGTTCGAACGGTGTCCCGACTCGTGCTGGTAGTCGGCATCATTTTGGAGCTGAGGGATGACCCGTTCCGTCCACTATTAGGCGAAGAGGGGAATAGCCAAATCACCGGATAACGCCAGTTTGACTGCATGTTAGCAGTTGAACTGTTCCTTGGCTACCTTCTGGCTACGCTCGGCTGCATCGAGACCAAGTCTGTGAGCGATGCTTTTGCTTTCGGCCTGGAGTGCCGTTTCTAGGCACTGACTTCCTCTTCCAGTGCCTTGAGACTTTCTTCTACGCCGGCTGCATGAGTGAGTTCGGCAACATTTTCCTTGGTAAAGAATCCCTGGAAGTCACCAAACCGTTGTACGTACTCTACAATCAGGGAGGAATATTCAGAAGCACTTGAGAATATCTGCTTGAGGCCTTCCTCGCGTGAGCCAATAACCTCCAGCAGAAACTCCTTGCCACAACCTTTCAGGGTATCGACTACATAATCAATATTAGCCACCTGCCCGGTTTCACCGTCGTTAACTGCGACAGCTAAATGATGTAACCTCGGGCCAAAATTTCGTACGAATTGTTCGGTAGGTGAGGGCAGGTTAACCAGATGATTGACGAAATAGGGTTGGTTTGCAGCAGTGAATACTTTGGCTGGACATTCCAGTTCGTTTGAGTAATGTATGCTTTTCGTTACATTAGTTGATGAGTTCTGGCTGCTGATATCATAGGAGCCCCAATAATAGTAACTGCTCAGGGTAAGCCATTCGAGTATTGCCGCCTCACGGTTCTGACTATAAATGCGGGTCGCCAAATGATCGATGGGAAGCAGTAATTTGTTGATCCCCAGTTTTTCCTGGGTTTCCTTGGCTTCTACATAGGCTTTTTGCACATCATCCCGAATAGTGCTCCAGCCGAGCGCGTAAACCCGGATATCGGATTCTGGCCGCTCCCAGTAACCGACTATATTATGGGTGTAAGGTGAGGGTTTGACGACAGCCATGTTGCCGGGTAATTCAAGTTTTCTGATCTGGTCCTGATTAAAAAAACGGATGTCACGATGCTTCTGTAATTCGACTACATCATGTACATTTTTTACTCTGAATATTTCGCCCATATACCTCGAATTAGGCTTGTGTGCTCCGATTGGATACACTTCGTTCAGGCTTCTGAATATCCCTTGTGTCCGGTTATCCTTTACTTCCCTGACCAGTATATCAGGTGCCGACATGTCGATTCTCAGTATATGTGTGAAATGGCTTTCTGACTCCAGTGTAACCAGGTAGTTATACGGTGTCATGAGGCATAGCTCCCCTACATAGGGAACGGAATGCCCGGGCTCCACCGTTATCATTAGCGTATCGATTTGTCTGATTAAATCGCTCAGGCCTATGCGATCCCGATGCTCCAGCAGTTTATGCAGGTATTCTTCAAAAAAAGGCGAATTTTTTTTATCTCCATAGCGGGCGAAGGTAAGGGAGTTCGTCATGTTGTTTACCTGGTTTTTATCGATGCGGGTAAGGAAAAAAGATTCTGGTATCCTGGCGAGCAGGGCAAATCCCCGCGCTTCCCCCGCTCTGAAGGGGACATGCGGGGAAGGTTGAAGCCACAAACGGTCGGGTTATATCAGGAGGCGTTTTCCATCAAGACCGGGGGATGGAAATACTGGTGGGAGATGGCGTTATGAATATCTCCCAGATCGGTCTGGGTTTGGTCGAGATATTCGTGTAAAACGGCTGGCGTCAAACCTTCCCATCGTAGTCCCGCCATGCGGCGCCAGGCTTTGCGTACGGCTTTGAGCGTTACTGCCTGATTGGGCAGGGTGGCCAGACTTTCATCGATTTTACCCAGGCAATGTCGGACTGAACGGGGAAAGTGAGTGTCCTGCAACAGGAAATTCAGGACATCCTGACCACTGACGTGAACGCACACATGCCGACGATACATCTGATAGGCACTGAGTGCTTTCAGTACCGCCATCCATAACCTTTCCTGCAAGGGTTCCGCAGCCATGTCCGACCGGGAGAACAATACCGCAGAGTTGATATCGACGATACGGGTGGTCATGTCAGCACGTTCAATACTGCGTCCTACCTCGATGAACTGATAAGCGAGATCGTGGCTCATACACCCCATCAGCAAACCCGTCAGCGACTGACAGCGATCAATGACCTGATTGAGGACTTCATAGCGCAGGGCACGACTCTGAAAAGTACGCGGTGCGTTTTCCCTCATATAAAGATACAGGCTGTTAATCCGTTCCCAAAACTCCTTGGGTAGTATTTCCCTGAATGTCCTGCTGTTTTCACGGGCATAGTTAATACTGCTGACCAGCGCACTGGGATTGCGCTCGTCTTCTATCAGGAAATACATGATACTCATTTCATTGGTTTCCTTGCCATATTCATCATAAAGCTGATCAAGACCCGCGACTTTCAGCAGGATATCCCACACGAATGAGGCCTCTCTGGGTAAGTCAAGCAGAACCTGGGTCGTAGTGTTGATAAGTCTGGCCGTATTCTCGGCCCGTTCAAGATAACGGGCCATCCAGTAAACATTTTGAGCAACGCGGGATAACATTATTCCTCCGTATCGACGATCCAGGTATCCTTACTGCCCCCACCCTGGGATGAGTTGACCACCAGTGAGCCAGGCCGCATGGCTACACGGGTCAGTCCCCCTGTTGTAGCGTACAAGTGGCTGGATTGCAGCACGAACGGGCGTAAGTCCAGATGCCGGGGAACCAGCGAGTCGCCGTCCAGGGTGGGAGCAGTAGAGATGTTCAACGTGGGTTGGGCCATGTAGTTGCGGGGATTGGCCCGGATCAATTCTGCAAATTTGAGACGTTCTTCCTGAGTGGCTCGCGGGCCTATGATCATGCCATATCCGCCCGATTCATTGGCAGGTTTGACGACCAGTTGATCCATATGTGCCAACACATAATCCCGCTCACTTTCATTCATGCAAAGGTAACTCGGCACATTCTGCAGGATGGGATCCTGATCCAGATAATAGCGGATGATTTTAGGGACGAAAGTGTAGACCACCTTGTCATCGGCAACACCGGCTCCGGGTGCGTTAGCTATTCCAACCTTGCCCGCTCGCCACGCCCGCATCAAACCGGGAACCCCCAGGCCTGAGTCCGACCTGAATACTTCAGGATCCAGAAAATCATCATCGATGCGCCGATAAATGACATCGACCCGGCGCGGTCCCGAGATGGTTTTCATGTAGACCTGATCATCGGAATCTACCATCAAATCCGAACCTTCCACCAATACGGCCCCCATTTGTTGAGCCAGGTAACTGTGTTCGAAGTAGGCGGAGTTATAGATACCCGGTGTCAGTACGGCGACGACAGGACGTTCTCCGTCCCGGGGTGACAGGGCGGCCAGTGCATCATGCAGTTGAGTCGGATAGTCGTCTACCGGCAGTATCGAACAGGTCTGGAAAATTTCGGGGAAGATACGTTTCATGATTTGCCGGTTTTCCAGCATGTACGAGACGCCGGAAGGAACACGGAGATTGTCTTCAAGAACGTAGATCGTTCCGTCCTTGTCTCGCACCAAATCAGTGCCACAGACGTGCGACCAAACGCCGAATCTGGGCGTAATTCCCTTGCATTGTTCACGAAAGTTACGGGAACCTTCCAGGACTTCACGGGGGAATACGCCATTCTTGACTATTTTCTGCTCGTTGTAGAGATCGTTGATGAACAAATTCAGGGCGATGAGTCTTTGCTTCAATCCCTCTTCAATACGATCCCATTCCTTCCTGGCCATCACTCTTGGAATGATGTCGAAGGGCCAGGCCCTGTCGATGTTGCCGGCTTCACTGTAAACAGTAAAAGTAATCCCCATGGCCATGATGGTGGCATCGACAGAACGACGGCGAGTCTGTAATTCGCCGGGTTTTAGGGCACTGAGATACTCGAATAGTGCACGGGCAGCCGCACGGGGATGTGTTTGGCTGTCGAGCAATTCGTCATAGGCTTCGTTTTTCTGATATTCGACGTAGGAAATTTTCATGGGGATACATCATTGAATCGGTCACATGTTGTAGTTACCGCAGATTGGTATCCTGTCAGACCATTAACGATGCGTCAGGATGGTTCGGCCTGGAGATACATTGAGCTGCCAGAACCGAAATGAACGCAGAATATATGCCATTAGAATGGAAGAATGGTTGATCGGTGTGGGCGTGGCAGACAGGTCATGGTGACCCTAAGCCGCCGGAAACTTTCAGGGTCGGTCGCATAACGGTCGATCAATAGCGATGTCGTTTTCCTGTTGACCCGCATTTGCAGGATCACCACTAACGTGGTCGACACACTGCTGTCCAGTAACCGTCCCGTGAGGCATGTCCCATCCGGGTAGCTTAGTCTGATGTCGCCCTCCGGTTCCAGTATCAATTCCAGCGGGGAACGCAACCGTTGTTGCCTGGTACAGGAAAGCAGGCTCAAACCAATGGCGAACAGGAACAGGCCTTGAATCAGGAATGGAAGTTTTGTGATCAGGATTGCCAGGGCAGCGATGGCGTGAACCAGGTTTGTCCAGCAACGTAGTGGCCATGACGTTTCAACGGTCAAATGCAGTGCAGGCAAGGATTTGCTGGACAAGGGACTGGTACTCCTGGGGCAGGGCGGTCATCGTCTGATCCGCATAGAGCCAGCCCCAGAGGTGGTCGTCCGGTTCCTGCAGGAACCGGTGAAACCGCTGCCGCTCTTCCGGACTGGCCCGGGAATAGTTTTCCTGCATGTACTGCCGTAAAGGGAATTCCAGTTCCTTCATGCCACGACGGCACAACCATTCCACGGGGGCTGATTCCATGTTCAGCCTTGACGTTCCACCAGCATGGCCTTGATTTCACCAATGGCTTTGGCTGGATTGAGGTGTTTCGGGCAGACATCTACACAATTCATGATGGTATGACAGCGGTACAGCTTGAACGGATCTTCCAGTGCATCCAACCGTTCGCCGGTATTTTCGTCCCGACTGTCGGCGATCCATCGGTAGGCTTGCAGCAGAGTGGCAGGACCCAGGTAGCGTTCGCCATTCCACCAGTAACTGGGACAGGCCGTAGCGCAGCAGGCACAGAGGATACATTCATACAGGCCGTCGAGCCGGGCCCGGTCCTCCCGGCTTTGCAGTCGTTCGCTGTCCGGAGGGGTCGGGCTTTGTGTTTGTAGCCAGGGTTGTACTGAAGCATATTGGGCAAAGAAGTGCGTTTGATCGGGCACCAGATCCTTGATAACCGGTTGATGGGGCAAAGGGTAGATCCTTACGGTGTCGTGCTGACAATCGTCAATCGCCCGGGTACAGGCCAGCGTGTTGTGACCGTCGATATTCATGGCACAAGAACCGCAGACACCTTCCCGGCAGGAGCGACGAAAGGTCAGTGTGCTGTCAATCTCGTTCTTGATATGGATCAAGGCGTCGAGCACCATGGGGCCGCAACGACCGATATCAACCGTAAAGACATCGAGCCCGGGATTCGTTCCGGCGTCCGGATCATACCGATAAACTTCAAAGCGGCGGAAAGGCCCTTCTCCCGAAGGACGAGGGTGTACGATACCGGCCTGGATTTTTGAATCAGAAGGAAGGGTAAAGCGTGCCATGATGAAGGTTCCCTAGCGGTTGGTGTGGAAATCGGGCAATGGCTAATGGGCCATATCCTAATACACCCTGGGTTGTGGTGGAATGACTTCAACTTCGTCGGTTAGCGTGTATAGATGCACCGGTCGTGAGCCATTCCGCAGGTGGTGGTTTTGATCCAGCCATTGCAGCGAGTGCCGCAGCCAGTTGACATCATCCCGTTCGGGGAAATCCTCACGGGCATGTGCCCCCCGGCTTTCCTGCCGGTTGAGGGCGGCTGCCAGCGTCACGGTAGCCAGGGGCAGCAGGTTGGCCAGTTCCAGTGTTTCCACCAGGTCAGTATTCCAGACCAGGGAGCGATCCCGGATGGCCACTTCCCCGAATGAGGCCAGGGTGGCAAGCATCTGCTCCAGTCCGGCCTCTAGTAGCGGACCGGTACGGAATACCCCGGCATGCGTCTGCATGATTTTCTGCATGTCGAGGCGAATGGCCGCCGTCTGGAGGGAGCCGTTGGCGTGGCGCAGTCGGTCGAAACGTGTCAAACAAGGTTCGCTACTCAAACCGGCGCATTTCTGGTGAGGCTGTCCCGGTTTCAGGGTTGCGGCTACCCGTCGGGCAGCAGCACGACCAAAGACGATCAGATCCAGCAGTGAATTGGAGCCCAACCGGTTTGCCCCGTGTACCGAGACACAGGCGGCCTCACCGATGGCCATCAGTCCCGGTACGACCGTATCGGTTTGATCGGCATTCAGGGTTATCACTTCACCGTGCAGCGTGGTGGGAATGCCGCCAATGTTGTAGTGAACCGTCGGAATAACGGGAATCGGTGCGCGAGTCACATCGACACCGGCAAAAATTTTGACGGTCTGGCTGATGCCGGGCAAGCGTTCCTCGATCAGGGCGGGATCCAGATGTTCGAGATGCAGGTGCAGGTGATCCTTGTCAGGCCCGACTCCCCGACCGGCCCGGATTTCCAGGGTCATGGCCCGGCTGACGACATCCCGTGAAGCCAGATCGCTGGCCTTGGGGGCATAGCGGGGCATGAAGCGTTCGCCTTCCGCGTTGGTGAGATAGCCACCTTCACCCCGTACCCCTTCGGTCACCAGACATCCCGCCCCGTAAATGCCGGTCGGATGAATCTGTACGAATTCCATGTCCTGCAAGGGAAGACCGGCCCGGATGACCATGCCGCAGCCATCGCCGGTGGAGGTATGTGCGGCGGTGCAGGAAAAATAGCAGCGACCATAACCGCCAGTAGCCAGCAGGGTGGTATGGGCGTGAAACCAGTGCAGGGTGCCTTCCTTGAGGTTCCAGGCCATGACACCCCGACAAACGCCGTCATGCATGATCAGGTCGAGGGTGTAATACTCGATGAAAAACTCCACTCGGTGCTTGAGGGCTTGCTGATAGAGGGTATGTAGTATTGCGTGTCCGGTCAGATCGGCAGCCGCACAGGTTCGCTGTGCCGTTCCAGCCCCCTGGTGGGTGGTCATGCCGCCAAAGGCACGTTGATAGATGGTGCCCTCAGCCGTTCGGGAAAAAGGCACCCCGTAGTGCTCCAGTTCCAGTACGGCGGAAATGCCCTCGCGACACAGGTATTCGATGGCATCCTGATCGCCCAGCCAGTCTGATCGCTTGACCGTATCGTAGATGTGCCAACGCCAGTCATCTTCGCCCATGTTGCCCAGGGCAGCACTGATGCCCCCTTGTGCAGCCACCGAATGGCTGCGAACCGGATGGACCTTGGATAT
>SXGT01284335.1_pt1 | contig 11938 bp, 11 predicted proteins | sample 3176221 | NCBI WGS metagenome assembly SXGT01 (sample SAMN11356862, study PRJNA531348) | freshwater metagenome | isolation source: freshwater sample F1-120 | place: China: Fuxian Lake, Yuxi | collected 2017-12-25
ACGTTTCATTTTGTCTTATTTCACACTCATCTGTTGAACATGTTTCAATAACTCCTTCAAATATAGCTTCCATTCTTATTGCTTCCCAATCAACATTAGGACAATATAGATATTCATCTAAATACCAAAAATAAAAATTTTTATTATATGGCCAAGTTGTTGTTTTGGTCATAGAAACCCAAGTACCTGGATCTGTTCTAAACATTTCAATACTTCCATCAATTGAAGATACTGTACGTATAATAGGTCCCATAGCTCCATTAAGTATACCTGGAATTTTATTTTTTGTTCTTTTGAAATAACAACCAGAAAAAATACCTAAACAACCTGCTTCAACTTTGTCTACATCTATAAGTTCTAAATAAGGAAGAACTTTAAATATAGAACTAATCTTCATTAATTTAAATTGATTATCTTCTCTTTTAATTAATGTTTGTGCATATTTTAACAATGAAGAATATATTACACGATCAGTTAAAAAGGCATCTTCTTTTACAGATTTTAATGTATTTCTTACTCTAGAAATAACTTCTCCAATAGTTGTCATATTTCAAATTCATTATAAGTTTTTAAACTATTTTCTGTTTTTTTTATTTTTTGATGTTTTACTACAGATTTTGAATAATTTAAATTTAATTTTTTTGTTGCATCAACTACAATATACATATTCCAGTTTTCAGGATAAGTTTTAGCTACACTTCTTTTAAATTCTCTACATGCTTTAAAACCCCAAAATTCCCTATTTTTCATTTTATGTTTTGGTGCAAAATTTGTAAAAAAAATTTTTGCTAACTTTCCATCTGTTTCCCAATTTGTATTTGATACAGAAACTCCATACTTTAATGATTTAGCATAATCTACATTTTGTTTTTTACTTTTTTCACAAGTTCCTATAAACAACCATCCTATTGATTCTGGAAGTTGAATACCATCTCTTAAATCAATTACTGTAGTATATAAAAGTTGATTAAACTTTTTTATAATATTTTTTAAATCTGAATTTTTTATGTCTTTATATTTTTCTTATTTTTTTTTAAAATTTTTAAAAAAATCATCATTTAAAATATTATAAGTTTCAGGTCTAAACCTAGGTGCTGAAACATTTGGTTTTTTAAATTCTTTCATACTATATACTTAATATACTAAAAATAACTGAAATTAACAAATGTAAAGATAGTATAAAAACAAAACCCCCGCAAGTGCGAGGGTATTGTCTTGTTGCCACAGTAACCAACAAACTGTAACTTTTTTATCCAATAATTGTCACTCTCACAATAACTCCTGGATTTACTGCTGGGATATCTAATATTATTGAAATATTTCCTGTAGTATCATTTGCCTGAACATCTACTCCTGTTGTATTTGTAAGACCAATCCATACACCACTTGTATTAAGAAACATTATGTTAAATGTAAAATCAGAAAATTTATTACTTGGACCACATGCATTAGATAATAAACCACATGTTGTAAGTTCAGCACCAGTAATAGTTAATGTTTCACCATCAAATACTACATTGGAAAATTCTTTTACAAACTTTTTAACTCCTGCAGATGTAACTGTATATGTTGTATTATTACCTACTACAACTGACGTAACATTTATTCCATTACCACCTACAACTGTTACTGTAGGTAAATTAGAAATCTCTGTACAAAAATATGCAACAATATCTTCTAAAGCTTCATTTATACTAGAATCTTCAGTAACAACAATATCAGTTCCGCAAAGAATTTCTGGTATAGGTGTTAAACAAAAATATGCAACAATATCTTCTAAAGCTTCAGTCCAAGTTGAATCACTATAAATAACAGTATCACCATTACAAGTAATGTCAGGTCCCCCGTAAATAATACAATCAGAACTTAAAACTTCTTGACATGGTATTGGATCTGGACAACCAGCAGGAGTTGGACATGGTGGCGGACTAGTTAAAAAACTATCCTTACATCCACATTTTGTACAATTATTATTACAACTACTATAGTTGTGATTACAATTACTACAAGTACTATTAGTGTTATTACAGCTCATAATATTTTATATTAAGGAATGGCACATGGATTTGGTGTTGGTATAGAAACATCACAAGGACTTATATATGTTGAATATGGATCTAATTTAATCCAACCAAAACCACCAACTTGTTTTACATCAGATGCTTGACACGTAAATGGAAAAGTATATGTATCACCTGTTATAGGAGATACTCCATATTGTAAGCTTACACTATTTAATCCAGAAGTTGGTGAACTATTCATTACACTAGTTGCATCTCTATAAAAAGGAACATACTCACCTTCTTGTACATTTGAAATAAGATTATTTGCTAATGATGTTCCATAAACATTATTTGTTATACTAGTTGCTGACTCTTCAATATCTCTAACTAATTGAAAAACTAATTTCTTATCTGATGTAATTACTGTTTTAAAAAGAGTAGTTAAGATACTAGTTGTTAATAATGCAGTAGGTGATATCATTTGAATAGTTCTATATCCCATTTCCCAATTAAATGAATAATTATCATCAAGAGTTATACCTAATGGTAACACACTTGCTGGAATAACAGAATTACCTTCATTAAAAGTAATTGAACCACCTGCACTAATAACTACAGAACCTGCTCCAGTTTCTGCAGGTTTTATACTTGTTAGTGGTGCATATGTATCTATACTTGGTGAATTATAATCCCAAAGAATTGGTAGATCTGTTATTGGATTTGCTAAAGGAACCATAACTACTCCTTTAAAATAAATTACATTTCCAATTCTTCTAGCTCTAGGACGTTGAGAAATAATATTTGGGCCATACCAATCAAATCCATTTAAAGGATGCCATCCACTATCTTGTATATCAGCACTAAGAATATTTGTAGAAGACAATGTTAAATTAACAGTGTTTGTATCTTGTACAGTAATTACATCTTCTAAATAATTATATGTATCACATATTACCAACCAAATATTATTGATAGCATCAGCAACAGTTGTAGGTGTTAGATCCCAATTAGGATTTGTTGACCATGCAGTTCCAGTTGATAATTGTAAATCTGTATTTAATATACATTGTGATAAGACAGCATTTACTAATGCAGTAGGTAATCCTGTTGCAGATCTTAATGCGCAATAACCATATGTATTATCATTTATTAATACATTAAGAATTTGATTTATTGGTAAAGCAGGAGATCCAAATCCAATAAATGGTGAATCTTGTAATGTACAATCAACAGCTAATGTTGGAAGAGTAAATGTTGGCGGTACAGCATTTTCTAAATCAGTTATTCTTATATTATAATCTATAAGAGTATTATTTATTGATGCTATTTGATTAACTAGATCACAAAGTTTATTTCCAATAGCTATAACATATTCAGTTAATGACATTACAGTAATACCATTAACAATAAAACATGGAGCAACAGTAACTAAAGGATCTTCTTCTTTATCATCTGTTTCTGATCCCGTTGTAGATGATTCTTGCAATGAACAAATTTGTTCTATTAAGAACTGCAATAAAGCTTCAAAGGTAGCAGGTTTACATCCAACTAAATCAAAACATGATAAATCATAATTTGTAATATTAAGTTGTTCCATAACAGTACATAATTCTGTAGCTAAAGATGCTATTACATCTGATACAGTATCACCTTTACAAAGTTTAATACAATGTAAATCTGGTCCTAGCCAAATAACACAGTTAGATGATATTGGACTACATGGTGAGTTATCGTAATTTAATGGTTTCATAATTTTACTATTAATATAATATACAAATTTTAATTAATATTTGCAAGTATCACATAAACTAACATGGGTTATTTAAAGTTGTTAAACCGACTTGCCAAAACTGTTTTCCTGTACATGTTATATATTTATTCATACTTCCATTCAAAGTTGTTACATATTGAATTGAATTTAAATCTACATATTGTTTATCTGTTCCGTCCCATGCTTCTATGCCCATTTCTAATGCAACATTATCAATTCTATTTGCATAACCATAATATATGATACCACTTACAGTACTAGCTGCAAAAACTAAACCAATTATTTTTCTTATTCCTCCTGGAAATTCAGCAATTAAAGCTGAACCTGAATCTCCTGGAATAATTGGATTTGGACATATTGTTGTTAAAGATGGATCATTTTCAGGTTTTACAAATGTTATTTGATCAACAAAATTTACATATGTTTGACCACCTTGTTTATTATAAGGTATTGGAAAACCTGTAAATAAAGCAAAAATTCTAACCGGACAATTTATACCTCCTTTAGGACCTGTTGTTCTTCCTGAACTATATATCATTGGATTTGATACTAATAAATTATCAATTTCTGCAGTTGTTGCAAAAGGTAAAGGTTGTGTGTATGATTCTCCTGCTTGCATAACAGAACCTGAAATAGCTGATGGTTCAATATCATTTTCATTTATTGAGAATATTGAACAATCAACTTTGTTATTTAATGTTTGTCCAATTGGAGCATACCTTAATGTTCTGCCAATTGTAAAATTTGAAGGTGGTATAGTTCCTAATTCACCATGTTGATAAACACTATCAGTAGGAGTGTATTCATTTTTTAATACACCTAATATATTTCTTTCACCTGTATAAAATGCATCTTGTATTAAAACATGATTATTAGTTACACCAACTAATGCTTGTGATGATGAATGAACACCAATAAAACCTAATGTCCCAACTGTTGTAACTAAATTTGTTGAAGTAATAGATAAACCGCCTACTAATGGTCTTGTGTAAGATCTATTTATTATTGAATTAGATCCTGCATTTTGACCACATAAAGGAAAACAACTAATTAATTGTGTTTTTTCTATTGTGTAAACATCTGTTTTTAATACTAAATTATCAATTTCAATTGTAGATGGTATAATTTCATTAGGTAATAATTCAGAAATATCTTTCTTTTTTTCTACTCCATACATTATACATAATTCATCAGTTTGAATATTATTTACAAACTTATAGCCATAAGAAATACAATTTATATTTTCTTTTGATTCCTTAACTAATTCTTGAATTTTAAGTTTAATATTTTCCATTTTTTTATATTACTGTAAATGTTGTATATATAGTATAAACTAGTGGAGGTGGAGGAGGTGGAGGAGGTGGTGGTGGTGGTGGAGTTGGTGGACTAATTGAAGGTGAAATCAATGCTTGTAAATTAATTAATTCTTTTTGTACAATATATTGAAAATCTTCATTATCACAACAATTTGATATTCCATATCTTAATTCTAATACTTGTCTATAAACAGCTTCAGCTGCTCTACATGATATATCTTCATATTTCCAAATTTCACATCCTGGAGTATTATATCCTGGTTTTATAGACTTTTGTATATTTTTTATTTTAGGGCATACTCCATCTACACAGTTACCAAAATATTCTATTGTATATTTGAATTCAGTTGTTACATAAACATTTTGATTTGGTAAACTTGAAATATTTATCCAAGAACCTATAGGACAGTTACAATCAGCTCCACATTCTAATGTTGCTACTTGAATAAGGGATGTACCATCATAACTTGACAAAATCCATTTTTCACCGTCATAGTATATATAATCTTCCAAAGATGCTTGAAAAAAAACGGGTTTACCATTTAAATAATTTGGTAATAGTATAGGTAAATTAGTATTATTAATTTTAAAAATAAAATAATTTAAAGTGCCAATGCTAGAAGTTTGTTCCATTAAAAAACTATCACAATTTTCTGGTGCATACCATCTTATTAAACATAATCTATCACTTTTTTGACCAGGTTGTAAAGTAATATTTTGTAATATACCTTGACAATCTAAATACTTATAATATAAACCTATATCATTATAGTTTTTAATAGTACTACAAATACATGGTGCACTTGTTAAACATTCTATACATTCAGTATAAGAGTTTAAAATATCTGATATAATACCAGCATTATTATCTATAAGAGTTTCAGAAACTTCCCAACATGTTTCAGGACACCAATCTAATGTAATTACGTTATTAACATAATCTGAAAGATCAGTATATGTTATTATATCATTTTCTAATCCTAAACAATCTTCAAGTAAATAATATATTCTTTCACATTTTGCACAGTTATCATAATCTTCTAAAACTACAATAGGTATATCAGTTGGTATATTTCCATTAATTTCAGAAACAATCCAACAACCTTCACAGTCTTCTCTTTTAATAACTTGATCAACATATAAACTTAAATCACTTGATGTGTAAACATATAAATTTAAATCATTACAATTTGTAAGTTTATAATTTATATTTGGTAAACATGCTTCACAACATTCATGTACTTGTAATACAGTAACATTAATTGGGCAATCACAAATATCAGCTATTAATACTTCCCAACATTCTGTGAATCCAGCTATTGTTACTACTTGACCAAGAATTGCAGGTTGAGCTAATGATGTAGATGTAGAGTAAATTACATTTGTCTGATCGGTACAATCTATTAAAACATAACATTGTGGTTCACAAACAAAACTAGTTTCTTCTTCACATGTTTCAGGATTAAAAATAGTTTGCTCTATACAATCTCCATTATTAATTACAACAGGAATTTCTTGAATATTTGAAAAAACTATCGGATATACAGAAGAACAAATAGTTGTAGTTGACACACCTAATGGTCCTAAAAGTACTGTTTCATTATTACAGTCTACATAAAAAATACTTTTAATATCCCCAGTAATTGAATAACATGTACATGGACAAACACAAGGTTCTTCATAAATTACTTCAATTGCACCTAAACAATTAGTATTTAATAATTGCTCAACATAAACACATAAACTGTCTATATTATCATTTGGATCTATACTAGATACAACTATATTTTGACCAATATATGCAGATAAATCTGTATTAGTGGTAAACAAAGGAGTAGAACCATTACAAGACCAAAGCCTATAACATGGAGTTAAACATGGGCATTCTTTTGTAAAGTCACTACAATCTGTACTTATCGGTGGTACTGACGATGAATGATAAATATAATTTCCAAAAATATCGGGAGGAAATACAGCTAAGTTATAATAGTCTGTAGAATTGTCAATTAATTGACCAACTCCAGCAAAACCTAAAGTAATACTATAACATAAACCTTGAATTAATGGAGTTCCAGGGGTTCCATCATAATTTGTAGTAGGAAAATTATTTCCAGAAATAGTACCTGTATATGTTGCAACACCATTACCTGGTTGATTTGCTAGAGCAATATTATTTAATTGATCTTGTAGTGTATTATTTATTCTAAAATAAACAGGTGTAGAAGGCTCACAACATGGAGTAAAAATTAAATATCTATTAGACCACTCTTCTACATCTGGTGGTAAACATGCATCTAAACAATATTGAGATCTACAAGTCTTAGGGTCATCTTGATTAAAATATGGTGCTGAATTAGAAAATTGAGAAGAATTAACTGTAGCTGGTAATACTGCATATCCTAAATTTACCGGTACAGTTGCATAACTAATGTAATAACATTGACCAGGAATTAACATATTCCAAGGAGCAGGATCATTACTTGGAACAATTAAAGAACCAATATAAACATTTACAGATGCTCCAATAACACCTAATTGAGCTTGTGTACCAGTAAATATAATTGATGTATCTCCAGGAGCACAACAAGGTTGAAATAAGATAATTGGTATTGTACTCATTTTATCTAATAAATTTTCTTAATTTTTGTGCTCTAGGGTGGATAGTTTCATCTGATGTATTATCAATAATAACACTATTATTTGAAACTATTTTTTTTGATTCATAATTTGTTATACAATTTGTACAGACTTGTGTTCCATCAGAAGCATTTCTTTTTTGACATCCACAAGATAAATTTTGTTTACAGTTTGAACATGTTGCCATGATTTGTTGGTTTAATATTTAACAATTTTTACAATCTAATTTATTTAAAAGTTTTAATGCATAATTATATAATGACATACCTTTCTGAGGTTCATGACAAAATTCTACTTTTGATATTGCCGAGTCAAGATACATTCTTATTAATCTTAATTCTTCAAGTTTTTGTTTAATTTTAAATGGTGGATCACAATCAGCTACATCTAATCTACAAAGAATATTATAATATTTATTTAATGCTTGTGTAATTCTTAAATGATTATATTCTACAAATACAATATCATTAGGTGCTACACTATATTTTATTATATATATACCATCAGGTAAACTTACACAATCAATACCACAATTAGATGTTTGTATTCCTAAATCACAAGCACTTATATTATCTACAAATGCAGGACCACCAGCACTAGAATTCATATTTATTTGAACGGAATGAGAAAATCCAGGTACTGTAATATTTAATGTTTCACAAACAACAGGTATTATATCACTATAAATACTTGTATCAAATACTGTAAGCACACATGGATTCATTACAGTAGGTACTTCTAAACTTAGTATATGGTTTGCCATTTGATTAAAATAAAAAAGGGGAAAGGAGTTTAGAACTCTTCTCCCCTTAAAAGTTAGTAATTAATCTTAATTATTATAATTAATAACAAGAATTTACATTGTATGGATTATATACGGGTAATGTAGGGAAATTAATTGGAACTACACATGTAGTTGAACAAGTAAGTTCTTCTATATTACATCCAGCACCACAAGAATCTAACCAAGCTTGAGTATTTGTATCAAATGTAGTAAGAGCACTTAAAGAATAAATTTCTAATACATATTGATCAGCATCAAAAGTTCCAGATGGATTATAGTTTCTAGGTACACTATGTTGAATTAAATATCTAAAGTATAAACTATTTCTATTAATAGAAGATAAAATTTCATTTCCTTTAGTAATTTCACGTATGCGTGTATCAGTTGCTAAAAAACTTTGTCTGTATGATTCAGATAATGCCAATTCACGTAAAACTGTTTCACCTAAACCTTGAGCTTGAAGACCTTCGCATTCTGTAACAACACATAATGTATCAAATGTACAAGGATCACCATTTAAATCAACTTCACCAGCATATAATTTAACTGGTTCTTTTTCATAAAAATCAGAAAGTTGAAATGAACAATCTCCAAACTTAGTATCTACATATGCACCATTAAAAATTAAACCTGCACAACGACCAGATACATGAGTAACAGGAACATAATTATTCCAAGTAATAGCACTATTTAATGCTAAAAATGCTGGATCTGTACCAGGAGCATATAATAATTGACCAGTTTCACTCTGAACAACAATTTGCATAAATGGTCCAACTATTGGATTTGTAGTTAATGCATTTGCCCATCCAATCATAACAGTTGTTGAATCAACTGGTACTGGAGAAATTGTTCCATCTGGACAACATCCTGTATAAAAATCTACAGTAGCATAAGCATTGTGATTTAAAAATCTCATTGCAGGAGAACCTTTAACATCAACTCGTAACGTATATGTTTCACCACAAAGATATTCTTTACAGCATAATGGAGAAATTCCACAACCTGTTTGTGAATGTGAAGCAGTAACTGTACCTACTGCATATTCAGCAAGTGTTCCAGGAGTTCCGGTAGGAGAAACAATTGTTACTGTATCACCAATTACATATCCTTTACCTGGATTAACAATTCCAGTAACTGTAGGAACACCACCAGCTATTGTAATTGATAATTCTAAACCAGTTCCAGTTCCAGTTACAGTTACTGTACCTACACCAACTGCTACAGCTGAATTAGGAGTATATCCAACTCCAGCAATTGAAATTGATCCAGTTAATACTCCACCACCTGCAGTCCAGTAAGTAGAACCTACGTGAATTACATTATTTTGTGGAGAACAAGGAGCAACACTTGTATAACTAGACACAAATTTAGGATTTATCATCTTAGATTTGTTTGTTTCTTGATATCCTCCAGCTAATGGTCCTAATTTGTCAGATGCATACAAAGATGATCCAGCTAAAAATGCATTACAACATCCAGATGCAGCACCTATTGCTAATGATAATTGAGTTTTTGGATTAAACCAACCAATATAACCATCAGTTGTAGCAGTAGTAGTTGATTGTACACTTAATTGATTAAGAGCATAAGTAGGTAATCCTGCAGTAGTTAAATACCCAAGACTTGTAGTTGCGGTTGTTGCTAATGCAGATCCTGTTGGATTTGCAATAGTAATTCCTGCTTGTGTTAGGCCTGTAGCCAAGAATGCTTTTCTAAAAGCATGATTAAAATAAGACATTTTTTTAAGTTTTTAGTTAATAATATAATATATATATAATATAATAAAAGTTTTTGTAAAAACAAAATTATATTTAATTATTTTTTTCAGATGCTTCACTTGCTCTAGAAAACTGACTAGATGACTCAATATCACCTGCTAATATACTTACAGTGTCATCAATAAGAACTTCTATTATATCATCTTTAAATTCACATGTAATATCAGCAATTGATAAAAGATTAGTATACGGGTCAACACAATTTAAAATTTGTATCTTTCTAGGTTGTCTATAATATATTAAATCAGCAGATTCAACATCAAATTTATTATTAGTATAAATATGTACATCACCTCCTATAAGTGTAGCAAAAGTTTCTGACCATTCAAAACTAGGTTGTCTAAGTTTATCATTAAGTAATAATTGTAAATTACCTTCTTCTGCAAAATATACTGTCATTCTTCTTTTATTACAACATTCTTTTTTTGCAAAAACATCTGTTCTTTTCCATTGTAAATAGTTATCAGGTAGAGAAGCAAAATAATAATCATCTTTTGGAAACAAAGTTAAATTATACTTTGTCATAAGTATTTGCATATCATCTTTTTTTCTAGTAGATTGTTCATCACCTTCTTTACTAAGATTAGTTCCATGCAATTGTCTTCTAGACCATTCTACTTGAGATTTATTAAATGCTTCAACAATTTGCCAACATTCTATATTATCATAGTCATTACTATCCAATTTATTTAGACGTTGTTTAACTTTTATGGTAATAGTACTATTGAGCATGATTTATTTTTTTCTTTTTACAGAACCACCTCTTTGGAAAGGTCTTTTTTTAACTATTGTCTCCATAGGCCTCCTAGATGGCCAACCTATTGCACTACCAAATTCTTCACTACCAAATCCTTTTGGTCCTGGAACAGCTTGTATTTCTGTTGGATTTACAGTTTTTTTAGCACCATATCCAGGCTTGTTAATCATCATATCATTTTCCATCTCAATACCATCTTGAGCTTTTTTTAAGTTTTGGACAGGTGTTTTATAACCTCCTTTTTGAAACATTGCTTTTCTTTTTTCACCTTCTTCTCTAAAGAAAGTTAATGGGTGTTTATTTGTCTTTTTCATGATTATTTATTTTTAGCCATTTTTTTAAAAGTCATTGCCAAAGCTTTTCTCTTAGGTGTACAAGTAGGTTTAGACATAGGAGTACAGTAACCTTTATGTTTAGAGTTAACTGCTTTTTGAATCCAATTTTTATTTTTTTTATCTGACACTTTTATTTTTGTTATTAAATTAAATATCTTTTACTTTATTAATACCCCTTCTTACTGAATCTATTTCCATATTTATTAATTTTAATGTATCAATTTTTTTATTTGTAGATTTTGTCTTTGTGGATTGATTCTTATTAGTTTTTTCTCTGTAAATTTTTTATCAATTCTTGGAGGAATTGGATCATTAGAATTTCTATTATAAGCCCCCGCAATACTAAGACCAATAGCAAATGGTAAACCGTATTCTTTACCATACTTAGCAACTTTCTTTATTACTCTTCCTGTTTTTTTAGCAGTACCTCTCACAGAAATTGTTTTATCAATAAATTTTACTTTTTCACCTGCTGGTTTTCCAGTTGTTTTTCCAGTTGTTTTTTCAGTTGTTTTTCCAGTTGTTTTTCCAGTTGTTTTTCCAGTTGTTTTTCC
>SXGT01327567.1_pt1 | contig 11938 bp, 16 predicted proteins | sample 3176221 | NCBI WGS metagenome assembly SXGT01 (sample SAMN11356862, study PRJNA531348) | freshwater metagenome | isolation source: freshwater sample F1-120 | place: China: Fuxian Lake, Yuxi | collected 2017-12-25
GATCTCCGAGGACTCGTTGTTGACGATCGTCCCCTCCTGGCGATCCCAGAGCACCGGCACGGTCACTCGGCCCGTGTAGTCCCCGCGCGCTCGCTGGTAGACCTGGTAGAGGTATCGGTCGCCGTGGAGGGGATCCGGGGCGCAGCCAGGGCCGCCCGAGAACTCCCAGCCGCGCTCGAGCATGAGCGGATCGACGACAGACACCGGGATGGCCCGCTCCAGCCCCTTCAGGGCCCTCGCGATGAGCGTGCGGTGCGCCCAGGGGCAAGCGAGCGAGACGTAGAGGTGGTAGCGCCCCTCCTCGGGCCGGAAGCGCGCGCCCGGCTCGGGGCTCACCTGGTTTCGAAAGGTCGCGTCCTGCCTCACGAAGGCGCCCCCCGTGGTCCGGGTGTCGTACCAGACGTCCTGCCAGACCCCACGGACGAGCATTCCCATGAGGGCAGGCTAGCCGGTGCGGCCATGGTGGTCTTCCTTCTGACGCTTGGTCGCTGACGATCTCTACGACCACTCCGCCGCCCGACTTGAGGGTGGAGGCGGAGAGCAGCCGCGCTTCAGAACCAAGGTTCCGGCCAGGTGCCCGGTGTATTTCCCTGTAATTTACAGGGATGAAGCGAGCATCGGAGACCCGTCTGGCGAATTGAAGGTCGGCGCTCCAGGCCGCGCTCGTGTCTCTACGGCGGGCTGGACGCGACGCCCAGCCGTGCAAGAACCTGAGTCGGCGTGACGACCGTCAGATGAGCCGAAAACGGCGCGAAATCCGTGCCGTTCAAGGTCACGACCTCCGCCACCTGATGGGCCATGGCGGTGGCTGCAAGATGCGCGTCGTAGAGCCGCCGCCCCGTGCAAGGCGCGTCGTCGAGCAGGCGAAAGAACGAGGGGAGCACGGGTCGCTCTTCGGGCAAGAGGCGCACGTTCACTCGAAACGCGTCGAGGTTCGCCCGAGCAGCGATCAGCGATAGGCCAAGTCCGTTGGCGCTCACCGGCCTCGTCGCCGCGGCGAGGTACTCGCGGATTGCCTGAGCGGGGAGGACAAGGGCTGGATGTAGCTCGAGGACGTCGAGGGCGGCCCGATGATGGCCGCGGTTCGCATCGGTCGCCTCGAGGAGGATGCAAGTATCCACCGCCAGAGGCGAAGGGCTACTGGCCATCATCCTCGTACAACTCCTCGCGGGAGAACGTCGCGGCGCCACCCACCTGGACGGTCTGCAACTGGAGTCGCCGACGATGAAGCACGGTCGGTCCCGACGAAGGTGGGCGCTCGCTGGAGGTGGCCTCGGAGAGGATCGCCTTCACCTCCCCGGTGAGACTCCGGTGGTTGGCAGCCGCACGAGCCTTGAGCGCCGCCAGCAGAGCCTCGTCCAGGTCACGAATGTGGATCGCAGACATTCTGTCTCCTAGCATGATGGTGCCGATACGCTAGCGCAAAGTCACCACCAGCCTACCAAAAACCTCCCAAAACGCCTGGTTCGATGCTCACGTTCTCATTCCCTCGTGACGCGCTCACCCCGCCGATTTCGCCGCCCCAAGGACGCACCCCCGCCCTGGCGGCCCGTCGGGGCCGAGTCACGACGATCTCGGCACCGAGAGCACCTGCCCGAGCCGGATCAGGAGGTCGGGGGCGCGCTCGGCGAGGTAGTCGCTGACGTCCGCGAGCCGGGTGTCGTCGTCACGCAGGAGCGCCTCCACGTCCGCTTGATCCTGGCCGCGAAACGCGAGGAGCTTCATCAGCACGAGGCCGGGCGTGCGGAACGCCGAGCGCCGTGAGGGTTCGCGAGATGCTCTCGGTCCGCTCGAGGATGTCGGGGTGGACGACGCCGCGGAGGCCGTCGAGGACGCCGCTCACTTCGGCTCGCAGACGAGCGCGACCGCGCCCCCCTCGTACTCGACCTGCCTCACCCCGTGGGACCGTGGCACGGGTGCGGGCGCGTCTCGATCGAAGGCTTTGTAGGGGATCCGCAGGGGTTCGTTTGGCTTCGAAGAGCGCGGCCCAAGCGGGCGGACGCCGCCGGGCGTCAAGAGGAAGCTCCGGTCGCGGGGACGCGGCGTCACTCCCTGCCAGACGGCCGGATCGGCGCTCACCCGCTCCGCGTCGTACGCCGCCTGCATCTCCAGAAACCACAGCGCCGGAACCTGGAAGTAGCGGCCAAGGCGAGCAGCCATCGCGGGCGTCAAGTCCCGGTCGCCCGCGAGGAGGCGGCTCACCGTGCTGCGCTCGACGCCCAGCCCCCTAGCAAGCTCCGCGGGGGTGAGGCTCAGCGGGGCGAGGAAGCCATCGCGGAGGAGGTGTCCGGGGTGAGGTGCCATGATGACGAGGGTAAGGCATCCGAGCGTGTTTTGTCGACGAAGCCACGGTCGCCCGATGTACCCCGTCCGGTACTTCCAAGGGTCGTGTGCACGCCCCCGACCGCCCTGCCTCCAGCCCACCCTCCCCCCAATCCCCTCACCATCCAGGCCCCAAGGACGCACTCCCGCCCTCCGGGAGGGCATTGTCTGGCCCGTCTGACCCTGCTCGTGGTCTTGGTCGGCCGGTGCTTGGCCGGCCTGACCCTGCTCGTGGCCTCGGTCGGCGCCCTGTCGGCTCTGCCGAACCTCGCTCGTGACCTCCATCGGCGCCGGCCGGGGCCGCCTGGCCACGCTCGCCGTCTCCATCGGTAGAGGACTGAGGCGTCAGGCGAGGCTCGGAGCCTCCAGACGGAGGCTCTCGCTACTTCGGGGGAGCCTTTTGCTCGTCCTCCTCGTACCCGTCGTCTTCGTCCTGGTCGAGGTCGTCCGGCACCGAGAGCACCTTGGCTGCGGCGGGCACGGCCAGATCGTAGAAGATGGAGGACAGTCGATCGAGCCTGCCCGTCAGCCGCAGGACGCACTCCACGTTGGAGCGCGCCGCCAGGTAGATCTGTAGCCACGCCTGCCGGGCGGCTTCGATCTCGGGGGTGAGCTCGCGCCGATCGCCTCCGCGACGTCTTCTGGCTTGCGCGCGGGGCGCGGTCGTAAGAAGAAAGGCCCATGGCTCCGATCCTGTTCCGTGGGACGTACACCGCGCTGGTCACCCCCTTCGACGAAGATCTGAGCGTCGACGTCGAGGCCTTCGAGAGGCTCCTCGAGGCCCAGCTCCAGGGAGGGGTCGAGGGGCTCGTGCCCTGCGGCACCACGGGGGAGAGCCCCACCCTCTCGGAGGGCGAGGGGCTCGATCTGGTTCGCCGCTGCGTGGCCGCTGCCAAGGGGCGCGCCCAGGTCATCGCGGGCACCGGCTCCAACTCCACGAGGAAGGCCATCGAGCTCTCTGTCTCCGCGGAGCAGGCGGGCGCCGACGCGGTCATGGTGGTCGTGCCCTATTACAACAAGCCCACCCAGGAGGGGCTATTTCAGCATTTCGTCGCGGTGGCCAGGGCCGTGTCCTGCCCAGTGGTGGTTTACAATATCCCGGGCCGCACCGGGATCGATCTCTCGGCCGACACGCTCCTTCGGATAAGGGAGGCCGCGCCCAACGTGGTGGCCACCAAGGAGGCCACGGGCAACGTCCTCCGGGCCCAGGAGATCGTCCGCCGCTCCGGAGGGGCGATGACCGTGCTCTCCGGCGACGACGCGCTCACCCTCCCGATGATCTCGGTGGGGGCGAGCGGCGTCATCAGCGTCACGTCCAACGTATTTCCAGGGCATGTCTCGAGGGCCACTCGCCTGGCCCTCCAGGGGCGCTGGGAGGAGGCTCGCGCCCTGCATTTTGCCCTCTGTCCCGTCCATGATGTGATGTTCGTGGAGGCCAACCCAGGGCCCGCCAAGGCCGCGCTCGCGGCCAGAGGCGCTCTCCGCGAGATCGTCAGGGGGCCCCTCGCCCCCGTGACCGAGGCGAGCCGGCGCAAGGTGGCCGAGGTGCTCGAGGCCTTCGTGGCCAAGGCGGGGGCCGACCCGCGTGCGTCATGACGTCGGAGCCCACCCTCGCGGTGCCCACTCTCGCAATAACAGGAGCGAGCGGCCGCATGGGGCGCGCCGTGGTGCGCCTGGCCAGGGACGCGGGGCTCCGGATCGTGTGCGCCGTGGGCCAGAGCGACGTCGGCCGTGACGCGGGGGAGCTCGCGGGCGTGGGGGCGATCGGGGTGCCGGTGGCGGCGGAGCTCGAGCTCCTGGCCGGGGCGAAGGCGACCGTGCTGATCGATTTCTCGCACCCCTCGGCCACCGCCGCCATGGCGCGAGCCGCAGCGGCCGCGGGGAGCGCGATCGTCAGCGGGACCACGGGCCTCGACCAGGAGGGGCAGGCCGCGCTGGACCTCGCCGCCAGGAGCGTTCCCGTGCTCTGGGAGCCGAACATGAGCGTCGGGGTCCATGTGCTTGGCGCGATCGTCGAGCGGGCGATGGCCATGCTCGGCCTCTCGTTCGACGTCGAGATCACAGAGACCCACCACCGGATGAAGGCCGACGCGCCAAGCGGTACGGCCCTGCGCCTCGCCGAGGCCGCGGCTCGAGCCAGGAGCGCCCTCTCGGCCACGTCGAGGCTGGCTCACGGGAGGGAGGGAGCTCCCCGCTCCCCGGAAGAGATCGGGATGCACGCGCTGAGGGGGGGCGACGTCATCGGTGATCACACTGTGCACCTCCTGGGCGCAGGTGAGCGCCTCGAGCTCACCCACAGGGCGACGAGCCGGGAGCTCTTTGCGCAGGGGGCGCTCAGGGCCGCCCTGTGGCTCCCTGGCAGGCCCCCGGGTCGCCACCGCATCGCTGACATGTTCTAGTGCGCGGTAGCGGGCGCGGCCAGCATGGCGCCCAGCACGGTCTCGAGGCCGGTCGTGCCGGCCACCCTGCGGTGGCCGCCCTCGAAGGCCACATGGCCCTTGATGATGCCCTCGATCATTTCCCTGTAGAGCTCGGCCATCTGCTGCGACATGCCAAAGCCCGTGAAGGTCGGCACGACGGCCTCGACCGGAGCCTCGTGCACCTTGACCGGCTTGCCCATCAACCTGGAGAGCACCGCCGCCACGTCGTTCATGGAGCGAGCAGGACCGCCCAGCTCGATGATCCGGGTCTCCCTCGCGCCCTCCACCAGCAGGCCGGCGGCAAGGCGCCCGATGTCCGCGGTGGCGATCATGTCGATGCCCAGATCGGCCGGGGTGAAGCTGGGCAGGAGGCCCTGGCCGAGCATCCCCAGAGAGCCTCCCAGGTTCTCCATGAAATAAGCGGCGCGCACGAAGCTGAACACGGTCTTCTCCAGCGATCCAAAGGCCTCCTCCGCGAGGTGGAGCCCGGCGATGGGCCCGGTCCCTGCGAGGTGCTGGGCGCCCACCGACGAGAGGAACACCACGTGGGGGACGCCGCTCCTCTCCAGGGCCCACCGGATCGAGGCCACGGTCCTCTCCTGGTAGCCGCGGAAATCCGGAGCTCCCATGTTCGGCGGGACCAGGAGATAGGCGCCCTCCGCGCCCGCGAGGGCGGCGGCGAGGGCCGTCTGGTCGCCCAGATCGGCGACGGCGACCTCGGCGCCCTTGCTCCTCCACGGCTCCCCCTTGGCCGCGTCGCGAACGATCACTCGGACCTTCTTGCCCTGGGCGAGCAAAGTCTCCGCCGCGACCCTGCCCGTGTTCCCCGAGACCCCTGCGATGGCGAACGTCATGGCTGTCCTTCTTTCTTCCCTGCGCGGCCCGACTGGGCGCGACGGGGACACCATGGGGCTGGCACGCGCATTCGCCTAGTGCAATGTTATCACCTCACATATGCATCCCATGCATCTAGCCTCGGTCGACCTGAACCTGGCCGTCGTGCTCCACGCCCTGCTGACCGAGCGCAGCGTCTCTCGTGCCGGCAAGCGCCTCGGGCTCAGCCAGTCGGCGACCAGCCACGCCCTGGCCAGGCTCCGGCAGCTGGTGGGCGATCCTCTCGTGCTACGCACCCCGCGAGGGGTCGAGCCGACGGCGAGGGGCGACGCGATCGCGAGCCCCCTCGCGGCCGCCCTGGAGGCCCTCGAGAGGGCGCTCCTGGCTCCGCCCACGTTCGACCCGAGCACCGCGCGCCGCGCGTTCCGGGTGGGGGCGTCCGACTACGCCGAGTTCCTGCTGCTGCCTCCGCTGCTGGCGAGGATCGCCGAGGAGGCGCCCGGCGTGGATCTATGGGGGCATAGCCACGGGGACGAGGTGCACGACAGGCTGCGCAGCGGCGAGCTCGATCTGGCGCTCGGCGTCGCGCGAAAGGAGCAGAGCCCGGGTATCCAGAGCGCTCCGCTCCTCGAGGAGCGCTTCGTGTGCGTGGTGCGCGAGGGCCACCCCCTGCTCCGCGGAGCGCTCACCGTCGCTCGCTTCGTCGCCGCGCGCCACGCCTTCATCGCGCCGAGAGGGAGGCCGGGCGGGGCCGTGGACGACGCGCTCGCGGCGCTGGGCCACAAGCGCCGCGTGGCGCTGGCGGTGCCTCATTTCCTCGTGGCGCCGCATGTGATCGCGCGCACCGATCTGGTGCTGACCGTCGCGGAGCGCATCGCTCTCGCCTTCGCCGCGCTGCTCCCGCTCCGCGTCCTTCCTCCTCCGGTCACCCTGCCCGGGTTCACCCTGTCGCTGATATGGCACGAGAGGAACGAGGTGGATCCCGCGCAGGCCTGGCTGAGGTCGCGGATCTCGGAGGTCGCGGCGGGGCTCGCGGAGCCCCTGCCCCGGCGCCGCAAGGCCCCGGTCAGAAAGACCCCGGTCAGAAGGAGCCGCTGAGGGAGAGTCCGTTGGTGGTGCCCAGGATCGGCTCCACCTTCAACCTCCTCATCGCCTTCGCCTCCCTTTCCGGGTTGAAGGTCGTTCCCTCCCGGAAGCGCTCGTTGGTGAGCACGTAGACGCCCGCGCCCACCGCGAGCGCGGCCCCCAGACCCAACCCGATCGCCAGTCCGCTCGAGACCTTGGCCTTGTTGTTCTCGCTGCAGAACCCCTCGGCGGTGAGCGGGCTCTGGGTGACCCCGGACTTTACGATGTTCTCCTTGGCGATGGAGGCATCGCAGACGTCGCGCCCCGCAAGCTTGGTGGCGTCGATGCGGCTCCGAAGATCCGACTCGTCGCCCTTGAGCCCGATCCATTTGCCGAAGAAGACGATGCTGGTCACCGCGAGCCCCCCTCCCACAGCGAGGAGGCTCCCCCCCAGCACAGTGCGGGTGGGGAAGGGTTTGGACGGGGTGTCAGGGCCCACGATCGCCTTCTCGAGCTCGACCTCCACCAGGAGGTCTTTACCTGCCGCGACGTCGATGGCCTTGCTCTTCTTGGCCATGCCGGGGACGACGACGTCGATGGTGTGAGGGCCCTTGGTGAGTTCGAAGCTCGCCTTGCCGCCTTCGAGCTGGACATGACGGTAGCCGTCGATGACCAGCTCGCCCGCGCCCGTGCCCGCCTGGACCAGCACCTGGCCTGCGTGGGCTCCCGTGACCTGCTCGAAGAGGCGGCGGGACAGGTTCTTCAGTTTGTCGTCGTTCTGGTCCTTGAGGTTGTCGCTGAAGACCTCCCGGATCACGGTCTCGGGCTTGCCGCGCTGGAACAGGTGCAGCTCGGCGCTCACCTGACCTGGCCCGATCTTGTTCATCGCGCCCCAGATGTAGCGATCTTGCCGGATGTGGTCGGCGATGCGCTGCTGGCAGGGCGGATCGGGCTTGGCCTGGCACTTGAGGGTGACCGTGACGGCGCCGATGGACGGGGTGACCTCGGCGAGCGACCAGCCCGGCGCCGCGCGCGCCCTCGAGCGGAGCGCGGTCGTGAGCGCGTCGGCCTGCTCCTCTGCGTCGTCCGAGTCGATGCCGAGGATGGCGACCGACGGGACGCGAGGGGTCGGCGCTTCGGCGAGGGCAGGGGTCGCCACGAGCGAGGTGCCTGAGAGCAGGAGCGATGCGACGCAAAGACGAGACGATGTCCGCATGACGTTCCGAGCCTAGCGTGGAACCTGGGTCGCCGTCTCTAATCCGTGGTACCCGATCCGGGACCATGCGCATCACGGGCGGCACCTTCCGCTCCCGCTCCCTCGTGGCGCCGCGGGGACATGCGACTCGCCCTACGCAGGATCGGGTGCGCGAGGCCCTTTTCTCGGTGCTGGTCTCCCGGGGGCTCTTTACGGGCGCGCCGAGGGTGCTGGACCTCTACGCGGGGACCGGCGCCCTCGCGCTGGAGGCCCTCTCGCGAGGCGCAGGGTTCGCCGTGATGGTGGAGCAGGGGCGCGACGCGCTCCGGGCTCTCAGGGAGAACGTGGCGGCCCTGGGCCTCCAGGACCGAACGCGTGTTCAGCCCACGTCGGTCGAGAAGGCCCTCTCCCTCTCCCTCCGGGGACCGGAGGCCTTCGGGGCGCCCTTCGATCTCGTGTTCGCCGATCCGCCCTATGCCGATCTGGCTCCTGCCGCAAAGGCGCTGGGCGGCGTCATCAGGCTCCTCAGCGAGGGCGCTCTCGTGGTAGTCGAGCACGCTTGCGTCGATCCATCGCCGACGATCGACGGCCTCCAGCTCGACACCACGCGTACGTACGGGGACACCGTCCTCGCGCTCTTCTCCCGGCAGCCAGGGTTGGGACCCCAAAGTTGAGTCCGCGGAAACGGCTACCTGTATGTATAGTGACGGCGTGCGAGCGTCCGGCGCTCACCGAAAGCCCTCAGGACCGAACGATATGAGCTCTCTCTCCACCCCGCCGTCCGCGGCGGGCCTCCCCTCCGGCAACGGCAGGTACATCGCGGTCGCGCTGCTGCTCCTGCTGCTGATCGGCGGGGTCATCTACTGGAAAAAGACCCAGAAGCCAGACGTCGTGGTCACGACGGTGGACGCCGGGGTTTACGTGCCGCACAGCCGCAATATCGAGGACGACATCCCCTTGCCGCCCGCCATCGAAGACGCAGGCCCCGACACGGCGACCAAGCTCGTCGGGCCGCAGAGCTACGGCTGCGAGGTGAAAAAATGCGGGGGCGCCCCGGCGGGGGATCTCGAGCACATGCTCGCCTTCCGGGCGAAGGGCGCCCACAGGTGCTACGATCAGGCGCTCGCCGTCGACAGCACGCTCACCGGAAATGTGAGCATAACGCTGCGGATCGGCACCAACGGCATCCCCTGCTCGGTGGCGGTCGCCTCGAACACCACGGGCAACCCCAGCGTGGGCCAGTGCATGGCCGCCGCGATGCGCGGCGGAGGCTATCCTGCTCCCAAGGGGGGCTGCGTCGATGTCACTGTGCCCATCCTGCTCAAGAACAAATGAGCGGCGCCGGCCTGGCGGCTCACCTTGCCAGCGCTGCGCGACTCGCGGCCTGCGGTGGGCTTCTCGCGGCCTGCGGCGGGCTTCTCGCGGCCTGCGGCGGGCTTCTCGCGGCCTGCGGCGAGACGCGGCGTCCCCTGGGGGATGAGTGCCTCCGCGCGGACGACTGCCTGTCAAGCGTCTGCTCGGGCCGGCTCTGCGTCGCGTCCCCCCCGGTGAGCAACGAGCCGCTCTCCCCTCCCGATCGAGGCGCGAGGCTGCCCGAAGGCGGCCCGGCGGGAGATGCGGGCGGTGGGTGAGGGGGCGCGCCCGCGGACCGGGGTGCTCCTCACCGTCGCCTATGACGGGACCCCCTTCTCGGGCTTCGTGTACCAGCCGCGCGCGCGCACGGTCGAGGGCGAGCTCCGGGGTGCCCTCGCCAAGGTCGATCCTGGCGCGGGGAGGACCTGGCCGGCGAGCCGCACCGACGCGGGCGTCCACGCGAGCGGGCAGCTCGTCTCCTTCGACGCCGCGTTCCCTCTCCCGCCACGCGGCTGGGTCCTCGCGCTGAACCGCCACCTCCCCGACGAGATCGCCGTGCGCCGTGCGCAGCTCGTCCCGTCGGGCTTCAACCCGCGCTTCGCGAGCCGCTGGAAGCGCTATCGCTACCGGCTGCTCCTCGATCGGGTGCGCGATCCTCACCTCGTGACGAGGGCCTGGCGCCTGGGCTGGAAGATCGACGTGGAGCGCATGGTGCGCGAGCTCGATGGGCTCCTCGGCACCCACGATTTCGCGGCGTTTCGCAGCGCCCACGACGGGAGGGAGATCACGGTTCGCACGCTCCACCGCGTCGCCCTGGAGCGAAGCTCGGATCCCCGGATTCTCGAGCTGGTCGTCGAGGGGAGCGCCTTCCTTTACAACATGGTGCGCATCCTCGCGGGGACGCTCGTGGACGTGGGGCGCGTCAGGATCCCGCCCGGCGCGTTCCTCCGCGCGCTGCGCAGCAAGGACCGGGCGGATCTGGGCGAGACCGCCCCGGCTCATGGACTCACGCTCGAGCACATCGAGTGGGAGCGTCCGGACGGGACGGGAGATCCGTGGCCAGGCTGACCGGAGCGCCCGTCGTCGTCCGGGCGCCGCGCCCGAGCGACGGCCGCCTCCTCGCCGATCTGTGGCGGGTGCTCTGGGACGCGCACGAGGCGTGGGGTAGCTACGCGGGCTCGCGCGATCTCGCGGTCTACGCGGAGGTCGCCCGGCGCCTCTCGGAGGACGCGCATATCCGGGGAGGGCACCCCCTGCTCGGCCGCCACATGCACCTCGTGGCCAGCCTCGAGGGCAAGGTGGTGGGCCAGGTCGAGGGCTGGATCGACAGGCACGGCATCGATCCCAAGACCCCTGTGACCTGCGAGGTCCGCTCCCTCGTGGTCGCCGAGGAGGCGCGCAGGAGCGGCGCCGGTCGCGCGCTCCTCGAGACCCTGGCGAACGTCGCGCTGGATGCGAGCGGAGGCGCGCCGACCGTGCTCGCCGCGGAGGTGCTCGAGAACAACCCCGCCAGGGCCTTCTACGCGAGGCTAGGCTTCCACACCGCCGCCCACTGCGCGCGGATGCCCGTGGCGCGTGCCCTCGATGTGGGCGGCTCCGTCGACTTCGTGGCGCGGATCGCCGTGCCCGAGGACGCTCTCCCCCTGGCGCTCCTCGAGTCGGCCCTCGCCGAGCGGCGCCGGGCCATGGGGGACCTTCGCTTCGACCGGCCCCGCTCGCTCGACGCGGTGCAGGTCGACGCGATCGCGCTGCACGTGGGGCGCTGGCCCCGCGCGCCCCACGAGGCGGCGGAGCTGGTCGTCGTCGATCGTCGCAACGTGCCCCGGGGCTCGGCCACCCTGAGCACCGCCGCGCTCGAGCAGCCCTTCTTGCCGGGGATCCGGGCGCTGCTCGCCCGGTTCGCGCTCGACCGGGCGTACCCTCCCTCGCTGCTCGTCCCGCCCCTCGTCCGGCTCGCCGGGCGGCTCTCTCGGCTCGTCGGAGCGGCGCAGCTCGAGCTCGTCGACCTGCCCGCCCCGGCGAGCGCGATCCACGAAGCCATCCTCGAGGCCGGCGCCTCGCCCTGGTCGCGCGTCGTGGAGAAGATGGTCGTCTGAGCGCGCCAGGCGAGCCACTCTTGCGCGAGGTGAAGTTTCGTGTACGAAATACATGGGTCCTCGCCGCATCTGTTCGGCGGGGCCCTCGAAGGAGCCTCGTCATGCTGTCCCCCTTCCGCGAAGATCACGAGCATTTTCGCAAGACCGTCCGTGATTTTGCCCAGAAGGAGCTCGCTCCCTACGCCGACGAGTGGGAAAGATCCGAGCTGTTTCCCAACGAGGTCTTCAGGCGCGCCGGCGAGCTCGGTCTGTTCGCGGCCCACTATCCGGAGGAGCAGGGGGGCCTGGGCGGCGACTACTGGTTCAGCGTCGCCAAGGGCGAGGAGCTCCACCACTGCGAGTCGGCCGGCGTGTCGATGGGCCTCCTCGTCCAAGGGGACATGGCGACCCCGGTCATCGGCGATCTGGGCACCAAGGAGCAGATCGAGGAGTTCCTGAAGCCCGCGCTCCGCGGCGAGAAGATCGCTGCGCTGGGGGTGACGGAGCCCAACGCAGGGAGCGACGTGGCCGGCATCCAGACCTGGGGCGCGAGATCGGCGATCTTGCCCCGTACCGAGGCATCCATCACTTCATCGCCCACGGCAATGACCACGCCACCGATTAAGGCCGCATCCACCGAAGTGGTGACCTGAACCTTACGGCCCAAACGCGCC
>SXGT01009925.1_pt1 | contig 11937 bp, 10 predicted proteins | sample 3176221 | NCBI WGS metagenome assembly SXGT01 (sample SAMN11356862, study PRJNA531348) | freshwater metagenome | isolation source: freshwater sample F1-120 | place: China: Fuxian Lake, Yuxi | collected 2017-12-25
AAATCTTTATCAATCAATGCAATTTTTATAAACACAACCAATTTTATAAAACAGCATTAACAAATCCAAATGCATTTTTTTGCCCGATGATGAAGATTTGTAAAAATCTTTATCAATCAATGCAATTTTTATAAACACAACCAATTTTATAAAACAGCATTAACAAATCCAAATGCATTTTTTTGCCCGATGATGAAGATTTGTAAAAATCTTTATCAATCATGTATCCCTATAAACACAACCAATTTTATAAAACAGCATTAACGTATCCAAATGCATTTTTTTTGCCAGATGATTATCAATCACTACAATATTTATGAACACAAAATAATATTATAAGTAAAAATTGATTTATTTATAATATAATTTAATTAGTATGTATAGAAAATATGATTGGTTTATATTTATTAACGTCTAAACAATTAGCAAAAGATGAAACAATAAAATTTGGAATGTCAATGCGAATAGAATATAGATGGATTGATTATTTAGCAATATTTAGTGATTCAAAATATGTTTATTATTATGAATTTTTAGATAAATTAACAAGAGAAGAAATATTAAATATTGAAGATGAAATATTACAATTACATAAAAATGAAAGAAATGATTTTTTTCAAACTGAATACTTTTATTGTAAAGATAATAAAATATTTCATCAATCTATTATCAATGTATTAAATAAACAAAGTATTAATTATAATTTTTATGATAAACACAATTTTGATAGAAAGTATTATGATAATAAACCAGATACATTTGAACCAAATATAAAACCATCATCATCACATACTCAAATTATTATTCCAAGAGATCATCAAATAAATGTTTTATTGAAAATAGATGAATTTTATAGAAATAATAATATTGGAAAAATAATACATAGTTGTGGTCTTGGTAAAGCATTATTAGGAATTTTGATAGTTCAAAAATTAAAATGTAATTCAGTTATAATTGGTGTTCCAAGTATATATTTACAAAAACAAATGATGAATGAAATAATGAGAATATTCAATAATCATAAAAATATATTATATGTAGGCGGTGAATCAGAAATAAATGAAAATTATATAATTGAATCAACTACTAAAGAAGATGATATAAATAAATTTATAAATAAAAAATCATGTGAATGTAAATTTGTAATTACTACTTATTCATCATGTAATTTATTATTAAATATTAATATTAATTTTGATTTTAAAATTGGCGATGAAGCGCATCATTTAGTTGGTAGTGAATCTGAAAAAACTAAAGAAGCATTTCATAAAATAAAATCAAATAAATCATTATTTATGACAGCAACTGAAAAAGTAATTGAAAATAATAGAACTAATAAAGTAATATATTCAATGGATGATAAAAATATATTTGGTGAAGTAATTGATATAAAATCAGTTAATTGGGCAATTGAAAATAAAAAAATAACTGATTATAATTTGATAATTCTAAAAAATACTGACGATGAAATTAATAATATTATCAATAGTTTGAATTTAGGCAATAATGAAGAAATTCAAAATTCTATAATGACACATAAAGATTTATTTTTATCTGCATTTATGTCTTTGAAATCAATGGAAAAATATAATGATTTAACTCACATACTTATTTATACAAATAAAACAGAAAATTCAGATTTAGTTAAAAAATATATTGATATTATTATTGATCTAAATATAATAAATATCAATAAAGAAAATTATTATAATAAAGCATTACATAGTAATAGTAAGGAAAATTTTAATGATACTAAATTATCAGATGGTTCAATTAAAGAAGGTGAAATTACTAAATTTAAAAAAGCATCATGGGGTATTATTTCAAGTGTTTATATTTTTTCAGAAGGCTTTGATTGCCCTAAATTAAACGGAGTAATATTTGGTGAAAATATGGAATCTGATATTAGAATAGTACAATCAACATTAAGACCAAATAGATTAGATAATAATTTTCCAGATAAAAAAGCATATGTTATTATTCCATATATTGATACAGAAAATTTTACGACTGATAGTGATTCATTTGATAAATGTAGAAAAATTATTGCTAAAATTAGAAATGTTGATGAAAGAATAGAACAAAAAATAAATGTTGTTTCATTAAATAAACTAAAATATGTGCCATCTGTTGTTCCAAAAGAAATAAAATATTACCATATTATAGAAAATAGTGAAGAATTAACAAAAATTATTTTAAGACTAAGACATAGTCATGCATTAGGTTCTATATATACAGAAGAACAAGATGAATTTAATTATGTTAAACAACTAAATAAAGAATTAAGTATTCAATCAAAAGAAGAATATGCAAATAAAGTAATAAAAAATAAACATAAAAATTATATTGATAATCCAGAAGAATATTTTAAATTGAAAGGTGTATGGAGTAATTGGCATGATTTTATGGGAATTGATACTAAAAAATTTATTCAAGATAAAAATGATTGGATAAATTTCTGTAAAGAAAATAATGTAAATTCGTTAGAAGATTATAATGAGTTATGTAAAATACATGAAGAATTACCATTAAATCCTGCTGATTTCTACATAGGATTTATATCTATTCCAATTGAATTAGGATTATATACAAAAAGAAGAAAATAAAATATTTTTTCAGAAAAAAATAAATAAATTTTTAATAAGAAATAATTAAATTTCATTTGATTTTGTTATAACCTTATTTTTTGTAACTTTCTTTTTTGATACAGGTATTTCAATAACCTCCTCAATTAAATTATCTACTTTAGGTTTATTTTTTTTAATTTCTTTTACTTTAATATTATCTTTATTATCTGGTAATACAACTACTTTAGTATTAGTTGGTATTACTTCTTCTGATAATTCTTTTATTAATTGTTTATATTGGAATTCTGCTTCTTTCATTTCAATTTGTAAAGTTTCTATTTTTTGAAATGTTGGTTCAAGATTTTGTATGAGTTTTTTGTTTTTGGGAATATGGATTTTAAATGTTTTTAACATATCTTCTACTTGAATATTACCATTACCTGTTGAATATAATGCTAATCTTTGTATTTCAAATAATTTATATTTTAAATAATTATATATATATTTAATATTATAATTTTTATTTATTTCAAATTTAATCATAGCAACATTACCAGAAGTTTTTCCAGATACTAACCAAAATTTACCAATACCTAAAGTATTACCAAAAATTGTTTTTGAACTACCCCCAGATTTAGCAAATAATAAATAATTATCACCATCAAAATCATATTTATCAGTTATTCCACTTGGATTTTCTGCTGTAGCAGAATAAAATGGATATATACCTATATTTTTAACATCATTTGTATTTGTTTTACCATTATTTTTTCTAATTAATATTTTATGTAATTCAACCTCATCGCAATCCTCATTCTCACAAATTTCTTTAATTCTATTTTTAACTTTTTCCTCCAATTCATTAATTTTGGATTTATTTGAATTCATTTTATCATAAGGCTTTGATATTTTATCAACCCATTCTTGAATTTTGGCTTGTAATTTTGGAATTGGAATTTTTAAATTTTGTAAATATGATTTTGATAGATGTTTTAATGTTGAACCTGTAAATCCATCCATTAAAAAATTCATATTTCCTTTAATTAAATAATATAAGTATTTATTATTGTTAGATTTTAATAAGATATTATCTGCTGAACAACTAAATACATTATCTATTTTGATATTAGCAACACCACCAGAACCAATTATTAATGATTCTTCATTATAATCCGCTATATCACATTTTTGAACTTTATCACTTGAGGTGTAAAAATTATATTTTCCTTCAATTTTACCATAGGAAGCATTTCTTTTACTTTTTGGTAAAAATTCACATATATCCCCTAATTTAACAAGTTCATATCCATCTCCACATACAATCTCTTTCTTATTATAATCCTTACCATTCAAAGAACATATAGCATTCTTTAAAATTTCATCTTTAGTTGCTTCAGATACCAACTTATCACTAATACCACATATATCATCTTTATTTTCAGTTAATACAATTTCACCACAAATTTCTTCAAATTTATCTTCAGTATATTTTTCAACTACTAAATCTGAAAATTTAACTTTTGTCGTTTTTTCTTTAGTATTATCAAATATTACAATTGATGTTTTTGTTGATGTATTTTCAAATTGATCTTGAGGAACACTAATAATTTCACGAACATTAAAATTTTCAACTAAACATTTACGAATATCTTTATATGTCTTATTGAAAAATACACCTTCTTTTAGAACTCCTATTGCAGTTCCTCCAATATCAACCATATCCATAATTAAAATTAATGATGAACTTTCTTTATCATTACCTGATAAACTATTATCTTTAGCATATTTTATAATTCTTTGACTACACATTTCAACTGAAACTTTTGTTTTATCACTATCTCTTTTTTCTTGTTTTTCTTGATCTTCTATCTTTTTAATTTGTCTCATTCTTGTTTTAATTTTTAACTCATCGGTTATAACAAGTAATTCTTTTTTGATATATTCTTTAATTTTTTTTCTTTTAATTTGCGCATCTGTTTGTACTACTTTATCACCTCCATATGGAGGATTTGTAATAATATTCATAAACTTTTTATTATTAAATGCATCAGTAAACGAATTTTTATATGCTAAATTATCTTTCATATTTGGTAGAATACCTGTTAAACAAAAGAATTCTAAACCAGCAGATTTAACAACATCTTCATTCATATCAAAATGATAAATTTTATTAATATTATCTTTCCAACTAATATTGTCATACTTGTTATTTAAATAATTAATATATCCTGTTGTAAAACCACCCGAACCACCAAACATATCAATCATTGAATTAATAGAACCATCATCATTAATTTCTGGATCTAATTTTTTATAAATATAATCAACAATATGTCTATCTGTAAAATATGCACCAAGTTCTGATATAGCCGATTCATCTCGTCCTATAAAATATTCATAAATCTTACCAGATAATAAAACATTACATGTTTTTTCAATAACTGTAATTTTATCAATTTCTTTAATCAAATAAGAAAATGTTTGACCTTTCATTGATGTAGGTATTTCATATAATAATAAATTTCTAATAGGACTTTCATTAATTGAATCTAAAACTTTATCACGAATTAAATCAGATAATTCTTCATCTTTATTTTCATTTGCCAAATTAAGTAAATGTTTAAATTCACATTCAGGTCTCTTAAGTTTGACTTTATCTAATAAATTTTTCTCTTCTATCTTTTTAAGTCCATATAAAAGATTAAATACCTTCAACGCATTCATACCATATCCAGCACCATTATTTCTAAGATAATTATGAATTTCATGAATTTTATCTTTTAATGCCTCTTTATTAGAAACATTATTACTTAATTCTACTTTTTGTTTCTCATCGTTTGACATTTCTTTATTATTTATAATGTTATTTTTATCATTATTATCCATATTAATCAATTTTTTATTAGTTTCAATTGGGATATATGTATTTGTTTCATTTTCATCTACTATAATTGATATGTCTGTAGTATTATGTAATTTTTGAAGTTCATTTAATGATAATTTAGATAATTTTAATTCAAATAATTCTTTCTTATCTTTATGCTTTTGAGTATCTATATGCATTTTGTGATGAGATAATTGATCAGGTTTAGTCTTGCATATTTCACAAGTATAAAATTTCTTTTTTAACATTAAATATGTTATATATTATAAATATATTTTAAATTTGAAATATAAACATTTTTATTGTTATTTATATAAAACACAACCAATTTTATAAAAACAGCATTTTTTAAGCCCGATGATGATTTGTAAAAATCATTATCAATCACTGCAATTTTTACAACAAGTATAAAACAAAATTATTATCAGGAAGTAAAGTATATCCAGATTCAATATATAAATTTTTCAATAGTAAAAAAAGTATTTTTGCATATAAATTATTTTTAATATTTCTTTTTTCTAAAATATCTTTTTCTTTTTTAACTGCTTTATCAAATAATTTTATTACAAAATCAGAAACAATAATATTATCAGTATATTTATCTACAAATTTATTAAACAACCTTATTATATCAATACTATCTTTAATATTTTTATCAATATTATTATTAAATATTTTTTTAATTTTACTTTTTGTAATAATTGGCTTTGTATTCCAATTATTTTTATATAATTCTACTAAATGATTAGATAATAACATATTCGTATATATAGTTTATACATAATATATTAAAAATTTCTCATTTATAATACTACATAATTTTATTAAATCACATTATCATTATTAAATATACTATTTCTTAAATTGTAATATCCATATTTTATCTCTATAATTTTTATATCCTAATTTATTATATAAATTTTGATAAATTGAATATACAAAATTCCATATATATTTTTTTTCATTTTCTGTAATATTTTTATAATTTATTAAATTTATTAATTCTGTTAAATATATTTTTGGATCTATTTCATTATTACTCTTTATATAATTATATAAATATTTTTTATATACCTCATTTGTTTGTTTATCTAATTTTGCATCAGTAATAATTTCAAATAATTCCTTATTTAAGATTTTTTTATTTAACCTATAATTGCTTCTATTAAATCTAAATATATCTATATCATATTCAGTATTTGGTCTAAACCCGTATTTTGCATAATATGGTTCGCCATTGGTTATAGTGCGTAAATATTTTAATCCTAATCCTAATCCATTATACTTTTTAATTGAAGTATCTGATAATTCTATTTCTGTAATATGAGAAAATTCTTTTGATGATTTTACCAATTCTATTATTATTTGCATTAGTATATTTCCCACTTTGTATTTATGCTTTTTGTCTACACATTTAATACAATCTTCTCCATTAAAAATACCTTCTATTCTTAAAATAGTTTTACCACTCTTTTTTGTATTATATAATAAACATGCACAATAATCTTGACTTTCGTCTATATTGACAAAGCATAATCTATTATTTTTGCTGTCTATTGGTATTATTTCATCAATATGATACTCATATGTATATCCATCTTTTAGTTTTATTTCTTTTTTTGACTCCACCAACCTGTTCTAATAAATGTATTGGATATGTTTTTCTTGTCAATATACCTTTACCTGCGTAATTATTAAAATTTAAATGATTCAATATATTTTGAATTACTTCGCTATTTATATAACTAAATTTTTTATATACTGTTTTTATTATTGATACTTCCATTTATAATATATACAAACATATTTATTTATCATCTTACTTTCAATATCAATTTATTGCCAAATAATGTACCATCTTCATCAATATAATTCTTATATCCTAATGCATTATATAAAGGTACTATTGCATATGATAACAATTCACAACCATTTTTCCTTGTTTCGGTGTCTATATCTTCACAATCACCTTTGCTTATTATTTTACTTATTAACAATCTTATATCTATTGGATTTGTTTTCAATACATGCTTTTTATATTTATTAACATAATGTAAATATGGCTTTTTATTATTCATATCTTTTGTATTTTCAAATATCTTATCTACTACTTTATTATCCAACATAATATTTTCCTTATGTAATTTACGATTATATCTATATATTTCACATGCTTTCTTTTCATATGGTCTAAATCCATACTTTGCATAATATGGTTCACCGTGAGTTATTGTACGCAAATACTTTAATCTTATACCAATACCATAACACTTCTTAATTGATGTATCTTGTAATTGTATTTCTGTTATGTGTTTAACATCCTTATTATCTTTAACATATTGTAAAAATATTTGCATTAGTATATCTCCTACTTTATATTTATGACTTTTATCTTGACATACTACACAATCATCATTTGCACTTAGTTCTGTTAGTGTTAATATTGATTCTTTTGAACTATATTTGAAACATAAACAATTATTATTATTTTCCCTTATATTTATAAAGCATATATTATACTTGTTGCTATTTTTAGATACTATCCTTTCAATATTATAGTAATATTTTTTATCGTCTTTCAACTTTACTTCTGTTATTGCACCACCAACCTGATTTTTAAAGTTTATTAATCCTTCATCAATTGTTGTTAATATGCCATCGCGTGTTATTTTATTATCATGCATATAATTATATATTGTACTCATTATCGTTTCAGTGTGTCCATTTATAGTATTATCTTGTATGTCGTCCTCATTAAACAACCTTTCACGTATATATAAATCAATGTTTACTATCATTTTTGCTATATTATATGCACTTATAATAAAAAATAATATAAGGTTAATTTTGCTTGATATATATATATCAAGCAAAAATATTTTCTAAATTAAATATATATACATGAATTTTGAAACATTTATAATCAAGTACAGTTTTGTAAATTCTTCATTTGTTAAGGATTTTTTTAACATTATTAAAGAAGATTATATTGAAAGATATAATGAATTTTTAATTGATAGCGAAATTTTAAGAAAATGGTTAAAAATTAGTATAAGGCGTTCATTTAATGATACTATTAAACGTACTTATAGAAAAAATATTGATTATAAAATTAAAAAAATAAAAAAAGAGGAAAGTGGTAGCGGTGGTCATAATTTTGAAGTAATATCACTTACACCAGAAACAGCAAAAAAAATATGTATGTCAACTAATTCTAAAATAGGTACACAAGTACAACAATATTTTTTAGATATAGAAGTTGCATTATATAAATATAAAAATTATATAATTGAAGGTATGAATAAAAAAATACAACAATTAGAAAATAATCAAAAACCAAAGTTAAATTCTAATAAAAAAATTATATATGTATTTCGTGCATTAAATACTGATTTAACATTGCATAAAATTGGTAAAACAATCAACTCAAAAACACGTTTTTCAAAGCATAATGGAATTAATGCAAATGATTTAGAAGTACTTTTTCAATATGAAACTGAAAATATAGACCAGGTTGAATCATGTGTTAAGGCATTGATGAAAAAAGCACAATACAGAAAATATAAGGAAATTTATCGCGTTGATTTAGATATTATAAAGCAAGTTATAAAGAATTGTGATACTGAAATAAATGAAATAAATAAAGAGATTGATAAAAAGAATAAAAAACAAAAAGGAGGTGCTACAGTCAACAAAATTGATGAAAATGAGATATTGTATTTACTCATTCCACAAGAAGATGTATGAACCTATATATTCTTGTTAGTATTTATCTTTATTAAACAACTTTTTACATATATATTTATTATAACAAACACTCATTTTAATTGCAGTGTCCATAAATTTATTTCATAATCTTTATATCCACATGCTAAATATATATTTTTAACCGTAAAACTTACTAATTCACATATACTACTTTTCTCTTCATTTGATAATTCAAACGGTTTTTTCATATTCTCTAATTCAATTAGTCTCTTTAATAATATTGCAGGGTCTATATCATTTGCTTTTGATAAACTTGCTTCAATATATTTTTTGTATACTTTATAAACACTCTTTTTTAATTCTTTACTTAATTTGAAAATATCCTTAATTATTGAACTATTTATATGAACACCTTTCTTGTATAATTCCTTATTGTATTTATACGTCTTATAATCTAACTTAGTTTGCGGTCTAAATCCATACTTTGCATAATATGGTTCGCCGTGAGTTATTGTACGCAAATACTTTAATCTTATACCAATACCATAACACTTTTTCATTGAATTATCTTGCAATTGTATTTCTGTTATGTGTTTAACATCTTTAACATATTGTAAAAATATTTGCATTAGTATATCTCCTACCTTATATTTATGACTTTTGTCTTGACATACTACACAATCATCATTTGCATTTAGATCCGTTAATGTCAATATTGATTTTTTTGAACTATATTTGAAACACAAACAATTATTATTATTTTCCCTTATATTTATAAAGCATATATTATACTTATTGCTATTTTTAGATACTATCTTTTCAATATTATAGTAATATTTTTTTTCGTCTTTCAACTTTACTTCTGTTATTGCACCGCCAACCTGATTTTTAAAGTTTATCAATCCTTCACTAATTGTTGTTAATATGCCATCGCGTGTTATTTTATTATCATGCATATAATTATATATTGTATTCATTATCGTTTCAGTGTGTCCATTTATAGTATTATCTTGTATGTCGTCCTCATTAAACAACCTTTCACGTACATATAAATCAATATTTACTATCATCTTTGCTATAAATATGTACTTATAATATATACAAACATATTTATTAATCATCTTACTTTCAATATCCATATATCACCAAATGATGTTCCATTATAATCAATATATTTCTTATATCCTAATGCATTAAATAAAGGCACTAAAACATATGATAGCAATTTACAACCATTTTTTCTTATGTCTTTGTCTTCACAATCACATTTGCTTATTATTTTATTTATTAGTAATTTTATATCTATTGGATTCTTTTTCAATACATACTTTTTATATTTGTTAACATAATGTAAATATGGCTTTTTATTGTTCATATCTTTTGTATTTTCAAATATATTGTCTACTATTTTATTATCTACTGTTTTATTTTCTTTGTATAATTCCTTATTGTATTTATACGTCTTATAATCTAACTTATTTTGAGGTCTAAATCCGTATTTTATGTAATATGGTTTACCATGAGTTATAGTGTATAAATACCTTTTACTTGATGTATCTGATAATTCTATTTCTGTTATATGTTCAAACTCTTTTTTTGTTTTTACTATATCTAATATAACCTGCATTAGTATATTGCCAACTTTATATTTATTGTTTTCATCAATGCCAAAGGCACCTTTGGTGCATTTAATACAATCGTCACTATTAAAAATACCTTCTATTTTTAAGATGGTTTTACCACTTGTCTTTGTGTTATATAATAAACATGCACAATATTCTTGGCTTTTGTCTATATTGACAAAGCATAACCTATTATGTTTGTTGTCTATTGGTATTATTTCATCAATATGATATTCATAAATATTTTCTTCTTTTTTTATACTACCATTTGTACCAACTTGTTCTAATAAATGTATTGGATATGTTTTTTTTGTCAATATACCTTTACCTGAATAATTATTAAAAATTAGATGGTTTATAATATTTTGTCTTAGTTCACAATATTTATAATTAAACTTTGAATAAACTGTTCTTATTATCCATACTTCCATTTATAATATATACAAACATATTTATTATAACAAACACTCATTTTAATTGCAATGTCCATAAATCTATTTCATAATCTTTATATAAATCTGTTATAACTACAAAAAGTATATATTTTTATAAAACAGCATTAATGTATCCAAATGCAATTTTTTATAATTCTAAATATTAATCTCTACCTGCTTCAACAATACATTTAGCCAGTAATTTAGGATTATAAAAACAAATTTCATGATCATATAAATGATTTATATACCTAAATAAACCAAGACGTTCTGATAATCTTGGATTCCAACCATATGATTGTGGTAAAGCAAAATCTGCTAATCCATTAATATAACTTTTACCAATGTTTAATGTGGCTAATTCATCAAAATTTTTAAATTTTAATTTTTCTGTAAAAGTTAAATAAGGATGAGGATTAAGTTTATTATATGATTTTTTAGCTAAGTGTAAATCAGCATAATTTATAAATGCTTCTCTCCAAATAGGAAATGGTAAATTTATTGCATTATTATTTTCTTCAGCTAATTTTTTAAATAAAATATTATATGGTTCAGGTGTCATATCAACTAATGCTTGACCATTTACACCCTTGAAGATTTAAAATGCCGTTTTTATTCAACAAAAAATATTAAAGGTTTGCCCGTTGCAGAGCGTGTAAATTATGGGTTTGTTAGGGCGACAACCCTAACTGATGAGTTTTAATGTGTATCTTTTATTATTC
>SXGT01340530.1_pt1 | contig 11936 bp, 9 predicted proteins | sample 3176221 | NCBI WGS metagenome assembly SXGT01 (sample SAMN11356862, study PRJNA531348) | freshwater metagenome | isolation source: freshwater sample F1-120 | place: China: Fuxian Lake, Yuxi | collected 2017-12-25
GGCCAGCACGTCAACAAGACAGATTCTGCCGTCCGGCTCACGCATCTGCCGACCGGCATCGTCGTCGCGTGCCAGAACGAGCGCTCGCAGCACAAGAATCGCGCTACCGCGATGAAGGTCCTGCGCGCTCGGCTCTTTGCCCTCGAACGCGAGAAGCAGGCGGCCGAGAAGGAGAAGCTGATCGGCCAGCGCCAGAAGATCGACTTCGGGAGCCAGATCCGTTCCTACGTCCTGCCGCCCTACCGCATGGTCAAGGATCTGCGCACGGGCCACGAAGTCGGCAACGCCGACGCGGTTCTCGACGGCGACCTCGATGGTTTCATCGAGGCCGAATTGCTGCGCCAGGCAGGGATGCGACCCGAGGGCTGAAGCTCGCTGCTACGGGCATCCCGCCAGCGCGCTGGCGAACACCGACAGCGCTTCGTCGGTGTCGGCGCTCGAGAGGTTGAGCGGTGGTGCCAGCCGCACGACGCGGTCGTGGTGCAGCGTCCAGCCGGTAAGGACCCCGCGCTCGCGGCAGCCATCGACGAAGCGCCGCGTCGCCGCAGCATCGCGGAACTCGAGTCCGAGCAGGAGGCCGAGTCCGCGCACCGCCACCAGCCCGCCACGTCCGACCAGCGTACGCAGTGCGTCGAGCATTATTTCCCCAAGGCGCGCCGCGCACGCCGGCAGATCCCCTTCCTCGAGCACGTCGAGCGAGGCCAGCGCCGCCACGCAGCACACCGGGTTGCCGCCGAAGGTCGTGACGTGGCCGAGCGGTGGATCCTCGGACAGGCTCCGCATCTGCTCGCGCGAGGCGACGAAAGCTCCGAGCGGCAAGCCACCTCCGAGCGCCTTGGCGAGCACCAGCACGTCGGGTGCGGCGCCCGGCCAGTGCTCGAAGGCGAACCAGCGGCCGGTGCGACCGAAGGCGGTCACGACCTCGTCCAGCACAAATAAAGCACCGACCTCGCGGCAGCGTGCGGCCACGGCCGGCAGAAAATCGGCATGGGGGAGCCGTACGCCACCCTCGGCCTGCACTGGTTCGGCGATCACCGCAGCGACCGAGTCGTCGATCCGGGCCAGCGCCGCCGGATCGTTCCAGGGCAGATGGCTCACGCCCTCGATGAGCGGGCGGAAGGGCTCGCGGTAGAGCGGATTGCCGCTCAGCGCGAGTGCGCCGGTGGTGTCGCCGTGAAAGGCGCCCTCGAACGCGAGCACGCGCGAGCGGCCGGTGCGCTTGCGGGCGAGCTTGAGTGCGCCCTCGACGGCCTCGGCACCGCTGGTGGTGAAATAGACGCTCTCGAGCGGCGCCGGCAGACGGGCGGCCAGCCGCTCGGCCAGGACGACCTGCGGCGCCAGCACGTCCTCACCGTAGACCATGACGTGCGTGAAGCGCTGCGCCTGCGCGGCGACGGCGGCGGCGACGCGGGGGTGGCTGTGACCGATCGAGGCGACGCCGATGCCCGAGAGCAGATCGAGCCAGGCGCGGCCGTCGCGCGTGAAGACGCGCGCGCCCGCCGTGCGCACGACCACCAGGCCGCGCGGCTCGGGCGAGGTCTGGGCGACGTGGCGGAGGAAGCGGGAGTGCCATTGCGCGCTGTCGGTGTCCTCATCGGGAATGATTCCCGGAGCAAGCGGCCCCTCGGCAGAGGGCGTCGCGGCCGCGTCGCCTGCAAAATCCGACCCGCACGTGGCCGCGGTGCCCGAGAACTCGCTCTGGCCCGCGAGCAGGAGCGAGGCGATGGGATGGTGCCCGCTGCTGCGCCATGCGGCCGGCGGATCCTGCATCGTACCGGGGCGGCCGATGCGCTGCGTGCCGGCGGCCCGGGCCAGTGCCGCGAGCTGGGAGCGCTCGGGCTCGGCGGCGTCGAGGCCGACGCATTCGAGATGCCCGCCGAGTGAGCGCAGGCACACCTCGGCCTCGTCTGCGTCGGCCAGCGGGACGACCCGTAGAAAACGCCCCAGCGGTGTCGGCCGCAGCTCGGCGCGGGTTTCGAGAGTGACGGCCCAGGGCCGCGGGCCGGCGCCGTGCAGGGCGCGCAGCCGGCCGGACAGAACCTCGGCTTCGGCCGTGCTGATGGCCTGTCGCCAGCCGGCGGCAAATTCGGTTTCGAGTTGCCGTCGTGGCCAGAGTTCCTCCCGCTCTGCCAGGGCGGAGGCGAGTGAGGTCGCGAGTTCTTCTGCATCGAGCGGCGGCAGCACGAGCACCCATTGCGGCGAGAGGCAGCCCTCCTGATCCAGCAGGGCGGTGTCGGTCGCGATGGCGTGCGCGAGTTCGGCGGTCGAGCATCCGCCGGGGGCGACGATCACGGCACTGGCGCGCGGACCGTGGCCGCGCACGCGCGAGCCAAAGCGGGCCTCGAGGGCCGCGAGTGTGGGTGCGGTACCGTAAGCGACGATGCGATCGACCGAGCCGAGCACCAGCGTCTCGATGTCGCTCGTGCCGCCTTTCCACGGCAGCACGGCGATCGCGGCGCCTAGACGGGGATCGACCGCGGTGGCACTCGTGACCAGGCGCTGCGCGAAATCGCTTCGGTCGCGCGCCGGTTTCAGGACGACGGACGCGCCGAGCGCCAGCGCCGGGAACAGGGCACCGACCGCCAGCGCCGGGGTGTTGGCGGCCAGCACGAGTGCGACGCTGCGCGGGACGAGTGCTGCGGGCTCCATGCGCTCGGCCTCGGCGAGCAGCGCCCGCAGCGCCGGCCCGGACCAGGCTGTGAAGGTGCGGCGCAGGTGGAGGTCGAGCATCTCTGGAGCGAGGCCCGACTCGGCGGCGAGTCCTGCCACCGCGTCCCGGCGCAGAGCCGCGTCCTTGAGCCAGCACGCGCGCAGGCCCTCGAGCACGTCGATGCGGATTTCGCGGTCGAGCCGGCGCAATTCGACGCCCGCCGAGGCGAGTCTGCGCAATGCGGCCCGCATGGCATCGAGGCTGCTTGGAAATTGGTCTTGCCTCATGGCCCAGCCTGGCTTGCTGCGTGGTCCGGCGGGATCAAGGCGTGCATTTGCGGTGAACCCGGGCAAGGGCACCCGCGGCTCGAATATCGGGTCCGATCCCCGGGGGCCGAAGCCGCCATCAGGGTTGCGCCGCGCGGATTAAATCAGCCATGGCCAGAGCGCAGCCGCGTGGTTCGGCGCCGGGCGTGCGACCATGTAGCACGAGGCGACGGCCCGTCAGCGCGCCTTGGTCCTCGGTCAGGACCGCCATCGTCGAACCCAGATTCGCGAGGTCGAAGTGGGCGAGGATTCCCGAGGTACCGTCGGGCACGGGTTCGAGGCTCAGCGGGTCGAGGGCGAGCGTCGCGAGCCAGGCCGGGGGTGCTTTGCGTCGGGGGGCATTGTGGCCCTCGTGGCGCTCCCGCATCACGTCGTCGTAGTACTGCGAGCAGAGTTCGGTCATGCCGTACTCGTTGATGCATTGGTAGCCCGCGATGCCCAGCCGCTGCCAGCAGGCCGAGAGGAAGCCCGGGTCGGAGAGCGTGCGCCCACCCTTGGGTCCGCCCGTATCGACGAGGCGTGAATCGGCGGGCAGGGTGAGCGTGCGCCCGCGTTGCGCGAGGTGATCGAGCAGCGCGGTGAAGGTGGCGCGCACGCCGAAGAGGAGCAGCGGCCGGCCGTCGCGCCCGGCGGCCTCGATGGCGGTGGCCGCTTGCTCCGGATCGAAGCCCGCTTGGTCGATCAGCCAGGCGTCGTCGCCAGCGCAGAGGTCGGTGCGGATCCATTCGACCATCTGGACGAGCGAGGAATCGGGCAGGAGGGCAGGGCCGGCGAGAAGAGCGAGAAGCCGCGGCCGGATGCCATCGGGCAGCACCATGCGCTCGAAGTGGGCGATCGCCCCGCTGCGGTAGGGCGCGAGCCGTGGCACGAGATGTCGGCCCCGCCGCTCCTGCCCCTGCGTCGTGCCGCTGGTGACGAAGATCCGCTCGGGCGGCGCGCAGGCCAGGTCGAGCTCCTTGAAGGCTGCCGTCGGCACCGCCGGTATCCGTCGCCAGTCGTCGATCGTGTCCGGGTTCGTGCCTCGTCGATCACAGAAACCTCGGTACGCCGCGAGGGCGCCGTACTGAAAGTCGAAAATCTCGAGCGCGAGCGCGCCGAAGCCGCTGTCCTCGGGAGGTGTGTCGAGGGGGATCGAGCGCTGGTCGCGCTGGAAGGCGAGCACACGCTCGACGAGATCTTCGAAGGGTCGCGACACGGCGGTGGGCTCCCGGGAGGGTGCTCGCCCGGATAGCGTGAGCGCAGAAGCCGCGAAAGCGGTCGCACCTGGGCGAGGGCGGCCGATTCGCTGCGGTGGTAGACGCGGGACCGGTGCGGCTCTCGGGTGAGGAGGGGCGGGGCGCCGGCGGCGTTCGGCAGCGCTGGGTGGAACTCCGACTCGACGGTCACGAACGGGTCGAACTCCGCGTCGATCCGCGTTTCCTCGATCCCGGGCCGATTTTCGCGGGCCCGCTGATCGATCCCGAGGCAACCGCCCGGCGCTTCGGCGGCACGCCCGGGCGGCGTCCCGAGGACTGGCTCGGGGATCCTCCGGTCGCCCCGGGGGCGGTTGCGTTCTGCCCCACCAATTTTGGCTGGCAGCACCAGGCCTGGCTGCGCTGGCGGGGGGCATTCCTGACCGTGCCGGGAGACACCGTGGGGGCCGGGCCGCGAGCGTGGCTGGTGCGGCATCGCCAGGGCTGGTGTGCCCTCGATGTGCCGGGGGAGGGCGTTGCGCCGGATGTCGCGTGGTCCCGGGCGGCCCGGGAGGCGGGCCTCGATCCAGCCGGGATCGAGCTTGGTCTCGAGATGCCGGCCTTGGTGCGGGCAGGCGAGGCGATGGGAATCGAATCCCTGGCGGGCCATCCGCGGCTGCTCGGCGATCCTCGTAATGTCATTGATTTCAGCGGGGCCGAGGTGCGCGGCTACGAGCGCCCGCCGGCCTACTGGGCCGCGCTGCGCCGCCTTCTGCCGCGCGACTCCGCGACACTGCAGGCACTGCTCCGGGGGGAACTCTGCCCTTGGCGTGTCGCGGATCTGCCGCCAGGCATTCTCGCGGCCGCAGTTGCGCAGGTGTGCGAACACGCGCCCGAGATCCTGCGCGCCGAGATTGTTGACGGTTCGGCTCGGCTCACGCCGCGCGTGCCCTTGCCGCCGGCGCGTCTGCCGCTGATCGGATTCGGTCTGCGCCCCGATCGAGGGCTGGTCGTCGTCGCCGCGTCGGGCCGGCGAGCGGAGGTTCCCGGGATGACGCTGGCGGAGTTGGCCGAACGATTGGTCCAGTCTGGCGCGGAGACCGGCTGGCTCGGCAGCGCGGGTGGCGACGTGACGGTCGTGCAGAGCACGGCGGCGGGCATCGAGTTCCCCGGCCGGGCGGCGGCGGCGACCGCAGCGGAGAACGAGGCGGTCACGAGCCGCGAAGTTCCGGCCCTGCTCGTGGCGTACCCTTAGGGCAGGACACGAAGCGGCGCAGGGCCTGCCGCCGCGCGTCCCGAATCCTGTCGCGATCGTGGTCGCCCTAAAGATAGGGGACGAAGCGGCGCACGGTTTGCAGCAGTGCGTCGGCGTCGGGATGGTCCTCGAGCAGGCGCAGGAGCTGGCCGTACTGGATGCGGGCCCGCTCGCGGTCATGCTGCTCGAGGGGCAGCACGAGATGGCGCGCCAGTTCCTTCAGGATGGCTTGAGCGTCGAGTTTGATCTCGACGGAGAGTTCGTCATCGGTCCCGATGACGAGCTTGAGCTGGCCGAGCAGACGACCGACGTACCAGGCGTCGGGTTGCTCGCTCACGTTTTCTCCGGCTCTCCGGCGAGCTGGCGCTTCCAGTCGAGCATGCGTGCCTTGGCGCCTGCGGCCTCGGCCTCGGGGATCAGGCCCTTGCGCTGATAGAACGTCGAGAGGCTGGTGTGGGCCAGCACATCGTTCGGAGTGAGCTCGCAGAGCCGCTTGCCCCATTCGATCGCCTCATCGAGGCGATCCGAGTCCGCCAGCACCATCGCCAGCGCATGAACGGCATCGCTGTAGTCGGGGTCGATCGCCAGTGCTTCGTGGTAGCGGGCCATCGCTTCCTCGAACCGGCCTTCGAAGGCGAGGTCGAGGCCCTCGTCGTAGAGCGCTTCCTTGTCCGCCACGTTTGCCGCCTAACCGAGGCCCCGGGCGCGAAGCAAGGGTCTCGCGCCAGGGCCGCTGCCCTGTCGCCGCTCGGCCGAAGGCGTCGCCGCAGCAGGCGTCACGCCTTCATCCCGCCTGTCCCGGTCGCCGGCGCAGGTGGCGCCAGAGCAGGGCCGGGGCGTCGCGCAGCAGCCGGTTGCGCCCGGCGTAGCCCTTCTCGGCGACCCACTCGCCCCCTTCCCAGGCGTCGAACGAAGATTCTTCGCCAATGCATAATTCGACCACGCGCTCGCCGACCGGATCGCCCGTTGCCACCGCGCGCACGCTCGTCCCCGAATCGACCAGCACGCCGCGGGCGAAACGGGGCAGCCGCAGAGCCTTGCGCAGCTTGTCGATCTTCGCCGGAGGCGAGGCCGGTTCGACCAGTGCGACGTAGGCCCACTCGCCGGGATTGGGGTTGGCCTCGGCGAGGAAGGCGAGATTGGTTCCGGTGAGCGCCGTGCGAGCCCGGTCCTCATCGATGCCCCGGCCGACGGCGAAGATGCTCTGGCCGAGTACACACTCGGCGCTATCGCTCGGGCGTGGGCCCTGCTTGCGGCCGCCGATCGAACCGCTGTCGACCCACCAGTTGCGGTCCTCGCCGAGATCCGCCGTGGGCGCCGAGGTGGTCCCGGCTGGAGTCGTTTCCTCGGTCGTCAGGCTGGCCTCCCCGGGACGCGTCGTCGCGGCCCTCCCACGAGCCTCGCTCAAGCCGGGCGGAGCTTCAAGCCGGCCCTTCCCGCGGCGCAGGCTTCACCTCGCTGGAAGGAGCGGGGTGCCGGGGCGGAGGCGTTTTCGTGCCGGAGCGCAGCACGGCCCACGGACCGAACTCGGCCAGGACGCGATGGGTCTGAGTCCCCACTTCGATGGTGCGGGGCAGCGGTCGGCGCAGGGCCTCGGGGTCTTGCGTCAGCGAGCGCCGCGGGACCAGGGCGTAGCTCGGCTTGTCTGGCACAGCCGCCTGGCGTGCGGTGGCCGCGAACGGCACGACCGGGCGGCGCGAGTACCAGTGGACCCGGTCGCCCGCTCCGGCGGCGACGCGCAGCTCGCTCGTCGCGGGCAGATTTCGTCGCACGAAACGCGCGGCCTCGCGTACCGCCCAGCGGTCGAGATCGGCCCGGCGTCCGAGATCGAGACGCGGCGCCAGGTTGAGCAGGACGATGCCGAGCGCGGTGACGACGAGAATGGGTCGCAGCGAACTCCGTCGCGCCCGCATCAGCGCCCAGGACAGGATCACACCGACCACCAGGGAGAGGGCCAGCACGAGCGGCACGATCGAGCCCCCGAGCAGCGTGGCGAGGGCGGCCAGGCCCAGCCATGCGCCGAGGAAACGGGGCGAGCCGCGCGAGAGCCAGTCCGTGGGCCGCACGTACACGCCCAGGGCAAGGGCCGGGAGCAGGACGCCCAGGGCGAGCGCGGTCGCCACGAGCTGGTCGGGGAGGATGCCACTCGGCGTGGAGCGCATGAGCGAGGCGAGTTCGAGGGGAGCGCCGGGGGCGACGATCAGCACGGCCAGCACTTCGAGCCCGAGCCAGAGACCGACGGACCAGGCGGCCAGCGGAAGAAAACTGCGCGCGTTGAAACCGCGCAGTTTCCACAGCCAGGCGCCGGCCATGGCGACCAGCCAGAGGCCCGAGGGCCCGGTCAACGCCGTCGTGACCCCGATCGCGACCACGGCGTGCCAACGCGAGCGCTTGGTCGTGCCGAAGCTGCGGATCGCGGCGAGTGCGGCCAGGGTGGCCAGGGCCTCGAGCGGAGCGACTCCGAGATCGCCTCCCAGGATCGAGCGCCCCGCAGCAGTCGCCGGCAGCACCAGAGCGGCGAAGACACCGGCGCGGTTCGAGAAGAGTCGGTTGCCGAGCCGGATCAGGGCAGCGAGGACCAGCGTTCCGGCAAGGATGCCGAAGATGCGCAGCGAGAACTCATCCTGCCGTCCCGCGGCAAGCAGCGCCGCACCGAACGCGGCCGCGACCGGAGACGCGTGTTCGACCGTGGGCCCGAGCACGATCGCGGCCTCGCGTTCGAGCAGCGGGCTGCGGACCGGTGCCAGCGCGAGCACCATCGCAGTGCCGAGGAGGGGAGCCAGCGCGCTCGAGAGCGTGAGCCGCAGCGGCGGCGGCCGCCCTACGTGTGTCGGTTCGAGCTGGTAGGCCACGACGCCGATCTTCGTAGTCGATTTCGGGCGCTAGTTCGATCCACCTGGGCTGTCACGGGTCGGCCCGGTCAGGGCACGAGGCCGTGCAGCCGGGCGAAGGGATCCCAGCCGGGATCCCGGTGTCCGTCGTATTCAATATTGACGCGCAGGGCCTCGGCCCGTTCCTCGCCGAAGAACTCCGCGACGATGGCGAGCGCCATGTCGATCCCGGCCGAGACTCCCGACGAGGTGGCGAAACGCCGGTCACGCACCCAGCGCGCTTCGCGGACCCACTCGACCCGCTCGCTCTGCTGCGCGACCCATTTGAACGCCCGCTTGTTGGTGGTGGCGCGATGGCCATCGAGGAGACCGGTGCGGGCGAGCAGCGCCGTCCCGGTGCAGACAGTCATCACCAGCTCGGCTGCCGCAGCGCGCTCCCTGAGCCAGCCGATGAGCTGCGGATCGTCGACGGCCGGGCGTGTCCCGAACCCGCCCGGGACGAGCAGCCAGGCCGCCTCGCCCGCGCTCGCGAAAGTTGCATCGACGGCGACGCGCGGTCCCTGAAAACTGGTGACGACGGATGCGCTGGCGGCGACGAGCTCGAGCCGCAGTTCCGGGCCCAGAGAGCCCAGGATCTCCAGCGGCCCGAAGACGTCGAGCAGTTCGAAGCCCTCGAAGAGGACGACCTGAAGCGTTCGCGCGGCGGTGCTGGTCACGGGCTCTCCCCTCCTTGGCGTACGATGGGCGTTCGGTGCTGCAGCGCCGTGCGTACCGGACACGAACCGACGCCGCTCCGAGTCTGCTTCGCCAGCACCACCGATGCACCCCCGGCGCCCTGCCGGGCGGACCGGAGTGGGCACGCGCCGCCGCTGCTGGGTCGCGTCCCCGGCCCGGATTAAAGCCAGCGCCCCGATCGGCCGATGCAGCAGGCGTCGCCGAGCGCGCCGAGCCCCTCTGGAACGGGTCGCGCCGGCGGGGAGAAGGGCGGCGCGATGCACAGGCAGACGGCCGGGGGGTGGGCCGACCACCGGGCGCTCGCCGGAGCGGGCCCGGAGGCCGGATTGCGCCCGCTGGCGGCCGTCCTGAGCGAGGATGGCCCCTGCGCTCCGGCGGTGGCGGTGCGCTTTGCCCTGAACGTGGCCGCGCTCGTCAGCGAGGCTCGAACCGAGCGCGGTTCTGATGTCAGCGTCGATCCCCGCGACGTGCTGCTCGGTTCGGACGGCCGCGCCGGGGTGCGTGAATTCGGGCCCGCGGCAGACGAGCGTGAGTTCTCCTCCCGGGCGCAGCTCGGCGGCATCGAGCGGGTATTCTTCTCGCTCGTCTGCGGCCGGCTGGTGACGAACCGCAGCGATGCGCGCGATCTTCGCCACCGGCTGCCCGCCGACGCCCCGGCGGCGTTGCGGCAACTCCTCGATGCGTGTCTCGGGATCGGTGCCGAGCCTCCTCCGGGCACGCTGGACGAACTCATCGGGTGGCTCTCCACCGTCGAGGCGGCGCTCAGTCCCGGCGCGCATCCCGATCGCCGCGCGGTCGACCAACTGCGGCTCCGGGTCGAGCACGGCGCGTCCGCCCTGCGCCGTGCGCTCGATGTGGCGACGCGCTTCGGTGTCGATGCGGCCGCACTACCGGACCGCGATACTCTTGCCGCGACCATGCTTCCGGCCGGGATCGTCGATGCCGGCCGCGAACCGGCCGTGGCCAGGCGTGCTCTCGAGGCAGTGGCGAGTCGGCTCGACGATACCATGGGCACACTCGACCGCGTGCTGCGCGCGAATCTCGAGCGGCAATTTTCAGTGCTTGGAGATCTGGCCCGGCGACTTCGATCGTCGCCCGAGGGCCTGCTCGAGTCGCACGAGGCGGCAGCACTCGACGATTGCGAGAATGCGGTTCGACAAGGGATCGCGGCGGCGCCGCCGGCCGACGCTTCAGAAACTGTGCGCGACTTCGAGCTCACGCTCGAGTCCCTCCGCGCTGCTCTCGCGGGCCGGATGCGCGAGCGGCTCGCTGCGGCGCTGGCTCGCGTCGCGACGCTGATGGACGCGATCGAGCAGACGCCGAGTGGGGGCGGGGCCGCGGCGGATCTGGAACCGGCCCGGCTGCGTGCGGCCTGCGAGGAGCATATCGCTGCCGCGGATTTCGCCGCCGCCGACGCGGTCCTCGAACGCGCGCTGGCTCGGCTCGAGGATCGAGCCGGCCGGGTGGCCGAGCGTCAAGCGGGGCCGCACGTCGGCCGTTCCTGCGATCCGGGCACATTGGGACGGCGCGCGGCCGCGCGTGTCGCGTCGATCGCTGATCCGGCGTTGCCTGCGGGGCAGCAGAGCGCGCTGGCAGAGTTGCTCGAGCGTTTACCGCGGCGCCCCGGAGCGCCGAGTCCAGAAGCGATGCTGCGCGAGGAGGGCGAGCGCTTGCTCGCCGGCATCGATGTCCCGCGCGCCCGCCGCATGGCGCCGGAGCTGGTCGCGCGCTTGGTCGCTTCCGAGCATGCGGCACAGGCGGCCGGGGCCGCCCATGACGAGTCCGGCCTTCTGGTCGAACTGGTGCGTACGGTCGATCTTCTCGGTTGCCTCGGGCGGGCGCTGGATCAGGGCGAAGTCCCGCGGCCCGGCGCTCTGGCTGGCCTCGATGCGCCGAGCTTGCCTGGACTTGACGCAGATCTCACGCGATCCGGCGCCACGCGGGCCGCGATTTCTGGTGGGGTCATCGCCGAAGACGCAGGATCGAGTCCTCATGCGGGACCCATCCGGGTCGCGCCCGCCACCGCCCAGGGCGGGTACTCGTCCGAGAGGTCGGGGCCGCAGGCGGGAGGGATCACCGGGAGTCGGTTGGATCTTTGGGTGGTCGATGCGCCTGCGGCCCCCGGCACAGGACCCCGGTCCGATGGATCGCAGGCAGAGTCGCCGGGGCGACGTCAGGGCCGCGAGCCGGCGATCGCCGCGACGGTTCTTGTGGCGACCGTGGCGACGTTGGCCCTCGCCGGCGTGCTGCCGCTGGGCTGGGCGGTGCTGCCAGGCGGCGGCCGCGTGGCACCCGTACCCGTGCCGCCGCCGCGGATCCTGGCGGCGTGGCCGCCGGTAGAGCGTTTGCTCGGGCCGGACGATCGTCCCTGGACCTTTGCGCTCGCACTGGATGGCCGCCCCGACCCGGTGCTTGGTCCGCACTGGTCGATCGACGGCCGCCCGCTCCCCGCCCACGGGGCGTCGCTGGTCCTGGCGCCGCACGACCCGCGCCGGCCACGCCGGCCGTTCCTGCTCGCGGCCCGGATCGGCAGCGGTTTCGGCCCGGGGCGCCTGCGGTTCTGGCGGGTTGAACCCACCCGCGCGCCGGCGGCGCCGTCCGGCGTTCAGGCGACGATGCCGTCTTCCAGCGTGAAGCCCGCGCTCTCGACCATGCGGCGTGCCTCGGCCACCGCCTGGCCCGAGGTGGTCAGGTAACCGTCGACGAAGATCGAATTGGCCGGCGCCAGAGCGCGCGCCTGCGCGTCGCCGAGGGTGTGCTCGCGGCCGCCGGCGGCTCGGATATCGGCGTCGGGATTCAGGAAGCGCATCAGGCAGAGTGCCCGCAGCGCCCGGCCGGGTCCGACTCGCTCCCGCTCCGCGAACGGCGTGCCCGCGATCGGGATCAGGAAATTGACGGGCAGGGAATCGACGCCGAGTGCGCGCAGCGCGAAGCCCAGATCGACGACGTCGTCGTCGTTCTCGCCCA
>SXGT01387657.1_pt1 | contig 11934 bp, 9 predicted proteins | sample 3176221 | NCBI WGS metagenome assembly SXGT01 (sample SAMN11356862, study PRJNA531348) | freshwater metagenome | isolation source: freshwater sample F1-120 | place: China: Fuxian Lake, Yuxi | collected 2017-12-25
CGGTCGGCGAGCCACGAGTCGGCGAAGCCCACGTTGAACACCCCGCCGGGCCAGCCCACGTCCCAGAGCCGCCCCAGGAACGACCGCGGCGCGATCGCCGCCAGGGACGGCGGTCGGGTCGCTGCGGTGGCGATCTGCGAGAAGCCGGAGAACGAGATGCCGAGCATCCCGGGTCGGCCGTGCAGCACCCAGGGCTGGCGGGCGACGGTCTCGACGACGTCGTAGCCGTCGTAGCGACTGGGCAGGTCGAACAGGTCGGCCTCGCCGCCGGAGCAGCCGGTCCCCCGGAGCTGGACCGACACGGTGGCGTAGCCGGCGAGTCGGGCGACGATCCCGCCGACGAGCGTCTCGCCACCCGGGACCAGCGGGTCCGGCGGGAGCGACGGGTCGATCAGCCGGGCGATCCGGTCGGCCAGCGGATCCTGCGGTCCGGCGACGGCGTACCCCGAGTACTCGATCACCGTCGGGAAGGGCCCGTCGGCCAGCGTGTTGCCGAACGGCGGGCGGACGGTCACGGCCAGCAGCGTGCCGTCACGCATGGGGACGTAGTTGAGCCCGTCGCGCAGGTTGGACGCCCGGTAGAACGCGTCGGTCGGGTGGTCGTCGACGGTCAGCACGGTCACCTCACGGCGCTCGTCCCCGACGACGACCGCGACCTGCTCACCCTGGCCCAGTTCCCGGAACGCGGCGCTGCCGAACGCGTCAGCCACCACGGCGGTGGCCGGACCGTCGGTTCGCTCCAGCCGCACCTCGGCACCCACCGGTGCCCCGGTCACGTACACCTGCTCGATCCCGGCACGGACCGACAGTCCGGCCGGAGGAAGCTCCGGACCCACACCCGGCGCCGGCGGCGCGGTCACCACCGTCGGTGTCGTCGTACACGCCACGGAGAGCACGAGCACTCCGGCCACGGCGACACTGGCCACACGTGCCGGCCACCCCGTACCGAGCGCCCACCCCGTCCTCATCCGGCAAGGCTACGCCAACGGCCCGGCGAGCCGCCCGCTCACCTCAGAACGGCAGCAGGTCCTCCTGCAGCGAGCGGAGCTCGTCGAACATCGCCCGGCAGGCCGCCTCGTCGGCGGGCGAGTTCGGGTCCTCGCGCAGCGCCCGGAACGCCAGGTCCGGATCACCCTGCACGGCGGCGTCGAAGATCATGTCCATCAGCTCCACCTGGGTCCCGATCCAGCCGGCGAGCGGCTCGCCGAGCGGCGGCATCTCGTCGGGGTGAATCCCGTCGCCGTCGACGGTCGCCCCGACCTCGACGATCGCCCCGTCGGCCACGTCCGGCAGGTACCCGCGGTTGGGCACGTTGACCGCCATGATCCGGGTGGGCGTGTCGGCCCACATGGCGGCGATGATCGGCACGACCTCCTCGTCGCTGTGGCCCACGGCCTGCAGCGGGAGCGGCACCTTCGTGGTGGCCGCCCAGGCGGCCGCGCGTTCGGCGACCGTGGAGATGGGTTCGTGGAAGTCCAGCGGGGTCGGCATCCACTCGGCGACGTCCATGGCGAACGGGACGTACTCGCCGATGTGACTGTCGACCGAGCACGGGACGAGCCCGTACTCCCGGACCATCTTCGCCACGAGCGGCGAGTAGTTGAACTCGACGAGTCCCGCCCCGACCAGCGTCCGGTCGAGGGCCCTGGCGATCCGCTGGGTGCGCGGCGAGTAGTCGTGCAGACGTCCGTCGAAGTACGACCGGATGCGCGGCAGCAGGTCCTCACCGGTGCGCGTGTTGCGGAACTCCGTGAAGAACGTGAAGTGGTTGATGCCCGACGCCTTCGCCTCGACGTCGCCGCGGCGGACGCGTATTCGTCGGCACAGCCGGTTCACGCCCATGGGCATCTCGTGGCACATGCCGACGTTGCGCACGCTCGTGGCGCGGTTGATCGCCAAGGTGACCCGACTCATCGGGTTCGAGAGGTTGATGAAGAACGCGTCGGGGCAGTAGCGCTCGACGGACCGGCAGATGCCGAGGGTGTTGTGGATGCTGCGCAGCGAGTGGAAGACCGCACCCGGACCGCCGTTCTCGCCGTTGATCTGGGTGGACCCGTGCGCCCGCGGGACCTCGTAGTCCTGGCGCCAGCTGGGGAACCGCCGGAACTCGGCGCTCGAGATGACGAAGTCGGCGCCCTCGAGCGCTGCTCCGGGATCACTGGAGCGGTCGACCACGATGGGTGCGCCGACCGCAGCGTTGAGCTTGACGGCGAACCGGTAGGCGCGGTCGAGCCGCTCGGCGTCCAGGTCGTGCAGCACCAGACGGGCGCCGCGCAGGCGCTCGGTGTGCACCACGTCGTTGACCATCGCCGGCCCGAAGGACATACCCCCGGCGCCGACCAGCGTGATCTTCGGAACTCGCTCCATCCGCAGCAATCTAAGGGTCGCGCGCGGGGTACGTCTCGCGCGCTGGAGCCGCAGATCCGACCAACCGGCTCAGCTCAGGGTGAACGCCGCCTCACGGGCATCCGGGTAGTTGAAGAGGCTGTTGTTCGTCACCCGCACGTAGCAGGTCGTGTTCTTCTCGACACCGGCCGGAGCGACGTCGGAGGCGGCGAAGCAGCCCCAGTCCAGGTCCCCCGACGGCTCCCGTCCCCGGAAGATCCGGACGACGGTCGATCCGCTCCCGGTGGCGGTGGCGTTCGGGTTCCACGACGACAGCGGCGCACAGTCCTGCCCCGGGTTGAACGACGGATCGCTCGTCACCTTGCGACAGATGTCGACGTACATCAGCTTCCCCGGGGTCTGGCCGCTCCAGGTGAACACCACCGGCTTCTCGCAGCCGGCGGTCACGCCCGTCACCGGATTCTCGGCCAGGACGGCATCGCCCGGCGGCACCGTCGACGGGAGCGGCGGCAACGGGAACGTCGGGCACGGGATGGTCGTCGTCGTGCTCGTCGTCGTGCTCGTCGTCGTGCTCGTCGTCGTCACGGGCGGAGGCGGTGGCATCGCGCACGACGCAGCGACGACCACGACGGTGGCGAGCACTGCGAACGCAGCGGTCCGGTGACGGTTGATGTGCGACATGGCTTCCCCCTCCAGTTCGACGGGGCCCACCCCGTGGGCACCGCTCCGTCTGTTGTACCGACCACGAACGACGTCAGCGTGGCCTGCCGGCCAACCCCGGGTGAACGCTCCGGTCGATCGACGGATCCGCACTCCCCTCGACCTCGTCGACCAGGGTCAGCCCGTGCGTCGTCTTCTCCCAGTGGCTGGGTGCCGTCACCAACTGCACGGCGGCCCGGAGCGCAGCGATCGACATGAGCACCCAGTAGAGCGGCGACAACACGGCCGCGGCGAGCAGATCGGGACGCCGGACCACCCGGGCCGTCACGACCGACACGTAGACGACCGACAGGTTGCCGATCGCCCACACCGCTGCCGCCAGGTAGTACGCCCAACCGGGGTACATGGCCTGCACGAACGCCGCCCGGGTCGCCAACCACACCAGCGCCAGGCCCCAGAACCACAGGTTCATCACGGCGAGCAGCGGCGTGCAGCCGACGAACATCACGAAGTGGTACACACCCCGCCAACCCAGGTCGTCGACCAAGGATCGGGGGTGTCGCCACGCCACCTGGAACGTCTGCAGGTAGCCCTTGTACCAACGGCTCCGCTGCTTCACCCAGTTGAGCACGTCGGTGTTGGGTTCCTCCATGGTCACCGAGTCCAGGATCCCGATGCGCCAGCCGCGACGCTGCAGCCGGATGCCCAGGTCGCAGTCCTCGGTGACGTTCCACGGGTCCCACCCGCCGACCTCGTCGATCGCCCACCGCCGGAAGTGGTTGCTCGTGCCGCCGAGTGGGACCGTCGCGTCGCTCAGGACCAGACCCGGCAGGTAGAGGTGGAACCAGGTGGCGTACTCGGTGGTGAACCAGCGGGTCAGCAGGTTGCGGTGACCCCCGTAGAAGAAGAGCCGGGCCTGCAGGCACACGACCTCGTCGCCGGCTCGGCGGAACGCCTCGGCGGCGCGACGGAGCTGCAACGGCTCGGGGTGGTCCTCGGCGTCGTAGATCGTCACCAGCTCGCCGTGGGCGAAACGCAGCCCGAAGTCCAGCGCCCGCGGCTTGGTCCGCGGCTCACCGGGCGGCACGAGCAGCACCCGCACGGGCAGGTCGGTGTCGATCGCCTGCGCGGCCTCGATCGTGTCGTCGTCGTCGGCCTCGAGCAGCAGCACCACGTCCAGCCGGTCCTGCGGGTACTCGAGACGTTCGAGGGCCTCGAGCAGCCCGGGCAGGATCTCCGGCTCGCCGTAGGCAGGGATGAGCACGGAGTAGACGGGGAGCTCGTCGTCGGGGAGGGCACGCGCCTCGGCGTCCGAAACGTGCATCGCCGGATCGTGTCGCAACGCCCGGCGGACCAGCGAGATCCGGTGCCAGACGGTCACCGTGTAGAGCACCGACGCCAGCGTGGTGAAGGTGACGGCGACCGCCACCGGGGCGAGCAGGACGAGTCCGACCACCACCGCGATCGCGACCACCCAACGCCAGGGACGCGACCTGGTGACGATCGGTCGGGCCGTCGCACCCGGATTGCGTTGCTCGACCTCGGCGAGCGCGAGCGCCAGCTCCCACTCGGGGTCGTGGACCGCCTCGATCCTCACCCGCCCGGCTCCCTCGGGGCGGGCAACGACGCCGCCTTGTCGGTGGCGGCCGAGACGACCCGCCGACCGAAGGTGACGATGAAGCTGCGCAGTGCGACCTCCCGTTCGCTCAGGTCGCTGCCGGCACGACCCTGCACGAACTCGTCCGCGCTGAACGCGAACTGGTCGGCGACGTCCTCGGTGATCTCGGGTGCGACCAGCCTGGCGCTGTCGACCTCGTTGAGCAGCAGCACGACGCGTTCGTAGCGGATCTGGTCGCCCTGTCGGACCGCCCAGATCCAGTAGAGGGTCGTCCACTTGAGCCCGTTGGCGGGGTCCTGCCAGCGCAGGACGGTCCCCGTGACGCCGCTACCCAGGTCGACGCGGCGGACGTCCTGCATGCCGTAGCCGTGGAACTGGTAGCAGGCCTCCAGGCCGAAGTCGCTGAACGACTGCAGGTTGGAGGTGTTGATGACGTCGGCCAGCACCGGCACGTCGCTGCGCAGGTCGGTCGTGCCGAACCCCCGGTAGCTGAAGCGGACCCAGGTCGAGTCCTCACCGAAGAACCGCTTGCCGTTGGCGAACGTCGCCACGGGCTCGGCCTCGAAGCCGTCGAGGTCCGCACCCGACCGGGCGAAGCCGGCGAGTCGGGGGGTGCCGATCGACGATGCGATCGGGTCGTAGCGGGTGAGCCCGTGGTCGAACACACCGGCGAGCAGCGCCACAGGGAGCAGGACGAGCAGCGTCCGGCGGACGGTCGGCACGGCCCGCAGCACGGTGGCGGTCCGACTCGGTCCGCTGCGCTGCGGCAGCTGCAGGCCGAACCGGTGCGCGACGAGCACCATGAGCAGCACGCCGACGTTGAAGGACACGAGCCCGACGCCCGGGTGCAGCACGTCGATGGACGCGGTCTCACCCGCGAAGCGGCCCACGAAGATGATCAGCAGGATCCGGAGGATGTTGAGCACCACCATCAGGGCCGAACCCGCCGCCAACCACGCAGCCTTGCGCCACCGGCTGCCGCGCAGAACGAGTGAGACGGCCCCGGCGAGCAGCAGGAACCCGACGAGCCCGTTCGCACCCGAGCAGGCCGAGGCGATCTGCACCCGGAACCCCTGCTCGCCGTGCGGGATGATGAACGAGGTGTCGTCGCCCTGGACCGCCTCGGCCAGCGGCACGAACGACAGGATGATCCGCACCGCCCCGGCGGTCAGGTCGCTCAGATGGTCGAGCAGCGACTGGACCGCCCAGCGGGACGGCATGGGCCACGCCAGGAACAGGAAGGCCACGGCGACCTTGGTCCGCCACAGCATCCGCACGCCGAACAGCAGCGTCACCACCCCGGCCACGAAGAACGGCATGGTGAGCAGGTCGATCCGCCACAGCCAGTAGACGACCGACAGGCGCGGCGGCAGCAGGACGAGCGCCACGAGCGCCACGGCGATCAGCGGGATCGCGACGATCCGGTCGACCATGCGGTCGTGGATCTCGGGTTCGCCGGCGACGGGTCGGGACAGCACGTAGCCCAACCCGATGCTGATGAGCGGGACGAGCCCCAGGTACGCGAGCGGGGTGTCGACGGTGATGCCGCGGAGCAGTGACCACAACGACGTGTGGTAGGCGACGACGACCAGCCCCAGTCCGGCCGCGGTGCGCAGTCCGACGCTGCGGACGTCACGGTCGGACCAACCCCGGGTCGGGCGGCCCAGTGCGGCGGTGGTGGCGGTCACGCGGCACCTCCGGGTGCGGGCCCGGCGGCGGGGCCGGACCGGCGTCGACGGACGAGCAGGCCGAGCGCGGCGCCGACGACCACGACCGCCGAGATCGGCAGCAGGGCCGTGATCGGGCTCTCGGACACGACCGGTGGCGGGAGCGGCACGGTGGTGGTCGGCGTGCCGGGGGCGACGATCCCCAGCGTGGCGATCTGCACCGGCGCCCCCAGCGCCCCGATGCAGCTCTCGACGACCTCCTGGCCCCCGACCGATCGGGTGAAGGACACGGCCTGGAACTCGATGGAGATCGAGCCTCCGGCCGGCGAGCTGACCGGGAACGATCCGGCCAGGAAGTCGTCACCGCCGTCCGGGATCGGCACCACCGCGCCGGCGGCGAGCGGGAGCGGGTTCGAGGTCTGGAGCTGCAGCGGCGGGGCGCCCGTTCCCACGGCGGTCAGCCGGACCTGCTGGGCCAACTCGCCCCGCTTGACCTCACCGAGCAGGTTCGGAGGTCCGAGGAGGCCGACCAGCACGGGCAGGCTCGTGTTCGCCGGCACGGCGGTGAGCGTCGAGACCCCGAGCACCGCCGTGACGGGCACGGAACCCGCCTGGCCGGTGACCGAGCACGCCAGCTGGAGCGTCACGGTTCGGGACTGCACCTGGACCGACGGCGGTGCCGTCGTCGTCGTGGTCGGTGCCGTCGTGGTCGGTGTCGTCGTGGTCGGTGTCGTCGTCGTGGTCGGTGCCGTCGTGGTCGGTGCCGTCGTGGTCGGTGCCGGTGGCGGCGTGGTGGTCGGCGGCGTGACGGGGTCGGGCGGCGGTACCACCAGGTCGAGCTGGGTGAACGACTCGCCGAGCACCTCGGTGGCGGCGGCATCCTCGAAGCCGACCCCCGCCAACGACTCGCCCTCCGAGAATCCCGAGTCCTCCTGGACGCCGAGCACCTCGGCGACCGCCGCGCCAGACCCGCTGTCCGGTGTCGACGGCGGCGTCACGGCATCGCCGGGTGCGGTGGTCGTGGTGGACGGGGCGGTGGTCGTCGTGGTCGTCGCCCGGGCCGCCCGCTCCTCGGCCGGTGACCCACCACCGAGACGCGTCACGCCGACGACGGCCACGAGCGCGACCAGCGGGCCCAGGACGAGCCACAGCGTCCGCTGCCGGAGGACCGGGGGGAGGCCCATCAGTCCAGGAACCCCTCGTCGGGCGTCGGCCGCGGTTCGCCACGCGGGTTCAGCACCCGGTACAGGACGAACTCGCTGGTGATGTCCCCTTGGTCGCCCCAGGACTCGACCCGCTCGAAGTTCGCGTCCTGACCGCTCGCCAGACCCGGGTGCGCAGCCACCACGGCATCACCCGAGGACGCCGGCACCTTGAGCAGCACGTAGCGGACACCGAACACCGCCGGGTCCGACACGACCGCCTCGAAGTCGCGGTCGGACGGGATGATGAACACCGACGGATCGGCCGCTGCCGACACCACCGAGAACGTCGACGACGCGTCGGTCAGGATCGACCCGGGGACCACATCCGGGATGCGGTCGAGGTCGGCAGCCACCGTCGCCCCCCGACCCATGACGGACCGTGAGTCGTCGAGGTGGTCCCCCGAGACGCCTGCGATGACCGCGTCGACCGTCGAGCGGTCGTCACCGGCTCCCAGGTCGCCGTCCAGCACCACCGACCAGGACAGCAGCAGCCCCGGCACGAGCGACAGCACCGCCAGCGGGCGCAACAGCCTCGATCCGCCGGCCGAGCCCCCCGAACCGGACAGCAGCGCCGCGAGCAGCGCCGACAGCACCACGGCGCCGACGACGTAACGGAACCACGGGAACGTGTCACCCCGGCCCGCCAACAGGATCTGCAGGACCAGCGGGGACCCGACGACCGCCGCGGCCACACTCGCCCGGCGGGCCGTGCGTCCACCCAACCAGAGCGCCACCAGCAGCACCGGGATCAGCAGCGGCGCGGCGACCAGGAGCTGGCGCAGGTAGAAGCCGACCCGCCCGGGGACGCTCGTGTCGCCGATGATCGACTCGATCGCCCCGGCGCCGTCCCGGACGAGCGCTGCGTTGCCGTAGTCGGACGTCAGCTGCGCCAGCGGCTCCCCGACGATCACGTACGACACCAGCGACCAGCCGAGCACGCAGGCCGTGACCGGGAACGCGAGGATCGACAGGTCCAGCACCACGGCCCGGAGCCGGCGCCAGGTCGCCGACCGAGACGGCCCGACCGTCCCACGGGTCCACCCGTCGTCCGCCGGTCGACGCTGGGCGGAGACCACGACCACGAACGCCGCAGCCGCCAGGATCGACGCAGCCGTCTCGTACCGGGTCAGGTAGGCCGCACCCAGCGCAGCGCCGCCCAGCACCAGACCGCCCAGGTCGTCCCGCTCGGCCCACCGTGCCAGCGACCGGACCGCCAGGACGAGCAGGACCATCCAGCAGGCCTCGCTCATCCCGTTCGCGCCGTAGAGCAGCACCAGCGGGCTGGCCAGTGTCAACAGCGCGACCGTCCACCGGGCCCAGCGGGGACTCCCGGAGGTCCGGGCCCAGTCGACGAGTTGGGCGATCAGCAGGCCGGTGCAGATCGCCGACACGGTCGTGGCGGCGAGCGGCGCCGACGTGAGCTCGGGGCGCCAGGACCGGAGCGCCACGAAGGGCCCCTGGAACAACGTCGGGAACGGGCCCCAGATGAACCCGATGGACTCGGGGTGCGGATCCCGACCGGCCACGACAGCGAGCGCACCCTGCACCCGGGAGATCGCATCGGCCGGGATGACGCCACCGCGTGCGGCCGCCACCCAACCGAGCACCATCAGCACCGTGGTGGTGAGCCCGCCGACCACGACCGCCTCGGCGCGGTGCGTGGACCGCTGCCCCGAGGCCCGACGGCGGAGTTCGGCCACACGGACCCGGACCAGGTGGTCGGCCTCGAGCACCGCCGGGTGCGACTCGTCGGCCACGACGACGTCGTCGACCGAGATCCGTGGGATGGGCACGCCACCGGCGGCGGCCAGGGTGCGCGCCGCCGTCACGGACCGACCCGCGATCACATCGGCCCGGTCCTCGGCGTCACGCAGGTCCTCGAGGAGCGAGTCCAGCCGGGCCCATCGACGGTCCAGGCCGTCGGCACCGGACCGGAGGGTGGCGGACAGGAACACGCCCGCCGCCACCTCGGGCGACGCCACCGGGTGGCCGGCAGGCGGGTGGCCTGCAACCGGGTCGAGCAGCTCACGCTCGTCGATCGACACGGGGTTCACCCGTCACCCGGCCCGGCGGCCCCCGCCGGGTCGAGTCGGTCGGCGAGCGCCCGCACCTCGGCGAGCGTGGTCCGCAGTTCGGAGCGGACGGCCCGCTGCAGGGCGGTCAGCTCGGCCATGGCGGCCTGCAGCTCGGACCGGTGGTGTTCGATCAACGCCACCGTCTCGGCGGCCAGGCGGGCGAGCTCCTCGGCGTCCACGACCCGGACCTCGGCAGGTGGTCCCGCAGGCGGCTCGGCTGCGGGCGGTCCGGCGGCCGCCGCCCCGTCGGCGGACCACGGCGCCGTCCCGGCCGGTGGGGTGGTCTGTCCGCTCATCAGCCTGGTGTCCTCGCACGATCGCCGTCGGTGCTCACCTGCCGCACCGGCACGCCGAACGGTACGGAGGCTCTCTGAATGGAAGCTGGCCGACACGTTGCCGTTGGCTGAACGTGTCGGTGCAAACCCTGAGACGATCCCCCAGGGCGAGGTCGCCGCTCGGGGCTCGCACCACGAACCCGCACCACGGGCCCGGAACGGAACCGGGGGTGCGGCCGCAGCCGCACCCCCGGATGTCCTGCCGCTCATCGACGAGCGACTGGGTCGTTCCCGTCGGTCAGGGCGCCGGGAAGATCTTGCAGACGCCGTTCGACCGCTCGGCCGCCGGTCTGGACCCCGAAGGGCACCGGCGGCTCGCGGTCATCGTCGCGCTGTTCGACCTCGAACCGGTGCGCGCCGCGCTCGCGCAGCTCGCGGCCAACTGGCCGGTTCACCAAATCGTGAGTTCCGCCTTCACCGGGCTGGCGCAAGAGACGGGGTTGCTCACCATCGAGGTTCTGTGCCAGAGCGAGCCGCGCGTGGAAGAACTGGCGCGGCGGTTCCTGGCCGCGATCCGCGCCGGCGTGCAGGGCGAGAATGCGGACGAATCGAAGAGGCGCGCGACCGGCCTCGACTACGCCCGGCTACTCTCCGAAGCGGACAAGGCTCGCGATGCGGCGAAGGACCGCGCCGAGCGCCTGCGCCAGCTTCAGGAGCAGCAGGAGCAGCGCCGCGGCCAGCGCCGCCGCTTGTGACACCGCGCGCTCACTTCTTCGGCGGCAGGTGATAGCCTTCCGTGTTCAGCTTCACGCGGTACAGGCTCTTGCCCGCGGTGATGTACAGGACGTTAGCGCTGTCGCCGCGACCGAACCCGACGTTCGTGGGCAGTTCCGTCTTGATGTAGCCGATCTCTTTCCCTTCGGGCGAGTACACGCAGATGCCCGGCCGCGTCGTGTCGCGCACCGCGACGTACAGGTTCCCGGCCTTGTCGCACACCAGCCCGTCCGGGCCGTCCTGTGGGGCGTAATCGACCAGCGTCTTGCGGAATTTCGCGGTGCCGTCGGCCGCGAGGTCGTAGGCCATCAGCGCCATCGAGCCTTTCTTCGTCGGCTCCTTCTTCTCGTCCAGCCGCCCGATGCCCGTGCTGCCGTTGTCGTTGCTCACGACGTACAGCGTCTTCTGATCGGGCGAGATCGCGACCCCGTTGGGCTTGCCCGCGTCCGTGATGATGCGGTGAACGGTGCCGTCCGTGTCGATCCGGGAGACGGCCATCACCGGCTGGTCGATCGGTTCGTGGCCCAGGTAGCGCGGGTCGCTGAAGTAGATGCGGCCCTTCTCGTCGATGGTGATGTCGTTGGGGGCGTTGAACGGCTTGTTGTCGTACAGCCCGGCGACGATGTACGTCTTGCCCGTTTTCATGTCGGTGCGGGTGACGCGCCGCCCGCCGAAGTCCGCTCCCTCGGCCGCGAGCAGGTTGCCGTCCGCGTCGAACTTCAGCCCGTTGGACATGCCGCTGGGCGAGCGGAAGACGTCCGTCTTGCCGGTCTTCGGGTTGTACTTCCAGATGTGCCCGGCCTCGACCGGCTTCTTGTCTGCCTTCGAGACGTGCGTGAACGTGATGTCGCTGAAGTAGACCATGCCGTCTGGCGCGACCGCGACGCCCTCGGTCAGCACGAGGCCGCCGTCGAAGAGCGTTTCCACCTTCGCATTGGGCAGAACGATGGGATCGGCCGCGCGCGCGGGCGCGGCGAGTAACAGCAGAACGAACACGGCGCGACGCATGGGAGAGGCTCCTGAGTGAGGCGGTCAACGGGTCAGACGCTTCCACTTGGCTTGAAAACCGGGTCGGTCCAGCACCTCGCGGTTCACGACACCGCGCGGCACCTTTCCCTCAGACAGGTCGATCATTCCCTGGCACACGGCGCGGCCGATGTCGCGGAACAGCTCGTCGGTCCACGCGATGCAGTGCGGCGCGAGGAGCACGTTGTCGAGGGCCGCGAACGCCGGCGGCGCGGTGAGCGGTTCGCCCACGAAGCAGTCGAGCGCGGCCCCGGCGATGCAGTCGTCGCGGAGCGCGACGAGCAGCGC
>SXGT01122955.1_pt1 | contig 11932 bp, 9 predicted proteins | sample 3176221 | NCBI WGS metagenome assembly SXGT01 (sample SAMN11356862, study PRJNA531348) | freshwater metagenome | isolation source: freshwater sample F1-120 | place: China: Fuxian Lake, Yuxi | collected 2017-12-25
GCCAGCATCACCACCAGGCTGAGCAGCATGAGCACCGCAAACGCGGCCAGGGCCGGCGCCGAACGCGGCACGACATCGCGGCACCGTGCCTTGATCGGTACGGCGGATGGCAACCCACGCTGCAGGAACCAGCGGTCGGCGGCAGTGGTCGCTTCGGCGTTCGCAGGCATGCTCCCAAGCTATCCGGGCAAGCACTCACTAGTGTTGAGGACGACCGGAAGGGTGTTCGCGTATGTCGAGGGGACCGAAGCGCTTACTGGCGGGTGCGTCCGCCGTGCTTCTCGGCGTGCTGTCTGCGGGATCGGCGGGAGCCGAGCCGGCGCGGGAACAACTCGTGATCGTGGAGGCGCCGCAGGCCGATTCGCCGATCGGCACGCTCACGGCCTATGAGCGGACCGGTGGCGAATGGCGAACGGTGCTCGGCCCGACCCACGCCGATCTCGGCGAACTGGGTGTCGGCGAACCCCAGGACGATGTCTTCCGCACCCCGGTCGGCACCTTCCCGCTGGGGATGGCCTTCGGCCGGGAGCCCAACCCGGGGACCACGATGCCCTACACCCGGGTGGACAACTCGGACTGGTGGGACGAGGACGTCGACTCGCCCAGCTACAACACCCTCGTGCGGTCGCCGACGATGCCGTCCGAGGATGCCGAGAACCTCGGACGCTCCGGCGAGATCTACGACTACGCCGTGCTCGTCGAGCACAACCCGCAGCGGATCCCCGGGCGCTCGGCGGGCATTTTCGTGCACGTCACCGACGGCGAACCGACATGGGGTTGCGTCGCGATCGATCGGGACCAGATGCGCACACTGCTCCAGTGGCTCGATCCGGCCGCCGCGCCGCGGATCACCGTCGGCGTCGGGCGTCAGGTGCCGCCCGCGGGCGGTTGAGACCGCCCCGACGGTTCAGCAGGCCAGCACCGCGTTGCCGTACCAATGACACAGCAGCAGAGCGACTTCCACGTCGAGCGCGTCATCGGCGATGGGTCGGCCCCGGCGCTCGATCGCCCGCGCCACCCGATACTTCACCGAATTGAAGTGCAGGTGCAGTTCCCCGGCGGCGGCCGTGAAACTCGATCCTGCACGTAAGAACACCCGCAGGGTGTCACGGAGCCGCTCATCCCTGTCGTCGACTGTGGCCAGCGGTCCCAGGACCTCGCACACCCAGACCCGCGCCTCGTCCAGATTCCCCCCGGCCAGACCGGCCAGCAGGAGTCCCGGCTCGCCGGCACCGACCACCCGGCCGGGCGCAATATCCGCGGCGGTCATCACCGTGCGCACCAGCTGCGCCTGACGGTGCGAACGGCGAAACCCGTCCACACCCGGAAGGAGTTGGCCCGCAGCGATATTGACCAGCGTGCCCACCGTGTCCGGTGGCGGCACGAAATGGTCGTTCTCCAGCGGTATCCAGGCCCACCCGGTCAGCCGATCCGCCGAGACGAACAGGGCGCGGTCGCGGGCGCCGACTGCCGCGGCGTAATCATGGACATGGCGTTCCAGGGTGGTCAGTTCATCTTGGTCGGCGGATTCCTCACACCACAGCACCAGCGCCAGGTGGTGGCACCGCAGCGGATAGCGCAGCACAGTGGAGACCGCATCGATGTCGATATCGTCATCGCCGGCCAAGACGGTACGAATCTCTGCCACCCGCAGATGGTTTCGGCTCTGCTGCCACCGGCCATGTTCGTCCTGATGGACGGTGAGGACCTGTTGACTGATCCAATCGATATAGCGGAATGTCACCGTGAGGATCTCATCGAAGACGTCCAGCCGGTGCTGCGCATCGAGCTCGGAGGTCCGGATCTCCTCGAGCAGGATCTTGAGCACCTCCTGGTGGCCGATCCGGTACGCGCGCACCAAGGTGTTGGCCGGTATATCCCGCTGCGCCAGCCGCCTCGCATACTCCAGAGCGGCCGTCGGTGCCTCGACATGCTCCACGGGAATGCCGTGGCGGATCGCCGAGAACACCGTGTCGATGTGCGCGGCCACGTTGTCCCGCATCAACTGCACGAGTTGCGCGTCACCACGTAGGTCGGCGACCTCATCCATCAGGACGGCCTGTGTCCTGGCGGTGACCTCGTCGAGCCTGTCGGCAAGTCGACTGACCACCGCCGCTGCGGATTGCGCGACCGGGCCGCCGGCAGTGTGTTCGTCCACATTCGGCACCCTACTTGTCCGCACAGGACATAGATGGACGTCCGGTTGATGTCCCGAGGACGTCGTTTTCGACTCGTCCGGCTCATAGCGTTGTCCTGAGCGGTTCTCCTTACCGCGGCCGACACCGAGAGTCCCGGAGAAACCCATGTCCCTCACTGCAGCAGTTGACGACACCGCCACGGCGTCGCCCGACCGCCACGCGCTGCCGGATCCGGGCGCACCGGTGCCCAGACTGGCCCTGCCGACGGTGGCGATCCTGGTGGTCGGGTGGACGGCGTTCGTGACGTCGACGATCGGGTACATCCAGGGTGCGGTGCCCGCCGCGGTGACGATCGCGATCAACGCGGTGGTGACGTTCGTGATGTTCACCGTGAGCCACGACGCGATCCACTACGCGATCAGCAGCACCCGTTGGGTCAACGGACTCGTCGGGCGCCTGGCCTTTGCGCTGGTGGTCCCGATGATCTCGTTCCCGACCTATGCGTTCATCCATATCGAGCACCACCGGCACGCCAACGACGACGAGAACGATCCCGACGCCTGGGCCTCGCATTCGCGGTGGTGGCAGATGCCGCTACGGTGGCCCTTCCCCGAGCTGATGTACTCCGGCTTCATCCTGCGCACGTTGCGCAGCCGGCCGAAGCCCGAGGTGGCCGAGACCTTGGGCATGCTCACCCTCTGCATATCCGGGTTGAGCGTCGCGATCGCCACCGGGCATTTCTGGACGCTGGCCGTGGTGTTCCTGATTCCCCAGCGCATCGGGCTCATCGTGCTGTTGTGGTGGTTCGACTGGCTGCCGCATCACGGGCTGGCCGACACCCAGCGCAGCAATCGCTACGGCGCGACCCGGGCCCGGGTGGGGATGGAATGGCTGTACACCCCGCTGATGCTGTCGCAGAACTACCACCTGGTGCACCATCTGCACCCGTCGGTGCCGTTCTACCGATACCGAAAGACGTGGCACCGCAACGAGGAGGCCTATCTGGAACGGGACGCGGCCATCACCACGGTGTTCGGGCAGCAGCTCAATGCACGCGAGTACCGCGCCTGGAAACAGTTGAACAGCAAGCTCGGCCGGGTGCTGCCGGTGTACATGCCGCCGCGGTCCAGCGCCCCGCACGCGGTGTTGCACAGCATTCCGGTGGCCTCGGTGGACCCGATCACCGCCGACAGCACCCTGGTGACCTTCGCGGTGCCCGAGGCGCTTCGTGATGAGTTCCGGTTCGAGCCCGGTCAGCACATCACCGTGCGCACCGATCTCGGCGGCGAGGGTGTGCGGCGCACCTATTCGATCTGTGCGCCCGCGACCCGCGCCCAACTGCGGATCGCGGTCAAACACATTCCCGGGGGCGCCTTCTCGACCTTTGTTGCCGACCACCTCCAGGCCGGCGACGTGCTGGAGCTGATGACGCCCACCGGCCGTTTCGGCACGCGCCCGGACCCGCTGGCACAGCGGCACTACGTGGGCCTGGTGGCCGGTAGCGGTATCACCCCGGTGCTGTCGATCCTGGAAACCGTGATGCAGATCGAAACCGAGAGCCGGTTCACCCTGGTCTACGGCAACCGCACCAGGGAGTCCACCATGTTCCGGCACGATCTGGCCCGGCTGGAGTCCCGCTACGCCGACCGGCTCGAGATCATCCACGTGCTCTCGGAGGAGCCGCGGCACACCCCGGCGCTGCGCGGCCGGATCGACCGGGAGCGGCTGCAGCGGCTACTGACAACCAGCCTGCCACCCGACACCGTTGATGAATGGTTCGTGTGTGGCCCGATCGGCATGAGCAGTGTCGCGCGCGATGTGCTGATCGGCCACGGTGTCACCGAGGCGCGCATCCACCTGGAGATGTTCACCGGCTACCCGCAGGACCGCGCGGCGAATCGTGACTATGACTCGGCCACAGTGACGTTCACGCTCTCCGGACAGCAGTCGACGGTCGCACTGGCGCCGGGGGACTCGATCCTGGAAGGCGCCTTGCGAAGCCGCAGCGACGCCCCCTATTCGTGCATGGGCGGGGCCTGCGGGACCTGCCGCGCCAAGCTGGTGCGCGGAACGGTGGTGATGGACCAGAACTTCGCGCTCGGACCCGCCGAACTGGAGGCCGGGTATGTGCTGACGTGTCAGGCCCATCCGACCAGCCCGGCGGTGGCGGTCGACTATGACGCGCCGTGATGCGGTGCGGTGAACCCCAGGACGATGTGCACCTTGCGTCGGGGTCAGCGGTGGTCACCGTTGTTGCGGACGAGCAGCAGCCGGTCCCCGGCCTGCAGGGCACCGACCTCGGGTTCGTCCACCCGGATCAATAGGCCCGCGCGCACCACCCCCAGCACGATGTCGTCGCTATCCCTCGGCGAGCAACCCACCTCGTTCTCGGCCGCGTCGCGTTCTGAGATGGCGAATCCCCTATCGGGTGTCAGCAGGTCCTCGATCATCTCGACGACACTGGGGGTGCGGATCGCGACGCCCAGCAGCCGGCCCGCCGTCACCGCGGAGACCACGGTCGAATCCGCACCCGACTGCCGCAGCAGATGCTGATTCTCGGTTTCTCGGGCGGCCGCGATGATCTTGGCTTTCGGGGCTATTCGACGGGCGGTGAGGGTGCCCAGCACGGCCGTGGCATCGTCGTCGGTGGCGACGATGATCGCCTTCGCATGCTGGGCGCCGGCGATCCGCAGGAGATCGGCGTTGGTGGCGTCGCCGTGCACGGTGACCAGCCCGGCGCCCCTGGCGCGCTCGAGTGCGGAACTGCTCTCGTCGATGACGACGATGTCCGTGGGGACCACCTCGTCACCGACCATCGCCGCAACAGCGGCTCGACCCTTTGTGCCGTAACCGATGACGACGGTGTGGTCGCGCACTCGATGTCGCCACCGCTGAATCTTGAGCACCCGACGCGACTGGGTGGTCAGCGTTTCGACCGTCGTTCCGATCAGGATGATCAGGAACACCACCCGTAGGGGTGTCACCGCCACGACATTGATGAAACGAGCCGTGGGAGTGGCAGGGGCGATGTCGCCATAGCCTGTCGTCGACAACGAAACCGTCGCGTAGTACAGACAATCCAGGAACGACACCTCGCCGTCAGCGGAATCGGTGTAGCCCCCGCGGTCGAGGTAGACGATGCCGGTCACCGCGGCCAATGCGCCCAGCGCGTAGACCAGCCTTCGCAGGATGCGACGGCCCGGACTGACGAAGGTCTCCGGAATGGACAGGATGTCGACTAGCGCGGCGCGCGGCCGGCGGGTCAGCGCCTCATCACCAGCTACCACCGCGTGCACACCTTGCCGTCGCAGGACAAATACCTGCCGACCAGACTTCCCGGCGCACCGGAACCGACGTTAGCAGCACCGCACGGCGCGAACGACTACGGCACACGGCGCCACCACCCTTGCCCTATAACGCAACGCGCCGTAGCGTAAGTATCCGTGACCCGCAGCTTCCACGCCGGACAGCCGTTTGACACTTCCGACGCCGACATTGCCGCGGCGCTCGAAGGGGTCAGCATCCCCACCCTGCTGCTGTCGCTGGTGCACATCACCGGTGACCCGCGCTTCATCCGCGAGTACAAGCAGGCCGGGCTGTTCCTCAACGAGGTGCAGGGCTTCATGTCCGAGGAGGACAAGGCCCGCGCCCGCGCCGAGGCGCTGCCGATCATCGCCGCCTACCGCGACCGGGGCTGCCCGATCCCCGAACCGCTGTCCCCGGAACTGGTCCGGGAGATGCTCGACTGGGCGGCCTGCGAACACGTCGGCGAGGACAACGTGGCGCTGGTGCTCGAAGAACTCGACCTCGACGGCGTCGACCCGCGCCGGCCCGTCAGACTCGCCGACACCGGGGACTTCCACGTCATCGTGATCGGCGCCGGCGAATCCGGAGTCCTGGCCGGCGTGCGCCTCAAGCAGGCCGGCATCGGATTCACCATCCTGGAGAAGAACTCCGGTCCGGGTGGAACCTGGTGGGAGAACAGCTATCCCGGCGCCCGCGTCGACGTCGCAAATCACTTCTACTGTTACAGCTTCGAACCCAGCAACCACTGGGACCACTTCTTCGCCGAGCAGCCCGAACTACGCCGGTACTTCGCCGACGTCGTCGCGCGCCACGACCTCGGCCCGCACATCCGGTTCAACACCGAGGTCCGTTCCGCCAGGTGGGACGGCGACCTCTGGACGGTCGACACCGGGAACGAAACCTTCACCGCCAACGCCGTCATCACCGCCGTCGGCCAGCTCAACCGGCCCAATATCCCGGACTTCCCGGGCACGGAAACCTTTGCCGGCCCGGCATTTCACTCCGCGGCGTGGGACCACAGCGTCGATGTCACCGGCAAGCGCGTCGCGCTGGTCGGCGCGGGCGCCAGCGGATTCCAGATCGCCCCGGCCATCGCGGACAAGGTGGAACACCTGACGGTGTTCCAGCGCACCGCGCAATGGATGTTCCCCAACCCGATGTACCACGAGCCCGTCGCCGACGGCGTGCGCTGGGCCATGGAACACCTGCCCTACTACGGCCGCTGGTACCGCTTCCTGCTGCTGTGGCCCGGCGCCGACAAGGGACTGGACGCCGCGATCGTCGACCCGGACTACCACGACCAAGCGAACGCCGTCAGCGAGATCAACGCCATTGCCCGGATCATGTTCACCGACTGGATCACCACCCAGGTCGGCGACGACCCCGACCTGCTGGCCAAGGTGTTACCCGACTACCCGGCCACCGGCAAGCGCACCCTGCAAGACAATGGCAGCTGGCTGAGCACCCTCAAGCGCGACAATGTCGACCTGATACGCACGCCGGTCGAACGCATCACCCCGACCGGCGTCGTCGCCGCCGACGGCACCGAGTACGCGGCCGATATCATCGTGTACGCCACCGGTTTCCGCGCCACCGAGGTACTGTTCCCGATCACCGTCACCGGCCGCGACGGCGCCGATCTGCACGAGGTGTGGGGCAGCCGGCCCTACGCCTACCGCAGCATCGCGGTGCCCGGTTTCCCGAACTTCTTCATGACCTACGGCCCGGGTGCGCACCTCGCCCACGGCGGCAGCCTGATCCTGAACTCCGAGCTGCAGATGCGCTATATCAACTCCTGCCTGCAGCACCTCATCACCGAGAAGCTACGGACGCTCGAGCCCCTCCCGGAGCCGACCGCCCAGTGGCACCGGCGTTCCCAGGAGGAGATCCGCAAGACGGTATGGGCGCATCCCTCGATCAAGCACTCCTATTTCAAGAACGCCGACGGTGAGATCCACACCGTCAGTCCGTGGCGGCTGAGCACCTATCACGCCGCCGTGTACCAACCCGTCTGGTCGGATTTCCGGGAGGAATGAGCATGCGTTCAGTGGTGGTCGATTCCAGTGGAGCGGTCAGTGTGGAAACCCGGCCCGACCCGGAAATGCCCGGGGCGGACGGCGCCATCATCGAGGTGGAATCCGCCGCCATCTGCGGGTCCGACCTGCACTTCCTGGAGGGGCACTACCCGATCTTCGAGCCGGTCGCGCTCGGGCATGAGGCCATCGGCACAGTGGTCGAAACCGGGCCGGCGGTAACCGGTTTCAGGGTGGGCGACCGGGTGCTGGTGTCCTCGGTGGCCGGCTGCGGGCGCTGCGCGGGATGCGCCACCCATGATCCGATCCGTTGTGTGCACGGCCCACAGATCTTCGGCTCCGGCGCGCTGGGCGGCGCGCAATCCGAACTGCTCGCGGTGCCGGCCGCGGACTTCCAGCTGCTCGCATTGCCCGACGGGATCAGCACCGAACAGGCCCTGCTGCTCACCGACAATCTGGCCACCGGGTGGGCGGCGGCCAAACGCGCCGACATCCCACTGGGCGGATCGGTCGCGGTGATCGGCCTGGGCGCGGTCGGCATGTGCGCGCTGCGTAGCGCACTGACTCTGGGCGCGGCAACGGTATACGCCGTGGATCCGGTGCAGACGCGGCGCGACCGCGCGCAGGCCGACGGCGCTGTGCCGGTGTCACCACCGGCGGTGAACACCATCCGGGAAGCCACCGGCGGTCTGGGCGTGGACGCGGTCATCGACGCGGTCGGCACCGACGCCTCGATCAACGACGCCCTGGACGCCGTGCGGACCGGCGGCACGGTGTCCATCGTCGGCGTGCATGATCTGCAGCCCTACCCACTGCCGGCGCTGGCCTGCCTGATCCGCAGCCTGACCATTCGGCTGACCACCGCCCCGGTGCAGCAGACCTGGCCCGAACTGGTGCCGCTGCTGCAATCCGGTCGGTTGAATGTCGATGGGATATTCACCACCACAATGTCATTGGACGACGCTTCCGCCGGTTACGACGCGGCAATGTCGCGAGCTGGAGATCACCTGAAGGTGCAGCTGAGGCCCTAGGGTCGAGATCGACTCCAGGGTCGTAAAAATCGGATCAACGGCGATAGCTACAACCCTCAGTTCGATCTCGGGCCTAGCGTCGCCCCAGCAGTGCCCTAACGGAACGTCCGCTTCAGGTACCCCGTCAGCGGATCGGCCACCGCCGGACCCACATAGCCAAGTTGCCCGTCGGGGCGCACCACCACCGCTGTCGTCGCGTCGACTCCGTAGGCCTTGGCGAACGAGCCCTCGGAGTCCCTCAGTAGCGGCAGCACCGTGGCATCCACGTCGGCATCGGGATGGGCGACGACGTAGACGTCGATCAGCCCGTGGGCCGCGTCCTGCGCGGCGGCGCCGGCAGTCTCCAAAACATCGAAAGTCGCTGCGGCGTCCGCATACAACACCAGGGTGTGCCGGGTGCCGGCCAGCACGGTGTACAGCCGCACCGGGTCGGTCTGGGCGGCCCGGGTCAGTCCGCGGGCATCGGGCGCACGCCCACCGGCACCGTCTGCCACGATCGGACTGTCGGCATAACTGATCAGCAACTGCGCCTCGCGACGGATCACGAAGGACGGATCATCGGAATCGGCGCCGATACCCTCACGAGCGCTGCGCACGGTACGACCGACCACCTCTTCCCCGACGGGCCGGCGTTCGGCGTCATAGCTGTCGAGCAGCCCGTCGGCGGCGTCCCCGCTGACCGCGAGGGCGAGCTTCCAGGCCCGGTTGTAGGCGTCCTGGATGCCGGTGTTCATCCCCTGGGCGCCGGTGGGCGGATGGATGTGCGCGGCATCGCCCGCGACGAACACCCGGCCCTTGCCGTAGGCGTCGACGATGCGGTGGCTGATCCGGAAGACCGAGGACCAGCGCATGTTCCGTGCCGTCGTCGGCTCCGGGGCGAGCCGGTCGAGAACCGCCTGAACATGGTGCAGTTCAGGCGGATTGCCGCCCTCGAAGCCGTGCTGCACACCACCGCTTGCCGCGGTGGACAGGTCCGGGGGCACCAGCATGGACATCCGGTAGCGGCCCCGGCCGGGCAGCGGGATGCACACCAACAGGTCGTCGATCCTGCCGTCGGTCTGGTGCATCGCGCGGATGGCGTAGCCCGGTGGCTGCGACCAGTCGACCTCGACATCGCCGAGCATGTACTGCTCGTCGAAGGCCGCGCCCTCGAAGGTCAGCCCCAGGGTCTTTCGGACCACGGAATGGGCGCCGTCGGCACCGATCAGATACCGGGCCCGCACCGTCTGCTGTCCGCCCTCGCCCTCCAGCGTGGCGGTGACACCATCGGCGTCCTGCTCAAATCCCGCCAGCCGGATCCCCCGCTCGATGGAGACGCCGCGAGTCGCCAACTCCTCGCGCAGCACCCGCTCGGTGCTGTACTGCGGCAGGCCGATGAAACCGAACGGCACGTCGGCGGGCAGGGTGAAATCGACCTGCCCGGCGAGTTCACCGTTGACGTAGACGATCTGCCCACGGAAGGGCACGGACGCATCGAGAATCTGCCGCAGGATGCCCATCCGCTCGAACACTTCGAGCGTGCGAGGTTGCACTCCAACGGCTTTGGCATACTGCGGTGGTGCGAGCAGCGGATCGATGATCCGGACCGCCACCCCGCGGCGGGCGAGTTCGATGGCGGCGGTCATACCGATCGGGCCGGCGCCCGCTATCAGCACCTCGGTGTCGGTCACCGGAAAAGTATGCCCGAGCCTCAGCTGCCCTGAGCACTTTCCCGGACGTGGGCACGCAGGTTGTCACGCAGGTTCGCGATCCCCTTCTGCAGGACGCGGAATTCCTCCAGCGACAGCCCGGTCGCGGCGACCAGATCCATTTCCAGCCCCTGCTCGCGCAGCGCCCGACCGGCCTCGGTCAGGCTGACCACCACCTGACGCTCATCGTTGACGGAGCGCTGCCTGGTCAGGTAACCCATCGCTTCGAGCCGCTTGAGGATAGGCGTGAGAGTGTTCGACTCCAGGAACAGCTTCTCCCCCAGTCCGCTGACGGTCTGATGGTCCTCTTCCCACAGCGCGACGATCGCCAGGTACTGGGTGTAGGTGACGCCGAGCTTATCCAGGATCGGCTTGTAGGCCTTGCCGTAGGCGAGGTTGGCCGAATACACGGCGAAGCACAGGAAATCGGACAGTTGGGGCGAGTCTGGCTTCATGGAACTGGGCTTCATGAGAAAAGTATAGCGCGTCCGATTAAATCGGGAATGAACCAAAAATCGGCGGAGTTCTACTCAGCAGTCCGCCCGGATCGACCGGACCGACCCGAACCTGAGGAGCCAGCCATGACCGTTCTGTACACCGCCGAGACCCACACCACCGGGGGTCGCCAGGGCGAGTCCTACAGCTCGGACGGCAACCTGGACATCCAGCTGACCCCGCCGGGAGCCACCGGCAACGGCACCAACCCCGAGCAACTCTTCGCCGCGGGCTGGTCCGCCTGCTTCATCGGCGCCATGGGCCTCGCCGCCGCCTCGCACAAGGTCACGCTGCCGGCCGACACTGCGGTCGACGCCCAGGTCGATCTGCGCAACGACGACGGCGCGTTCGGGCTGGCGGCCCGGCTGAACGTCAGCGTGCCCGGCGTGCAGCGTGAGGTCGCGCAGGCCATCGTCGACGCTGCCCACCAGACCTGCCCCTATTCGAAGGCGACCCGCGGCAACATCGACGTCACCATCACGCTGGTCTGAGCGTCGTCCGCCGGCCTACTCCTTGAGATCCAACGTGGGAGTGGGCCGGCGGAACAACCGTGTCACACCCAGCAGCCAGGCGAAACCGACTGCCAGCCAGATCAATCCGGTCACCAGGGTCATCACCGACAGACTCGTCCACAGCCACACCGTGAGCGCGAAGCCGATGAACGGCAGGATCAGGCTGCCGATGACCTGGCCACCGGACCGCTCATGCAGATCCACGAAGTAGTGCTTGATCACCGACAGGTTCACCACCGAGAACGCCACCAGCGCACCGAAACTGATCAAAGATGCCAGCGTGGCGAGGTCGATCACCATGGCGAGCAACGACACCGCAGACACCACCAGGATCGCGTACACGGGCGTGGCGAACCGGCGCGACACGTGCCCGAACACCACCCGGGGCAGGATCCCGTCGCGACCCATGGCGAAGAGGATCCGGGCCACCGAGGCCTGCGAGGTGATCGCCGAACCCAGCGCGCCGGCCACATAGGCCGCGGTGAAGAACGTCACGAGGAAGTCGCCACCGGCGGCCGCCATCACATCCAGCGACCCGGCGTCGACATCGGCGAACTCGTGGGACGGGAACACCAGGTGCCCCAGGTAGGACAGCACGACGAAGATCAGTCCGGCCGACACGGTGGCGATCATGATGGCCCGCGGGACAGTGCGTTTGGCGTCCTTGGCCTCCTCGGACAAGGTGGACACCGCATCGAAGCCGAGGAACGACAGGCACAGGATGGCCGC
>SXGT01445428.1_pt1 | contig 11932 bp, 13 predicted proteins | sample 3176221 | NCBI WGS metagenome assembly SXGT01 (sample SAMN11356862, study PRJNA531348) | freshwater metagenome | isolation source: freshwater sample F1-120 | place: China: Fuxian Lake, Yuxi | collected 2017-12-25
CCGGCAGGCGCGGGCTTCGCCAGCACGGCGCGCGCATTCGCCGCGGCCGCGGGCTCGGCCTGCCGTTCAAGCGCCGCGAACACGTCCGCGACGGTGCGCGGCAGCCCCTGCGCGGCTGCGGCAAGCGGCAGCAGCAGCGCGAGCGCGAAGGCGGCGAACCTCATCGCCGCGGCGCCTCGAACAGGCGCCGTCCGCTCCACAGCCACGCCGTCGCGATGGCGAGCACCACCCATTGCATCCCCATCGCCAGAGTGTAGCCCCGCGGGTCGTATCCCGTCGCCGTGGCGGGGAACAGCCCCAGCAGGCCGCCGATGCCCCATTGCCCGGTGAACATGGCGATCAGCGCGAAGAAATTGAGCACGGTGTTGACGCGCCCGGAGTACTCCGGCGGGAAGCGCCGGTTGGCGAGCGCGAATGCAAGCGAAGCACCCATGCCGCAGAAGATGAAGAGGGGCCACAGCACCATCGCCCCCGCGGCGACCCCGAGCGCGAGCGGCGCCAGCAGCGCGAGGGTCGCCAGCAGCGCCGCGATGTAGCCGGAGAACTCGGTGCGCCCGCGGCGCACCAGCGCGTCGCCGATGCGGCCGAAGGTGAGGTAGCCGCCGATCATCGCCAGCGCGGAGGCGGCGAGCATCCACGACACCGCCTGCTCGCCGAAGCCGGCGACGTCGCGCAGCCAGGTCGCCATCCACAGGTTGAGCAACGGGATGACGACGAACTGGTTGGCGGCCAGCACGAACGTCGCGCGGCGCATGCCGGGGTCGCGCAGGATCTCGGCCAGTCCCGCCACCTGCGCCGCGACCGACTGCGGCCGCCCCGGCGCGGCGCGCTCCGGGACCCAGAAGAAGAGCAGCGCGCTCACCGCCAGCGACGCCACGGCCAGCCCGGTGAAGACCTCGCGCCAGGTGATGAAGCCGAGCGCGTACGCCAGCGGGAAGGACGTCAGCAGCACGCCGATGCCGCCGGTGGCGTAGACGATCGCGATCATCGCGCCGATGCGCTCGCGCGGGTTCCACAGGACCAGCGCCTGCATCGCCGCCATCAGCGCCGCCGCCATGCCCAGCCCGATCAGCGTGCGGCCGGCGACCAGCCCGCCGTAGGTCGAAGCGGCGGCGAACACCAGCGCGCCGGCCACCCCGGCGAGGAACAGCGTCGCGTGCACGCGACGCGGGCCGTAGCGGTCGAGCATCAGGCCGAGCGGCAGCTGGATGAAGATCGAGGCGACGAAGTACGAGGCCGTGAGCAGCCCGAGCTGCCCCGCGCTCAGCCCGAACTCGGCCGCCAGCCGCGGCCCGAGCAGCGAATTGATCGAACGGAAGACGTACGAGATCAGGTAGCCCGCGAGGAACGGCAGGCTGACCCGGACGAATATGTTGGTCAGTTCTTCGGCGCCTCGAACCCGCCGATGTAGAAGCGATTCCAGGTCGGCCCGATGATCATCTCGCTGATGCAGGTGCGCGGATGCATCTCGGCGACGAAGCGGATGGCCCGGCCCATGTCCTCGGGCTGCGTCATGCGCGCACGGTCCTCGGGCGAAGGCGGCACCGGGCGCTTCTCCATGATCGGCGTGGCCACTTCGCCCGGCAGGATGGAGGTCGCGCGGATGCCGTTCATGCACTCCTCGATGTTGATCGATTCGGTGACCGCGATCACCGCCCGCTTGGTGGCGTTGTACGCCGCCCCGGTGAGCACGCTTGCGTAGCGCCCGGCCCACGAGGATATGTTGACGATCAGGCCTTCGCGCCGCGCACGCATGCCGGGTATGACCGCGTAGCAGCAGTAGAACAGGCCGTTCAGGTTGATGCGCACCACGTCGTCCCAGCCCTCCAGGGACATGTTCTTCAGGTGGCGCCTGGGGGGATTGGTGCCGGCGCTGGTGACCAGGATGTCGACCCGGCCATGGCGCTCCTCGATGCCGGCGGCGCACGCCACGACCGCGTCCCGGTCGCCCACGTCCAGCAGCGTCGCCTCGGCGCTGCCGGCCTCCTTCAGCTTCGCCAGCGCCGACGCATTGGTGGCCGCCGTGCGCCCGGAGATCACGACGTGCGCGCCCGCCCGCGCCAGCTCCAGCGCGCCGGCCAGCCCGATGCCCGAACCGCCGCCGGTGACCCAGGCAACCTTCCCCTTCAGTGTGGACATCGCCCCTCCCTGAGATAATCGATGCATTATAAGGAGCCATGACGACGATGAAGAAGCGTCCCCTGCGAATCGGCGTGTCGGCGCGCATCCAGTACGGCGATCCGTCGAAGCACGGGTACCTGAAGAAGAACATCTACTACATCGAGCAGTCGTACACGCAGTACATCCTCGCGCACGACGCGATGCCGTTCCTGGTGCCCGATCTCGCCGGGCACCGCAGCACCTCGCTGACGCTCGCCGACTATGCGCGGGAGCTCGACGGCCTCATGCTGCAGGGCGGCACGGACATCTCGCCGCAGATGTACGGCGAGGACCCGCTGAGGCCCGAATGGGCCGGCGATCCCTCGCGCGACCGCTACGAGATGGAACTGCTGCGCCGCTTCATCGACGCGAAGAAGCCGGTGCTCGGCATCTGCCGCGGCCACCAGCTGCTGAACGTCGCGCTGGGCGGCACGCTCTACCAGGACACGCTGGCGCAGGTGCCCGGCTCGCACCGGCATTCCGACCTGTCGATCTACGACGATCACTACCACCAGGTCACCCTCGAGCCCGGCTCGGGGCTCGCCGGGCTGTACCCGCAGGCGCGGACCGCGAAAGTCAACACCCTGCACCACCAGGCGGTCAAGGAGCTGGGGCGGGGCCTGGCGGTCGAGGCGCGCTCGACCGACGACGGCCTGGTGGAGGCGATCCGCTACCACGGCGACCAGTACCTCGTCGGCGTGCAGTGGCACCCGGAATTCCTCGACCATCGCGACCCGGAGCTGCTGGACGGCTCCCCGCTGATCGAGGAGTTCCTCGAGGCGGCCCGGATATGACATTCAGCCGGCCGGAAAATGGAACATTGCGGTTGCGCCCGGGAAATGGCGTAATGTGGCCTGAGGACCAATGGCCAACCTGAACCCGCTCAAATACTGCTTCCACGGGCAGCACTCGAAACCGCGCAACATGTTCCGCACCCTGCCGGGTGTGAAGACCAAGCGCGAGGTCTGCGCCGAGTGCTTCGAGAAGATCATGGCCGGCCGGAACCAGTCCAAGACCAAGACCAGGAAGAAGGAACCGGCCGCCAGCCGCTGACGGCCCGGGGTCCCGTGGCCGCGCGCGGCGCGGCTCAGGGCATCTGGATCTTGCCGCCCCCGCCACCCATCGGGCCCATCGGCGGCAGCCCGCCCTGCGGGATCACGATCGACGAGGCCTGCTGGCGGCGCATCTCCTGCAGCTCGCGCACCGTGCGCTCGATCGCCGCCTTGGCGGCCGGGCCGAACTTCTTCGCCGCCTCGCCCAGCGTCCCGGCCTCGATCGCGAAATTGATCGGCAGCGCGCCCACCGTGCTCATGACCTGCGTCTCGCCCATCCAGGTGACCTTGCGCGCCGCGTCCGGGGCGCCGTTCTCGTCGACCGGGGTCATCTTGCGTATGGTGCCCACCCGGCGGTCGGTGAAGACCTCCTCGAGCCACAGGTCGGCGGCGTTCATCTCGGGTTCCGGCATGCGTTCGTCGGGTCTGCTGGCCATGGTTCTGCTCCGCGGTGCGAAAAGCGGAATTCTACGTTTTCCGGCGGGGACTGCGCGCCGGGGACGCCGCACTGGCATGCGGATTGCTCGATGCAGGACATGCGCCGTTCCAGAAATGAGCCTGAGAATTTCTCCCCGCCGCGGGTGACTTTGCGGCGGCGGTTTCTGGCAGGATTTCGCGCACGACACATCAGATGGGAGCGCGGAGGGTGAGAGAGCGGACCAGGATCGACGCGTCGTGGATCATCGCCTGCGAGGGCGGGCAGCACCGGCTGCTGAAGGACGGCGTGGTCGTCTTCGAGGGCGATCGCATCCTCCACGTCGGCCGGCGATTCGACGGGCATGTCGACCGCACCATCGCGGCGCACGGCAAGGTGGTGACGCCCGGTTTCGTGTCCACGCACGCGCACATCGCCTACAACCCGCTCGGCAAGAGCCTGATCGAGGACCGCGGTCAGCCGCAGCTGTACTACTCGCCGCTGTACGAAGACCTGCCGATCCAGGTGTTCTCGCAGGACGAGGGCGGCGATCAGGCCTGCGTCGAGATCTCCATGGTCGAGCTGCTGCGCAGCGGCTGCACCACGGTGTGCGAGCTGCAGACCAGCCTCTCCAGCCGCCCGGGCATCGACGCCGTGGCGCGGGAGGCGATCAAGATCGGCATGCGCGCCTATCTGGGATGCTCCTTCCGCTCGGCACACTGGTCGATCCCGGACGGCCACACGGTGTCGTTCAAGTGGGACCTCGAGGGCGGCAAGGCGGGCCTGCGACGCGCAAGGGAGATCATCGAGCACTGGGAAGGCGCGGGCGACGACACCATCCGAGGCATGCTCGCGCCAGCGCATTCGTGCGACCTCAGCGCCGAGCTGGTCGAGGACACGCGCCGGCTCGCCGAGGAACTGGACGTGCCTGTCACCATCCACTGCTCGGAATCGGTGTTCGAGTTCCAGGAAATGCTCCGCCGGCACGGCAAGACGCCGATCGAATGGCTGCGCGACCTCGGGTTCCTCAGCCCGCGCGTGATCCTGGGCCACGCCATCCACATCGGCGGCACCTCGTGGACCAACTACCCAGCCGGCGACCTCGACATCATGGCGCGCACCGGCGTCTCCGTGTCGCATTCGCCGTGGAGCTTCTTCCGCCGCGGCGTGATGCTCGAGTCGTTCGCGCGCTATGCCCGCGCCGGGATCCCGCTGTCCCTCGGCACCGACCTCACGCCGCAGTCGTCCCTCAACTCCCTGCGCTTCGGCGCCTGCATCGGCAAGGCTGTGGAACGCGACAACTTCGCCGTGACCGCCGCCGACATGTTCGATGCGGCGACGCTCGGCGGCGCCCGCGCGCTGGGGCGCGACGACCTCGGCCGCATCGCCGCGGGCGCGAAGGCGGACCTGGTGTTCTGGGACGCCGCCACGCTGACCATGGCGCCGCTGCGCGACCCCGTGAAGAACATCGTCTACAGCGCCGAGACAAGCGACGTCGTCGGCGTGATCGTGAACGGCCGCACCGTGATGGACGATCGCCGCGTGCTGGCCGCGGAACCCGACCACGTCCTCGCCGCGAGGCTGCAGGCGGCCGGCGAGCGGCTATGGAGCCGGATCGAGAACTTCGACCGCGAGCGACGCAGCGCGGATGGCTTCTCGCCGCAGACCTACCCCGAATGGCAGGGTGCGTGACGCCGGGCGACGGCGAGATTCCGGCAATCCCGGCCGCCGGCAGGACCGGTGGCACACGGGGCGCGCGCCTGCTCGATGCCGGCGGCGTCCTGCTATCGCTGGTACTCCTGCTCCTCGTCTGGCAGGGCGTATCGCTCCTGGTCTCGGAGAAGGTAATGCCATCGCCCTTCGCCACCGCGAGGGCGCTGGCCGAGGCCTTGCCCAAGCCGCAGATCTGGAGCGACATCGGCGTCACGCTCGGCCGCATCCTCAGCGCATTCGCGCTCGCCATGGCGGCAGGCATCGCGTTCGGCTGCGCGCTCGGTGCGGTGCACTGGTTCCGCCGCATCTTCAACCTGTGGGTGATACTGGCAGCGTCGACGCCGTCGATCCTCTACATCGTCGTCATCTACCTCGCGCTTGGCCTGACTGAGGCCGCGGCGATCGTCGGCGGCGCGCTGGTCGTCGCGCCGATCATCACGTTCAACGTCTGGCAGGGCATGCGCTCGCTGGATCCGGGGCTCTCGGAGATGGCACGCGCCTTCGGCGTGCCCCGCTGGGTGATCTTCCGGCGGGTGCTGTTCCCGCAGACCCTGCCATTCCTCTTCGCGGCGGCGCGCCTCGGTCTGACGATCACGTGGAAGATAATGATCTTCATCGAACTGCTCGGGCGTTCGTCCGGCGTGGGCTACCGCATCCAGCAGTGGTACGAACTGTTCAACATGCAGCAGGTGCTGGTGTCCGCGCTGCCGTTCCTCGGCGTGATGCTGCTGATCGAGGTGGCGGTGCTGCGCACGCTGGAGCGGCGCCTGTTCCGCTGGGTCCGCGAGGAGGCCAGGTGACGACGCAGGCCGCGCTCGCGTTCCGCGACATCCGCAAGACATTCCACACATCGGAGGGTCCAGTGGTGGCGCTGGCCGGCGTCAGCGTCGAGATCCCCGTCGGCAGCTTCACCGCGATCGTCGGCCCGAGCGGGTGCGTCAAGTCGACGCTGCTGCAGATCGCCGCCGGGCTGGACAGCCAGTTCGAGGGCGAGCTGCGCACGCACGGCTCCGGCCTGCGACGTGCGTACCTCTTCCAAACGCCTCGCCTGCTGCCGTGGCTGAACGCCGAGGACAACGTCGCCTTCGTGCTCGAGGCCCGCGGCGAACCGCGTCAACGCGCGCTCGATGCGGCGCGCACGCAACTGTCCCAGGTCGGCCTCGGCGCGGCGCTGCAGCGCTATCCGGGGCATCTTTCCGGCGGCCTGCAGCAGCGCGTCGCCATGGCCCGCGCGCTGGTGGTTGAACCGGAGCTGATGCTGATGGACGAGCCAGTCTCGGCACTCGACGAACTCACCGCGCGCAAGCTGCGCGCGGAGCTCGCCGAGCTCTGCGCACGCAATCGCCGCACGGTGCTCTTCGTCACGCACAACGTGACAGAGTCCGCGTATCTCGCCGACCGCGTGCTGGTGATCAGCCAGCGGCCAGGCCGCGTCGTTGCCGACCTGCCGGTCAACTTGCCGCGGCCGCGCGACTACGACGATCCCGAGGTCGCGCGCACCGCTCATCGCATCATCAGTTACCTCGAGCACCCCGCATGACACGCCACACACCACTCCAAAGGAGCTTCCAGATGGCACAAAAGGCATATGTCGTCGCGCTGCTGTCCACCCTGGCGTTGTCGCTTGCGATCCCCTCCGGTCCCGCCTCGGCGCAGGCCGGGCCACCGCTCACAGTGCGCATGATGGCGCTGGGTACCGGCATACCTTTCCTCATCACCAGCGCCTGGAAAGAGCTCAATTTCGACAAGAAGCACAACATCGAACTGAAGGTGGAGGCCACCGGCAACCTGTCGGGGCAGTGGATCGCGGTGCGCTCAGGCAGCGCTGACCTGGTGCTCGGCAACTTCCTCGACGTGCTGCGCCAGCACAAGGCAGGGCTGAAGCTGCAGACCTTCCAGTTCTGCTACAACTACGACGACCCCATCGTCACCCTCGCGAACAAGCCCTACGGCAAGCTGAGCGACCTGAAGGGCGTCGCGGTAGGCGTCACGCGCACCACGTTCCTGCCGGTGCTGCTCTACCGGGTTGCCGGAAAGAAGGCCTATGGCGTCGACTTCGTGCAGGAATCGAAGATCTCGGAGGCCTCGCCGTCGCTGCTGCCGCAGATGCTGCGCACCGGCCAGCTGGAAGTGACGTACTCGTTCCGGTCGCTGGTATTCGACGACCTGCTGCAGAAGCGGGCGAAGGAGGTCGTCAACCTGAACCAGGTGCTCAATGACGCCGGCTGGAGCATCCCCCTCACCAATTACGTCCTCGCCGATGCGTGGCGCGAAAAGGCCGGGCCGCAGGGCGTGAAGCGCCTCGCCGCGGCGTTCGCGGACCTCAACCAGGCCCTGCGCACGCAGAATGCGGGCTGGGATGCCTACGCGGGGCTCGCCAAAGTCGATCCCAAGGACAGGCCGGCGTTCCAGGAGACGTTCCGCAAGTCGCTGGTCTCGAACTACGCGCCGGAGAGCCTGCAGAAGATGCAGGAGATGCTCGACGCGATGGTGGCGCTGGTCGGAGCCGAGATCGTCGGTGTCACCAAGGTCGACCCCGCGGCGTTCGACTTCAAGTCACTATGACCGTGGTGAACACACGGCACGCACCGGTCGACCTCGCCATCGTCGGCGCCCATGTCGTCACGGTGGACGGCAAGGACACGGTGCTGCGCGGCGGGAGCGTCACCATCACCGGCAACCGGATCAGCGGCGTGCATGCGGCGGGCGAGCCGGTGCCTCCGTCCCGGCGCACGATCGATGCCTCGAGGGCGATGCTGCTCCCCGGATTCGTGAACATCCATGCGCACTCCGTGCTCACCGGTCTTCGCGGCCGCACGGAGGACGTGGCAGGTGAGGTCTCGCTGCACAGCCACATCCTGCCGTTCCGCGCGCGCGTCACGCCCGAGCGGGCGCACGCGCTCGGACGCCTAGGCGCGCTGGAATCGCTGCGCTTCGGCACTACGACGATTGTCGACCTGTACTGGCACGAGGACGCGATCGGAGAAGCCTTTGCGGAAGTCGGCGTCCGCGGCGTGCTCGGCGAGAGCATCAGCGAGACCGACCTCCTGAAGGTCGGTCACGACGATTGGGGCTTCGACCGCAAGCGGGGCGAGGAAACGTTCCGGCGCGCCGAGGCGGTGATCGCGAAATGGCACGGCCGCCACGGCGACCGGTTCCGCTGCATCGTGTCTCCGCACGCGCCGGACGACTGCTCGCCCGAACTGCTCGCCGAAATCAAGTCGCTCGCGGCAAGGCACGGGCTGCCGATCACCATGCATGTGTCCCAGAGCCGCAGTGAGAGCCGGCGGCTGAAGAAGTGGTATGGCAAGGGCTCGATCGCGTTCCTCGCCGACCAGGGGCTGCTCGGGCCGGGTCTGATCGCCAGCCACTGCTGCTTTCTCGACGAAGAGGAGATCCGCATGATGGCGAAGAGCGGCGCGTGGATCGCGCACCTGCCGATGATCAACGCCAAGCGCGGTTACGCGGCGCCGACGCCGGGGATGCTCGCCGCTGGGGCGCGCCTGACGGTAGGCGCGGACAACATGACCGGCGACATGGTGATGGCGACACGCACCGCGATCATCGTTGCCCGGATCCTCGCCAGGAGCTCCACGCTGCTGCCGCCGCGCGAGGCGATCCGGCTGGCGACCATCGAAGGCGCGAAGGCCCTCGGGCAGGAGGATCGCATCGGCTCGATCGAGGTCGGCAAGCTCGCCGACCTGATGCTCGTCGACCTCGACAAGCCGCACCTGTATCCAATCACCGACCCGCTCGCCACGTTCCTGCACTGGGGGCTCGCCAGCGACGTCGACACGGTGATCGTCGACGGCGAGATCGTCCTGCGGGGCGGCAGGGCGCTGCGCGTGGAGCACCGGCAGGTGCTGGACGCGGCGCAACACGCGGCCGAGACCGGCTGGGCGCCGTCCTGAGATGCCGGCGGTTCAGCCGCCGGGCGGGGGCACGTCGTAGCTCGCCATGAACTCGTCCACGCGGCGGTGGAAATCGTCCCACGGCGCTTCGCGCACGTTGTGGTTGCGCACGATGTACCCGGGCCCGAGGTAGAACTTCTCATAGCTCTGGTGGCGCCCGGCGAAATCCGAGCCGATCAGGTCCCAGGCGAGGTTGAACAGCTTCATGCGCGACAGCGCCCCGCGCTGAGGCGTGTCCCAGTAGGCCTCGAACTTCGCCTTCAGCGCGTCGTCCTCCAGCAGCGAGGTGCTTCCCGGCATCTGGAAGATCCCTGCGCCGCACAGCTCGCGCAGCGTGTCGATGATCGGCGAGTAGTTCTCGATGCACCAGTTGATCGTGGCGTAGACGTAGCGCCGGTTGTAGCCGACCCAGCCGCCGGGCCAGGCTTCGCACGCCTGCACCTGGCCATGCACCATGCCGCCGAGGATCGCCTCGTAGGACGCCAGGCGCCCGAGCGTCTCCTGCACCGCGGGCACATTCCATGCTCCGTTGGCCTCCGCGACGCGGCTCGCCAGCCCGACGATGAAGCCGAGCTTCGACCAGAAGCGCACGCACGACTGGTGGTTGTTGTAGGAATGCGCCGGCGTGCGAATGTAGATGTCGCGCGAGGCGTTGGCGTCCATGTGGATGAACACCCGCTCCCACGGCACCTCGACCTCGTCGCACAGCACCATGCAGTCAGTCTCGTCGAAGCGCCATGCCAGCGGCGATTCGAACGGGTCGGCGGCGCGCTGCTCGATCGGCTTCCTCGACCACAGCGACACGCCCTTCGCCGCCACGGGAATCGCGCAGGTGATCGACTCAGCGAGCCTCTCGGGCGCCAGCGGCAAGATGTTGCCGATCCAGACGTCGTGCGAGAAGGCACCGGCGGTGGCGATCATCTTCATGCCCGAGATCACCACGCCGGCATCCGTCTCCCGCACCACGCGAAGCGTCGGGACGTCCGCGCCAGGACGCTGCGAGAACGCCGCATCGCGCAGCGACTGCGGCTGGATCACCGCGTACGACACGTAAAGGTCTTTCCGGCGCAGGTGATCCCAGTAGCCCAGCAAGTTTGCGGCGAAGCCCTTGCGGTTGGCGTCGAAGATCGCCGGCGCGAGGGTCATCCCGGTGATATAGCTCGGCACGTGGTCGGGCGAGCGACCGAACATGCCTAGCGTGTGGTCGGCGATCCGTCGGTGCGCGCGCATGCGCCGCAGCAGGTCGCCGGGCTCGCGCGCCTGCATGAAGTGCATGCTGAACCGCTCGCCGCCCTCGTCGTACGACAGGTCCGCGTTCGCAGGGTCGGCCTTCAGGTCGTAGATCGAGGCGACTGTGCGCGCGGCGTTGCGGAACGCCGGATGCGTGGTGACGTCGTCGATGCGCTCCCTGCCGATGTAGACGGAGCGGCCGTCGCGCAGCGATTCGAGGTAGGCCTTGCCGGTCAGCAGCATCCGCGTCTCCTGCGGGGATTCTAGCCAGCGGCCACCGGATTTCAATTGTGGCAAACTGTGTTTCAGATATGGAACGCGCCACCGACAACCCGATGGCCGCGATCCGCCGCAGCTTCGAGATCCTGAAATGCTTCACTCCGGACAACTCGTGGCTGTCGCACGGCGAGATCGCCCAGCGCACACGCATCCCCAAGGCGACCATGACCCGCATGGTGCGGACGCTGTCGGAGCTCGGCTACCTCAGCTACGAGCCGCACACCAGGCGCTACGCGCTCGGCGCCGCGGTCGTGCCGTTCGGCCAGAGCTACCTGAAGTCGATCGACCTCCGCGGCATCGCCCGGCCGCTGATGCAGCGCCTGGCGCGCGAGTTGAATGCCAACGTCCACCTCGGGGTGCGCAGCGGGCTCGAGATCATGCTGGTGGAGAGTTGCCTGAACCCGAGCGGCTACGCGCTGATCTCGCTGGGCGTCGGCTCCACGGTCCCGATCGAATCGAACTCGCTGGGCCGCGCCTACATCGCCAACGCGGGCAAGGTCGAGCGAGAGGAGATCTTCCATGCGCTCGAGGCGCGTTACCAGGAACGCTGGCCGGCGCTCGAGCGCCGGCTCGACGCGGCGACTGCGGAGTACGCCCGACAGGGCTTCGCCACCTCCTTCGGCGAGTGGCGCTCGGATCAAAACGGCGTCGCCATCGCGCTGTTCGGGCCCGGCAATCCGGCGCCGTTCGTGATTAACTGCGGCGGCGCGGCATTCCACCTTAGCGAGGCGTACCTGCGCAAGTCCGCAGTACCCAAGCTCCTCGCGCTCGGACGGCGCGTCGCGCGGCTCTGGGCCGGCGCGGTGATTGCGGGCATCCACAAGGCGGAGGAACGATGAAGGGGGCGCATTCGCTGGACCGCATGATCGGCGCGGAGCTGCCGTGGCTGCGCACGGCCGCGGAGCTGCAGGCGTTCGAGGAGGCGCCCTACGACGAGCGCATCGCCGCGCGCAGCACCTTCGAGGCGCTCGCGATCGGCGCCACCATGGACCCGAAGGCGCCGGCGCTGCAGTTCCTGCCCACCGCCGACCCGGACGAGGCGCCGCTGACCATCAGCCACGCGCAGTTCTTCGCCCGCGTCACGCAGACCGCCAACATGCTCGGCGCGCTCGGCGTCGGGCCGCAGGACGTGGTGAGCTTCCTGTTGCCGCTCCTGCCGCAGAGCTTCTACA
>SXGT01335293.1_pt1 | contig 11930 bp, 13 predicted proteins | sample 3176221 | NCBI WGS metagenome assembly SXGT01 (sample SAMN11356862, study PRJNA531348) | freshwater metagenome | isolation source: freshwater sample F1-120 | place: China: Fuxian Lake, Yuxi | collected 2017-12-25
CAGCCCGACATCATCATCCTCGAAGGACTCAACGTGCTACAGGTGGACTCGCATGCGAACGAATTCGTCAGCGACTACTTTGACTTTTCCATCTACTTGGACGCCGAGGAGTCACTCGTTGAATCGTGGTTCGTGGAACGCTTCCATGCATTGCGTCGAACCGTGTTCCAAGATCCACAGAGCTTCTTCCAGCACTTCGCCGAACTCGACGACCAACAAGCCAACGCACTCGCCCATCAAATTTGGGAGTCCATCAACGGTCGCAACCTGCGCGAGAACATCGCACCGACGAAGGGCCGTGCATCGCTCGTCATTGAAAAAGGTGCAGATCATCGTGTCACCGACGTGTTTCTGCGCAAGCTCTAGAGCGCGGTTCTTTGCAACGCGCAATTGTTAGCGGTGCAGTGAATTCAGATAGTTGTACACCGTGATGCGGGAAACACCCATCGCATCGGCGACATCCTCCACGGCACGGCGCAGGATGAACGCACCGCGTTCGTCCAACAAGCGAATCGCGCGCTGCTTCTCCGCACGAGACAACAACGCCAATTTGGCGCCCAGTTGTTTCTCCACTGATTCGATGAGACGTTCCATCGCACCATGCAAGGCGGGTAGTCGAACGCCGGCCACTACATTGCCTTCCCATACCAGGGGAACGTCTGCCTTGTTCATCTCACTTGCTTGCACGATGGATGCCCCGAGCGCCTGAAGGAGCGGTTGAACCGTGTCGATCAAGGGGTGACGGGCGGTCATGATGCCGATTGACGAGCGACACTCACGCTGACGAACGTGGCTCCATGGGAATAGGCGGCTCGCATCATGTCGGCCACGATCGTGGGCATCGACGCTTCCGTTGCCGTGAACATGGAACCAAACGGCCCAAAATCCACCTTTACACCGTGCTGCTCGACCGCAGCAACCGCTTGGGTGACATGTGGGCCGGGTTGACCCTCCACGAACGGCTCGATGGTGAACTCAACGACCAACAACGACATGTGCTGACCCCAGCGTAGACGCAAGCGCGCGACCTACGATGAGTCCATGGCAGAGAACTCCCAGACACTTGCTGCTCGCGACGTGCATGGCACCGCTCGCGAACTCTCAGCGCACGTTGATGATCTGTTTGACGGCGCTGTTGCACTTCGCCGTCGCCTGCACGAGTGGCCCGAGGTGGGCAACCATCTACCCAACACGCGCGAAGCGGTGTTGGAGTCGCTGGACGGTCTCCCCCTCGACATCACCTTGCACAACACCACCAGCGGAATCGCTGCAATGCTGACGGGTGGCAAGCCTGGACCCACCGTGATGCTGCGCGGCGACATGGACGCTCTCCCGATGCCCGAAGACACGGGACTCGACTTCTCGTCTCGTACCGAGAACATGATGCATGCCTGCGGACACGACACCCATACCGCGATGCTTGCCACCACGGCCCGACTGCTGTCGGAACGTAAGGACGAGCTCCCAGGTCGAGTGCTCTTCATGTTTCAACCCGGCGAAGAGGGACACCACGGAGCCAAGTTCATGCTCGACGAAGGTCTGCTTGATGTACCACCCCTTGCCGATGGCACGCCATCACCAATCGCTGCTGCCTATGCGATCCACATCACCACTGCAATCCCCGCTGGATGGATCACCGGCAAGGGTGGGCCCATCATGGCGTCATCCGACACGTTCGAAATCGTCGTCAACGGCAAGGGTGGACATGCCTCGGAACCGTTCCGTGCCCGCGACCCAATTCCGGTGGCGTGTGAAATCGTCCAGGCACTTCAATTGCTGGTCACACGCCGTATTCCCGTCTTCGACCCTGCCGTCATTACGGTGACACAGATTCATACCGGAACAACGTCCAACGTGATTCCCGAATCCGCCTACATCAACGGCACCATTCGTGCGGTAAGCGAGAGCACCCGAACAAAGGTGCACGATGGCCTGCGCCGTGTCGCCGAAGGTATCGCCAACGCACACGAGATGTCGGTCGATGTCAATGTGAAGATCGGATATCCCGTCACGGTCAACGACGGGCCGAGTTCGACATTCGGTTTGGAAGTCGCCGATGCACTGGTTGGTGCCGACAAGGCGGTTCGCCTTCCCAGCCCCGTCATGGGCGCGGAAGACTTCTCCTACGTGCTCAACAAGTTGCCAGGCGCAATGATGTTCTTGGGTGGCACGCCCGAAGGGATGAATCCTGCGACTGCCGCACCGAATCACTCCAACCGGGTGATGTTCGATGAACAAGCGATGAAGACGGGCATTTCGCTCTATGCGTCGTTGGCATTGCGCACTCTCGGTGTTCGCCTCAGTTAACTGCACTGATGACACGACCACTCGAGGGCATTCGCGTTCTCGATTTCACTCGCGTCTTGGCCGGACCCCACGCAGCGCGCATGTTGTGCGATCTTGGTGCCGAGGTCATCAAGATCGAGCCACCCGAAGGCGACCTCACGCGCTTCGGCCAACCCCGCCTGAACTCGCTCGCGACCTACTTCATCCAACAAAACGTCGGCAAGCTGAACGTGTCGTTGGACTTTTCCCATGCGCGGGCCGTGGAGATCGCTCGTCGGTTGGTGGAGGTCAGCGACGTGGTCATCGAAAATTTTCGACCAGGGGTGATGGCTCGGTTGGGGCTCGGCTACGACGATTTGGCAACGCGAAATCCTCGTCTCGTCTACGCCTCCATCAGCGGCTACGGGGCCACTGGGCCCTGGGTGAATCGACGTGCATATGCCCCGGTGGTGAATGCCGAAGCGGGTCTCACCAAACACCAGGGTGATGTTCGCAACGGTGACTACGCCAACGATCCCTTCAGCCATGGTGACGTGTACACCGGGATGGAGGCAGCGGCCGGAATTCTCGCTGCACTCCTCCAACGCGAACGAACGGGACGCGGACAATTCCTCGACATCTCCATGGCAGAAACACTGTTGTACGTGAACGAACACGCCCACGATCAATTGTGGGAAGGCGAGGTACCTGCGGATTGGATCCGATCGTTCCAGCCAGCCGACTATCCCGTGCTCACCACACGCGACGGAAGCATCGTGGTGGTGAGCGGACACCCTGCATCAAAGACCAACTTCGGATGGTTCTGTGCTGCGATGGGACGCGGCGACCTCGAACACGACCCACGATTCCTCGATGTGGCGTCACGACTCCGACATCTGGATGAGTTTGCAGAGATCCTCCAGCAGTGGGCATCCACGGTTGCCAATGCCGAAGAAATCGAGCGAATCTTTGCCGAGCATCACCTGGCCACCGGACGGCTACGCAGTGTCGCCGATATCGCCAACACCGACTGGGCACGTCACCGGGGAGTCATCGCCGAGGTGTCTGACCGTGCTGGTGGCACCGTGCGCATTCCGCAGAGCCCGTGGAAATTCAGCGGCGCCGACGTACGTATTCGCGGAGTGCCGAAGTATCGCGGCGAAGACAATGCCGACGTGTTGCGATCGCTCCTTCACATCGACGATGCCACGATTGCACAGTTGGCACGCGATGGTGTCACCAGCAGCCACCAACCGAGCTGAGGTCAGCGGCCGCTGTGGCCGAATCCGCCACCGCGATCGTTGTCATCCAGCTGTGGCACTGGAGACCACTCCACGTGCGCAATCGCCTGCACGATCAACTGGGCAATTCGATCCCCACGCTTCACGTGGTAATCACTCGTCTGATCATGGTTGATCATGATGACCTGCAACTCGCCGCGGTACGCCGCATCGATGATGCCGGGCGTGTTCACCAGCGAAATGCCGTGTTTCAGTGCGAGTCCACTCCGTGGCACCACCATGCCCATGTAGCCAACGGGTATCGCCACTGCAACACCGGTTGGAATGAGGACTCTCCCACCACCCGCTGACACCAATGCATCGACGCGTGCGTACAGGTCGAGGCCTGCGTCATGTGGATGTGCCTTGGTGGGCAACGGGAGGTCCGCATCCAAGAGGCGGATCGGGATCACGAGCGACGAAGCCACCCCACGACGATACGACGCCCGCCGTAGTGTTGGGTGGTGCTCGTTTGGATGGATTTGGAGATGACGGGGCTCGATCCCACCGTCGATGTCATCGTGGAAATCGCCTCCCTCATCACCGACGATGAACTGAACATCTTGGCAGAGGGTCCCGACCTCGTCATTCACCAACCTGACGACGTGCTCGCTGCGATGGACCCCGTCGTTGTCACCATGCACACGGAGTCGGGCTTGCTTGAGGCCATTCGAACCTCGCGTACCACGCTGGAGGAAGCCGGCGCCGCGACACTTGCTTTCATCAAACAACACGTGCCGGACGCACGATCGGTTCCACTGTGCGGCAACTCCATCGGCACCGACCGACGTTTCTTGGTGAAGTACCTCCCCGACATCGAGAACTATCTGCACTATCGCAGTGTGGACGTGTCGAGCGTGAAGGAACTTGCCAAGCGGTGGTATCCACACGCATCGATCTCACGACCAACGAAAGCAGGAGCACACCGGGCGCTCAACGACATCCGCGAGAGCGTGAAGGAATTGGCGTTCTATCGGGCGTCGTTCTTCGTGCCTTCACCGAGTGGCAATGCTGCGCCCACGCCAGGAGACGCTGCCCGCGAGGGCTGAGCGAATGGCGCTGTACAGCGCCACAACCACGAATACTGTCGCGTGTAGCGGATACATGAGCGAACTCAGCACGCCAAAGTTTCCGACGCGACGCGCAAACACCCACACTTGCAGTGCCGAGAGCAGGTACAACCATGGGGATGTCACCACTCCACCGCACAACGACGCCACCCAGGAAATGATGAACACTGCCGACCACCGTGGCACCGCAACGGCCCCGATTGCAGTGTTCTTGGTCCACCCTTCAAGAAGTTGACGCCAACCACCGGGATACATCCGATACTCCACATCACCTTCACGACCCAAGAGCGCAACCGAGGCAGGCATCACCCGAGCCAGCGCAAGATCCTCCACCACTGCACCGCGTACGTTCTCGTGAGCGTGTCCGCCTGACCGCAGGTATTCGTCCTTTCGCACTGCCATGAGAGGTCCGTATGCCACTCGGCGAGTGCCTCGGCGCATTTGCATGCTGGCCACCATCGACGAGATCACATTGAACAGCATGCTGAACCGCTCCACGACGGAACCCGTGCGATGCCACGGCATCACACTCACCAACGCTGTGGGGTGTGCATCGAGCACCGACACGAGATGATCTACTGCGTGTCGTCCCAAGCGAACATCGGCATCCATGAAGACGACCGTTTCGTTCGTACTCCACTGAGCACCCAGCCAACACGCATGGGGCTTTCCTGCCCACCCAATCGGCAATGCGCCAACACGTATCACGTTCATACCGTGACGTTCTGCGATGCGAGCGGTGTCATCACTGGAATGGTCGTCCACCACAACGACTTCGTCGTTGGGGTGCAACGCCAAGCCCAGCGACGGGAGCAACTCCGCCAGGTTTGCTTCTTCGTTGCGGCTCGGAATCACCACCGTTATCGGGCTGCGTTGAAGTGCAACGTTCGTGGGACGTTGACGCAGTTCCTCGTGAGTTCGGTCGGGGCGCAGTGCGGTTTGAATGTCACCACGGCGCGTTGCTCGTAGGAAGCCAATCCACCCCGCACACCAGCCAACGAGGAATACCACGGCACTGGTGGAAGTTGGCGGCGCCAACCAAGCATCCAGCACTAGTTGGACACCACCTGCATGAGCGACGCTGTTTCCTCGCCGTCGCGGAGGTGGAGAACGACACGATCGCCCAGATCGTATGTGGAGATGGTCAATGATGCACCTGGTTCCACCGAACGATGATGTTCCACGGTGGCGTGCAATGGCGCTCGGCGGTCGCGATTGCCACCCAAGTACTCTTCGAGTGGCTCCCAATACACGGCGTTGTTGAGGTGTCCAATTGCGTCAAAGTCGCTGAAACGAAGTGGCACGCTCACTCGAGCCGCTGACTGGACATCGGGTGGCAGGTCGCGGCCCACCATCAAGCGAGCCGACACCTTGCGTCCGGAGGCTGCCTCACCGATGAGCTCTCGAAAACGATCGGACAATGCCAGCGGCTTCAACGTGTGCAAGTCCACACGCACCCACAACGCCGCGGCTTCGATTGCCGCTGGAGCGTTGGGCTCTCCGGCAATGGTGAGCCGTGTACGACGTTCGGCCCAGTGTGAACCAACCCCTCCACACCACGTGGTGATGACGACATCATCCAGATACTTTGGGAAATGATGCACCCACATTTCGGTGCGTCGCACCACCCAACCATGCGGATCGTCGTAGTTTCCATCCAATGCGTCATCGGTGGCAATGTCCTGCAGGTATCGCGCAGTGGCATCGAGTCGTAAGCGACCCTTTGGTGTTACGTCACCGAGTCGTACGCGACGTTCGCGTGAATACGTGCGTCCGACCGCGGGAAACGGTGATGGTGGTGACACTTTTTGCACGTGCGACACGGCGACGACGCTACCGAAGATGTCGGTCGTCGGTAGCCTCGCTCTCGTGCGGATGCGACGACCACTCATGGTCACATCACTTGCCATCGCACTCCTGGTTTCGCTCGGTGGCGGTTGGGTCCTATCGGGTAGTTCGGACGACGACTATCAACTCGACTCCACCGCTGGCAGCATCGCCCTCAACAAGGTGTCCGAAGGCACTGCCCTGGCTTCAGTGCAAGTGGAGGACGCCGGAGGCAATCTCGTCGCCACCGACACGTGGCTCGGGCAGCCGCTCATCGTCAATTTTTGGTTCTCCACCTGTGAGCCGTGTCGCCGGGAGTTCCCCATTTTGGTCGCCGCCGACGCGCAGTTCGATCACATTCGATTCATCGGTGTGAACATCAGCGATACGAGTCGAACTGCAGAGACGTTTCTCGCCACGTACGACGCGACCTTCGACAACTTCTTCGATCGTGACGGACGACTGACCAGTGCAATGAGTATCGCGACGGCACCCGTGACACTCCTCATCGATGCCGGTGGCGTGGTGCGTCGTCAACTCACCGGAGAGATCACCGCTGCAATGTTGAACGAGGCAATCGCCGAGGTGTTCCCCGCGTGATTACCTTCGTTGAGGGAAGTTTCACCTATTCGTTACTGCTCGGCATGCTGGCTGCGGTGAATCCCTGTGGATTCGTGTTGCTACCCACCTATCTGGTGGCCTATCTGAGTGTCAGTGATGACACGGATGTCGCTACGCGGTTACGACGATCCCTCGTAGTAGGAGGATCCGTTTCGGCGGGGTTCCTGGTGGTGTTCTTGATCGTCGGCGCCATCTCACGCCTCTTTACCAATTGGATCGAGATCAACGCCAAGTATGCCTCGCTCGTGGTGGGGCTCGCGCTCACCGTCATGGGCATACGCATGTTGTCGGGATGGCGGCCGCGCATTTGGGTACCTGCACTTGGTGGGGAATCACGGCGCAACGGAGTTGTGGGAATGTTTGCCTTCGGGGTCGTGTACGCAATCGCATCGATTGGTTGCACCATCGGTTTGCTCACCACCGCGATTCTCGGCAGCTTCACCCGTGACGGGCTGGTCTCCGGTGTGCTCAGCGTGGTGATGTACGGATTTGGTATGGCACTCTTCGTTACTGCCCTCACCACCACGCTGGCATTTGCCAAGACGGCACTCGTTCGAGGCGGCCGAGGTGTCATGTCGGTGGTGTCGTACGTATCAAGTGGATTGGTGCTCATCACCGGCATCTACCTCGCGTGGTACTGGTACGTAGCCATCACCGAACAGTCCGACCAAGGCGACATCCTTCGAGCCCTCGGAAACTGGCAAACCACCATCGTCAACCGAATCTCCGCCATCGGTGCACTTCCCGTAGCAGTGGCGTGCGGAATCATCGTCGCACTGGCTTGGTTTGCTGCTCGCCGTCGCACGTCGTTCTCGGACTCATGAACCTGGCTTATCTGCTCTCGCAACCTGGAGTGGAGGAAGTACTGGAATTGCGTGGCACGTTCGGGTTCATGGCCTTTCACGGTGGGTCGCTCGAAGAACGAACCGACCTCATCGCAAGACAAGCAGCACGTGACTCCAACTCGTCGTATTACGGAGTGCACCAACCAGCAGGGTTGCGCCAGCACGTGCCATCGCATCGCTTCACTGCCGATCAATCAGAGTCACTGGCCGCATTCCTCTCGCACGTCGACGTGGTCATCACCGTGCATGGCTTTGGTCGCCGTGGACTCTTCACCACCCTGCTGCTGGGCGGAAGCAACCGACAGTTGGCCAAACACACCTCCACCCACCTGCGACAAGCGTTGCCGGCTTACGGTGTGCAGGACGACATCGAACAGATTCCCAAGGAGTTGCGCGGATTGCACCCCGCGAATCCCGTCAACGTGCCGCGACTGGGCGGAGTCCAGCTGGAGTTACCACCACGCGTTCGTGGGACCAGCCCGTTGTGGTGGGATTGGGAAGGCCCGCATCCAACACCACACACCGTCGCCCTCATCACCGCGCTTGCTGAGTCGGCACGTACGTGGCGCAGCGACTCGTCAGGGAGCAAGACGGTTGATTACCCAACCAACGTCTGAACGCGTGTAACGAAATCGATCGTGCAAGCGACTCGGTCGGCCCTGCCAAAACTCCCACTCCGTCGGGACAATAAGCCAGCCGCCCCAACCCTCGGGGCGAGGCACGGGGCCATCGCCAAATCGAGTGTGCGCTCGTGAGAGCAGCTCCTCCAACTCCGCGCGGTCGGCGATGACCTCCGATTGCGGCGACGCCCACGCACCCAGCTGCGAATCGCGAGGTCGTGATGCAAAGTACGCGTCACTCTCCTCGGCGCTCAGCCGAACCACATCGCCACGCAACCGCACTTGGCGATGCAGGTCCAACCAGGCAAACGTGCCTGCAGCCGTCGCCGATGCCGCCACCTCGCGACTCTTGGCGCTGGCGTAATTGGTATAGAACGTCACTCCGCGCTCATCCACTCCACGTGCCAGCACCACCCGACCATTCGGTACTCCGCGGTGGTCGATGGAGGACAGCGTGAACGCGTTGGGTTCGGCTACACCAGCAGCAGCAGCCTGCTCGTACCATGCCGTGAACTGTCGAACGGGATCGGCAACGAGATCTGCGCGGTCGAGCCCCGCCGTTTCATATTGCACTCGACGATCGCGCAGGGTCATCGTGTGGTCGGAGACACTGCCGGAATCACTGTGGCGCCGCGCATGTACGGATGTAGAACTGCAGGAATGGTGACGGATTCATCGGGATTTCGGAAGTTCTCCAGGATTGCGGCCCACACACGTGGTACCGCGAGCGCCGAGGCGTTCAAGGTGTGGACGAACTCGGTTCCCTTCTTGCCATCCCGGCGGAAGCGAATGTCGCCGCGACGTGCCTGATAGTCGCTGAACCAACTAATGGAGCTCACCTCCAACCATTGATCACAGCCAGGCGCGTACACTTCCACGTCGATACTGCGATGGTGACTCTGTCCGAGGTCACCTGTGCAGATTTCCAACAAGCGGTACGGCATTCCCAGTGCCGCGATAGTGCTGGTGACTCTCTCGATGAACTCATCCAGTAACGCGGGTGCACTCTCGGGTGTGGTGAGTGCGAGGATCTCCACCTTGTCAAACTCGTGACTTCGAAGCATTCCTCGGGTGTCACGCCCTGCTGAGCCAGCCTCACGACGAAAGCATGGAGAAAAGGCCATGTAACGCACGGGGAGTTGAGATTCGTCCAGAATCTCCCCGGCGTGCAGGGACGTGAGAGGTGCTTCTGCCGTAGGAATGCACCACAAGTCGTCGCGACCAATGTTGTAGGCGTCGTCGGCGAACTTCGGCAACTGTCCCGTCGCAGTCAATGTGGCGGTGGAGACTAAGGATGGCGGACGGATTTCCTCGAATGCATCGGCGTTGCGATCCAGCGCGAATTGACACAACGCGCGCGCCAGAGTTGCACCGAGCCCGCGCTGCATGGTGAACATTGCGCCAGAGATCTTTACTGCGCGCTCCGAATCGAGAATGCCGAGGGCTACCCCTGATTCCCAGTGCGGCATCCGCTGATGCTCTGCAAAGGCGCTCGGCATCTGTAGCGGACCACGTACCACCTTGTTGTCCTCGCTGTTGCTGCCGTCGGATACCTCCGGGTGCGGTATATTCGGAATCCGCAGCAGCACGTCGCGCAACGCCACCTCCACTTGGGCATACTCCTCATCAAGCGCCTTCTCCTGGTCCCCAAGGGTGCGACTCTCGGCCATGAGCGGCTCAGCGTCCTTCTTCTCGCGTCGCAGGATCCCAACTTCCTTCGACAACTCGTTGATTCGGGCGCGGGCGGCATCACGCTCGGTCACAATGTCACGAAGCCGAACATCCAACCGGATGGCGTGATCCAACTGTTCGAGCACTTCCGGCTTGGCGCGACGACCAAGTGCACTACGTACCACGTCGGGTTGTGTTCGTAACAACCGGACATCGATCACGCTCGCCAAGGCTAGTGCTGCACGAGGAGGAACAAGTTTGATGTCTACTGTGTTCGTAGTGAATCAGCCGCTCCAATCCACAGCACTCGAGGTTCGTGACCTTGTCATTCGCTACGGCGACATCGTGGCCGTGAACTCGGTGTCGTTCGTGGCACGGCACGGTGAGGTCACCGCGGTGCTCGGCCGAAATGGTGCAGGTAAGACGTCCACACTGGAAGCGTGTGAAGGGCTGCGACGTCCCACCAGCGGCTCGCTACGAGTACTTGGGAACGACGTTTCAAACGGTGACACTTCCCAGCGAGCCCGAATCGGTGTCATGCTGCAAGATGGTGGAATCGCACCAAGTGCTCGGGTGATGTCACTCGTGCGCCACTATTGCCGGCTGTATGACCGTGGTGTCGATCCCCGCGTTCTCGTCGAGCAAGTGGGCTTGCAACATCGCGCGACATCCACGTGGCGACGTCTCTCGGGTGGCGAACGGCAACGATTCTCCCTTGCTCTGGCACTTGCTGCCAACCCCGACATCGCGTTCCTTGACGAGCCCACCGCCGGAGTCGATCTGGATGGCCGTGAGATGATTCGAGACATCATTGCCGGGCTCACTGCAGATGGTTGCTGTGTCGTGCTGGCCACCCACGACCTCGATGAAGCAGAGCGAGTGGCCCAACATGTGGTGGTCTTGCACCAAGGCAAGGTGGTGCTGGATGATTCCATCGTGAACCTCTGCATAGGGAATCGACGACTTGAAGACGTCGTACGCGAGGTCACCCGATGAGGTTGATCGTCGCCCAAACCAGAATGGAACTCACCACCCTGCTGCGCAATTACGAGCAGCTCTTGCTCATCATGGTGATTCCCGTGGGCATCCTGGTGTTCTTCGGAAACGTGGACGTGTTGCCCGACAGCGTGTCGTTGTCGCGATTGGTGTCGTCGGTACTGACACTGTCGATCATGTCCACCGCGATGGTGAGTACGGGTATTGCCACGGGATTCGAGCGTTCATACCACGTGCTGAAGCGACTCGGCGCGACGCCACTTGGCCGTGAACGCCTGATCTGGGCGAAGGCTGCATCAGTGGCGATGGTGGAAGCAGCACAAATCCTTGTCCTGCTCGTGATTGCATCACTCATGGGTTGGTCACCCGATGCGGTGACGTGGTGGAAACTGCTCGGTGCGATCCTGCTCGGTACTTCTGCCTTCGCCGGTATTGGATTGACACTTGCCGGTCGATTACGTGCCGAGGCAAACCTGGCTGCACAGAACGGCTTGTATTTGGTACTCCTTGCAGTAGGTGGCATCATCGTGCCAATTGACGAGTTGCCTGATGCCATGGCGTTCGTCGCTCGAATACTCCCGTCGGGTGCCCTCGCAGAAGCCATGCACACCTCCCTGGGTGGTGTCACCAGTGATGTCTGGTTCAGTTACGCCTCGGGCAGTGGTGTGTGGCTCGACCTTCTCGGCTGGGCCGTCATTGCGCCGATCGTGGCAGCACGACTCTTCCGCTTCGATA
>SXGT01521503.1_pt1 | contig 11928 bp, 6 predicted proteins | sample 3176221 | NCBI WGS metagenome assembly SXGT01 (sample SAMN11356862, study PRJNA531348) | freshwater metagenome | isolation source: freshwater sample F1-120 | place: China: Fuxian Lake, Yuxi | collected 2017-12-25
CTCTGTTTCGGCAGGTCGTAGTTGACGACCGTGTCGCAGAATTGCAGGTTCAGCCCCTTGGCCCCGGCTTCGGTAGAGATCAGCACCCGCGACCGCGTCCGGAACTCGTGGACCAGCGCCAACCTGACCGCGACGTCAGGGCTCGGCCGGCTCGCGGCCGGCAGCTTGCGCCCCACCTCCTCCTGCCAACGGTCGAGCGCGCGCATCGCCGCGGGGGAGTCGTTGGTCCCTCGGAAGAACGTGATCTCACCCTCGGCGACGAGGTGGCTCTGGCGCAGCAACCGGCCGAGGTACTCCTGCGTCGTCAACGACTCCGTGAAGATGACCAGCTTCCCGCTGCTCTTGCCGGCCTCTGCTTGTTCGAACACCAGCTTGACCGCCTGGAGTAACGCGCGGGCCTTGCTGTCAGTCGGCAGGGCACCGGCCCGCGCGACGAAGCTCTCGACCCGCGCCAGCTCGGCGGCGATCGCCGGGGTGTCTGCGGCTGTGACCGACGCCGTCGCCTGATCGGTGACCTCCTCGTCGTCCTCGAGGTCGCCGAGCGTCTCGGCGCGCTCGGCCAGTGCGTCGTCAGGCCGTCGCTCGAGCAGGTTCCGCAACCGCTCCGCGACCCGCTCGAGGCTCGCCGACAGCGCCGCCAGCGACGACGCCATGCGCCGGTGAAACCCGATCAGCAGCAGCGTCCGCTGGCTCCCGCGGAACGCGAACAGGCTCGGCTCGAGCAGGTACTTCGTGACGTCGTCGTAGAGCGCCCGCTCCTCGGGACTCATCGTGTACTCGAAGAGCTGGGCGCGCCGCTTCATGAACGGCTCGCGCATGAACTCCTGAGCCTGGCGCCGCAGGGTGCGTTGCAGGACGGTCTCGAGGCGGCGTTGCAGCTCGTGCTCCTGGCCGGCGGCGAGGACCCGGTGATCGGACGGGCAGAACAGGTCCCGGAACGTGGGCAGGTCTCCGAGCAGCGTGCCCGTCGGGTCGACGAAGTGGACCAGCCCCCACAGCTCGAGCAGCGAGTTCTGCAGCGGTGTCGCGGTCAGCAGCAGCACCGGCGTCGCGGCGCGTCCAAGCGCTTGCGATAGCCGGGCCGCCATCTTGGCGTACGGCGAGTCGTCGCGGATCGATCCGCCGCGATCAAACCGCTTGTAGATGCTGGCGAAGACCTCGTGCGCTTCGTCCACGACGCACAGGTCGAAGCGCTCGCCGGCCTCGAGCAGCTGGGCGCCGGCCTCGCTCCCGACGTGGTCGCGGGTCGCAAGGAATACGCCTTCGCCGTCGAAGGCGAGCGCGTCACCGCGCACGACCTCCCGCGCGTCGATGCCGAACAGCGCGAACAGCTCTTGCCGCCACTGTCCCAGCAGCGCCTTGGGCGTCACCACCAAGATCCGCCGCGCACCCTCCGCGCGCAGCTGCGCGATCACCAGGCCGGCCTCGATCGTCTTCCCGAGCCCGACCTCGTCAGCCAGGATGCACCCGCCATCGGGCAGCCGGGCCAGCGCGAAGATGACCGCGTCGATCTGGTGCGGATTCGGATCGATGCGGGCCGCGCGCTGCGAAGCCGCGTAGCGCCGATGCTCGTCCGCGCGGCGGCGCCGGACCAGGTCCTCGGCGAGGTACAGCCGCTGGATCGGGTGGGCCGTGGTCACGGGTTCACGTCCTTTGTCTCACCCGCCGCCGTCAGCGCCGCGTGGACGCGGAGCAGGATCTCGACGTCGAGGGCGGCGTAAGTCAGCTGGGCCGGCGACAGCGGCCGCTGGGTCCAGTCGGACTTCTGCGGGGTCTTGTCGAGCCGCAGGCCGAGCTCGCGGCGGCACACGGCGGCGAGGCTGTGGCCTTCGAGCTGACGGCCGCGCACGCGACGCGACACGACGAGGGTGTCGACGATGTTGCGGATCGACAGGTTGAGCTTGCCGAACACGTCGAGCTCGAACGCCGCGTTGTGGATCACCTTGACGATCGACTCGGCCTCCAGCAGCTCAGCGAGCGGCGCCAGGTCATCGAGCGCGCGGGCGTCGATGACGGCGCTCCACTCGGGCACCCCGAGCTGCACCAGGCACAGCTCCTGGTCGCCGAGCGTGGTCTCGACGTCGAGCGCGATCAGCGACCGCGCCGCGAGCTCCGCGCACACGGTCCGCAGGCCGGCTGCGTCGTCGATGTAGCGCACCTCGTTGGCCGGGGTCGCCAGGGGCGCAGGCGCCACGCCGCTCGCCGGCAGCTCGGCCACGACGCGGCGGAGCAGGCCGGCGGGGTCGGCCACCGGCAACGCGTCGGGCCCGGTGAGCCCCGCCAGGAACGCCCGCGTGCCCGCCAGGTCGAGCAGCGAGTTGCCGACCATCTCCATCTGGCAACGCGGTGGCAAGGCCGCCTGGAACTTGCTCAGGCGGTACGGTGGGATCTGCGCGACGACGGTCAGCCAGAACTGCAGGTCGTGCCAGATGGCCGGGTCGGCGAGCCGGGCGACCGCCTCGCGCACGGCCCCCTCCGCGATGCCCTCCCCCTCGACGCGGATCCGGAAGCTGTCGGCGACGACCTTCCACCCGGTGATCACGATCAGCGCGTGCCTGAGCGTCTGGTTGATCGCGCCCCCCGCGAACGTCCACCACCGCCAGCCCTTGGTATCGCTCTGGAGCGACGCGCCGGTCGGTCCGAGCAGGCCGGCGAACTCGTCGCGGTACTCGGCCAGCGCCGCCGCGACCGGCTTCGTGAGGTAGCCGTACGTGCGGTCTTCCACCAGCACCTGCTTGATGCGCTGGCACAACGCGAAGCTCAGGATCGTCGGCGCGAAGCCACCCCACAGCGGCTTCTTCCCCCGTGGCGCGCTGACCGCGGTGATCACCCGCTGCTTGTGGTCGATGGTCTGGACCAGCCACGCGCGCCCGCCCAGCAAGAAGCTGGTCATCGACTCGACCAGGCTATCGACGAAGTTCTGATCCAGCGATCCGACGTCGGCGCCGCTCGTCGTCATGACCCGGTAGAACTGCGGGCTGGAGAAGACCGCGTACAGCTCGAGGAAGTTCTTCTTCCCGAAGGTGCGCTCGGCGGCCTCCCCCATCGACAGCTGCCCGCCGGTCTCGAACAGATACTCGGTGGCGATCATGTGATCGACCACCGCGTCGAACTCGGCGCGACTGATCCCGGCCAGATCCGGCAACCGCGACAGCTTGCGCCAGGCCTCGGCCCGCGGGACGCCGCCGGCCTCGAGCGTGAACGCCAGGAGCTGGTGGACGAACACCGGCCAGCACCGCGTCTGCGGCGGGATCGACTCGACCCAACCCTCGCGCGCCAGCTCGACCAGCGCGACCGCTTGCACCACCTCGCTCACCTTCTCGCAGAAGAAGGTGGTGTTGGCGACTGCGCCCGCGCGCCGCCCGGTGCGGCCCATCCGCTGCAGGAACGATGAGACGGTCTTGGGCGCCTCGGCCTGGAACACCAGGTCGAGATCGCCGACGTCGATCCCCAGCTCGAGGGTCGACGTGCACACGATCGCCGCGCTACCGCCGCCGTGGAACTTCTCCTCGGCGAGCTTGCGCTCGGCCAGCGACACCGAGCTGTGGTGCACGAACACGTCGGTCCCGCGGTCGCGCATCCGCTCGGCGATCGCCTCGGTCAGCGCGCGGCTCTCGCAGAAGAACAGGCTCTTCTTGCCGGCCGCCAGCCCGGCGGCCTGGCTCGCGAGCAAGAACGGATCGGCCTCGAGGATCACCGCGATCGCGCGCGGCTTGGGCTCCTTGGGGGGATCGACCACGACGCCGTGGCGCTTCGAGGTCCCGCGCAGCCACTCGAGGATGGCCGCGGGGTTCCCGACCGTCGCGGACAGCCCGACCCGCTGCACGTCGTGGCGGCTGTGCTCGGCGATGCGCTCGATGACGCTCAGCATGTGCGCGCCGCGGTCGGTGCCGGCCAGCGCGTGGACCTCGTCGACCACGACGATCCGCAGGTCGGCGAATAGCCGCTCGGTCGCGACGCTGCGCGACGCCAGCATGACCTCGAGCGACTCGGGCGTCGTCATCAGCAGCTCGGTCGGGTCGGCCAGGAACGCCTTGCGCGCCGGCGCGGTGACGTCGCCGTGCCACAGGAAGCGCCGCAGGCCGACCATCTCGGTGTAGAGCCCGAGCCGCTCGGCCTGGTTGTTGAGCAGCGCCTTGATCGGCGCGAGGTAGATCGCTCCGACGCCGTCTGCCGGCTGGTCGACCAGCATCGACAGCGTCGGGAACATCGACGCCTCGGTCTTCCCGCCAGCCGTTGGCGCCAGCACCACGGCGTTGTGGCCGTCCAGGATCGCGGCGCCCGCCTGTTCCTGGACCGGGCGCAGCGACGTCCAGCCCAGGCGGGTGGCGATCGCCTCCTGCAGGCGTGGCGCGAACCGCGCGAAGACCGAGGTGCTCACCAGACCTGGACCTCGGGGATGGGGCCGTCGTCGTCGTCGCCCTCGACCGCGACGGCGGCGACCGCCGCGCTGCGTCCATCGCGCGCGGCCTGTTCCTCCGGCGACAGCGCGACCAGCGGCTCGCTGGTGAAGCCGTACGCCTGCTCGGGATCGAACTCCTCCTCGACGTCGACCAGGTCCATGACGTTGACCAGCTCGCGCAAGAACTGGCGCGGAACCACCCCGACGTCGCCGCGGAAGCCCTCGGTCACCTTGGCGACCAGGCGGTCGATGAACGCGTCCGAGACGCGGGTCATCACGCGCTCGCGGTTCGGCATCGGATACAGCTCACGCAGCCGGCGCGCCACGTTGCGCAGACGCGCGGCGTCGAACGGCTTCAGCTCGAGCTGCGGCTGGCGCAGGCTGGTGAACCCGCCCTGGGTCAAGAACCGGATCCGATCGTGCAGCGGTGCCAGCCCGGCGACGCCGCGGCGATCATCGAAGAACGTCGGCGTCCCGGTGAACAGCCACAGGAGCCCCGGGTACTCGGCGGCGGCGTCGCTGATCTGGCGGATGCCGTTGAGCGACTTGTGGCGGCTGTCGGTGCGCATCCGCAAGATCGTCTCGGCCTCGTCGATGACGATCAGCAACCCCTGGTAGCCGGCCGACTTGGCGATCTCCAGGATGCCGCGCAGGTAGGCCAGCGCATCGGTGCTCTCGATGTCGCCCTTGATCTCGGCGCGCCGCTTGACCGCGGCCCCGATGTTGCCGCTGCCCGACAACCACGAGATCAGCGCCGCCGCGTCCGCCAGCTCGCCGGCTTGCTTGAGGTCGAAGATGGTCTGGATGACCCGCACGAAGTCGGCGGGCGCCTTGCCGCCGGTCAGCGTCGCCAGCTCCTCTTGCAACTTCGCCCGCACCCGCGCGTCGAATCCCGGGGCGTCCGCGTCGACGCCCGTGGCCACCAGGCCGTCCTCGATGCGCCCGATCCATCGGTCGAGGATGTCGCCGAGCGCGCCGCGCGGGCAGGTCGCCGTGGCCAGCTCGGTAACGACCTTGCGGTAGACCTCGTCGAACCGGTGGAACCGCAGGTCGTTGTCGGACACCACGACGAAGCTGGTGACGAACCCGCGAGCCTGAGCGTCGGCGATCGCCAGGCGGGCCATGAACGTCTTGCCGCACCCGTAGCCGCCGCGCAGGAACTTGATGCTGCCGCTGCCGTCCTTGACCAGGTCGAGCTGCCGCGCGAGCTCGTCGCGAGGCTTCTCGACGCCGACGGCGAGCGCATCGAGGCCGCGCTCCGGCACGAGCCCAGCGCGGAGCTGGTTGAAGATGTGCTTGGCATCGTTCTGGGTCAGCATCAGGCGCTCTCCGGTTCACCGCGGACGTAACACTTCGTGCCGCTCGCCACCTCGACGCGGATCGCGAACGGCGCCCGCAGCCGGTACTGATCGAGGTCGCGGCTGAAGGTGCGGAACTGGCGCGGCCCGCCGAGCAGCTGCGTCGCCTCGGCCTCGTTGATCGAGCCGTGATCGATGAGGTGGCGGAACACCGCCCGGACGCCCTCTGGCAGATCTGCCAGCCAGTCGGCCTGGGCCGCGGGCCGCGGGGGAGGCGTGCTCGGTGGCTGAGCCACCACGGGCACCGGCCGGGCGCGCAACACGATCTGGAAGCGCTCGGTCGTCACCGCCGGCACCACATCGAGCGAACGCGTCGCGGGGCGCAGCCGCACCGCCGCGCGGGTCTCGGCGTCGCCGGTCAGGCGGAAGAACACCTGGAACTCTTGATCGACCGTGGCGATGACGCCGGCGCCGGTGCGGCGCGCGTGGTGCACGTCGCACAGCTCGACCTGCACTGCCTCGTCGTCCGCGCTCTCGAGCGCGAGCTCGACCTCGGCCCGCCCGCCGTAGACCAGGTTGGCCTGCTTGGCGGTGCGGATCACCGCGACCAGGCAGTGCATGCCCGCCACCGCGAGCCCGGCCCGCGCCTCGATCTCGTAGCTGGCCCTGTCGCCGCCCGCGGCGTGGCGATGGCGCACCGTGAGCACCGGGATCACGCGCTCCTGCAGGCTGTTGCCGCCGTGCACGAAGTCCTTGGCCCGCGCGCCACGATCGAAGGGATCGATGCCGGCCGGGAACGCGATCCAGAACGCGGCGCCCTCGTACGCCAGGTCGCTGGTGCCGACCGAGGTCTCCCCCGATTGGTCGCGACGCTGGGTCGTCAGCACGTGGCGACGCTGCGGGTCGGTCTGCTTGCCGTGCGGGACCGCGACCCGCGTGACGCCGTCTTGCAGCAAGAAGCCGTGGTCGGCGGTGAACACGAACCGCTTGACTCCTGCCTCGTACAGCACGCGCCACGCGGCCCGCAGCTTCTGCAGTTCGCGCTCGAACACCGCCAGCCCGACGCCCTTCTCGCCGGCCTTGTCGATGCCCTCGCAATGCACGACCACCGCCTTGGCGCGGGCCAGCTTCCTGCGCAGGCTGGCGGCGTCGCGGTCGCCCACCTCCTCGAGCGACAACTTGGGGCAGTCATCGCCGCCCAGCCGCTCGTGGATCGCCCGCCGGCGATCGTCGGGGCCGTCCACGCGCAGGTTGCCGACCCGGAACCCCAGGATCTTCCCGTCCTTGTAGTCGACGGTGAGCTTGCCGTCGCGCGCGACCGGCGCCAGCGCGTTCATGCCGACCTCGGTGATGGTCGGCAGCTCGGCCAGGCGCGCAGTCAGCTCGACGTCGGCGGTCTTGGTCTCGCGCAGGCTCTCGGCGAGCTGCTGTCCCATCTCGAAACGCATCGCGTCGACCATCACGTACGCGGTCAGCCCCTCGTCGACCCGCGGCACCACCACGTCCTCGAACAGCCGCCGCTGCTGCAGCGACGCGGGCGGCAAGAACCCCTCGCGCTGGCACAGCGCGCTCCACACGAGCGCGACGTCGTCGGCCCACCGCCGGTACACGCTGCGCAACCGGTCCAGACAGACCCGGAGCGTGCTGGCCTCGGGGATGTCGAGCTGAGGCAGCTCCTCGCGGGCCTGCTCGAGCTGGCGATGGGCCCGGTCCACCTGGTAGCCGCCGGCGGTGTAGCGCTCGACGCCGTCGGCCAGCGTCACACAGCCGCCCAACAGCGCCTCGTGGTCGACGACGCCGCAGCCGAGCCGCGCGCCCAGCTCGACCAGGTGCCACGCGATCCGCCGCCGCGGATCGAACGTGGTCCAGAAGCTCTTGCCCGACGTGCGCGCGGTCGCCAGCGCGAGCGCGCGCTGGAAGTCCGCGACCATGAGCGCGTCGAGCGCCGCCGCCATCACCTTGGCGTCCTCGAACTGGAACGTGTCGATCTTGCCGAGGTCGTCCGCGGTCGCGTTCGCGACCTCCAGCGGCACCAGCACCTCGACGCTGCTGGCGATGCTCGCGTACTGCTTGTCGTGGCGCCTCCGGAGGTGCACGGCCAGCTTCTGGCACGCGGCCACGGCGGGCTTGGGCAGGTGCTGGGCCGCGGTGAGCCACGGGTCGGCCGGCGCGCGCCGCAGATCGTGGACGAACTCGACGCACAGCGCCCACCCGGCGAGCGCGGTCGCGGCGTCGCTCGCGATCTCGGCCGGCGAGCTCACGCGGCTCGCGCCGTCGTCCTCGCCTTCGGCCAGGAGCCGTCGCCGCGCGTCGTCGGTGAGGCCCAGCAAGACCTCGGCGCGGTGCCACACCGCCGCCACGGCCTCGGGCCGTTCGAGCTCCCGCGCCACCGGCCCGCGCGACACCAGGTCGTCGTACAGCGCCTCGGCGGTGTGCAGGCTCAGGTCGGGGCCCACCGTGCCGCTCGCCTGGCTCGACTGCCGCGCGAGCCACCGATCGGCGCCCTCCAGGGTGAGCCCAGGCTGGGAGACGAACGCCTCGATCGCGGCCGGCGTCGCCAGCCCGTGGGCGGCGTCGCGCACCAGCGTGTCGAGCGCGCGGCGATGCCGCCGGCCGGCCTTGTACAGCTCGAACAGCGGGGTCTCGGCGATGCTGTCCTCGGTGTGCCCGGGCACGTGGATCACCAGCGGCGTCATCGCGACGCCGTCCTGCAGATCCTCGAGCGCCAGCATCACCTCGAGGTAGCTGCCGCGGAACCGCCGCACCGGCAACGCGGTCGGCTCGCGCGCCGAGCGCGCCGCCAGCTCGTCCGCGAACGCGGTGTAGCTGCCCTCCTTGTCCAGCCACACCACGATGCCGCGCTGCCGCGCCAGCTCGCGCAGCTCGGCGTACAGGCTGGCCGACACCGGGCCGAGCATCAGGCCGCCACCAACGACGCCAGCGAGTCGCGCAGCGCGCCGAAGCTCGGAGACCGGTTGCGCGCCGGTTCCATGTGCTCGGCGACCGCCCGTGCGGCCTCGATCTTGCGAAGACCGCCCAGGAAGTAGCCCGCCCCCTGCAAGATCTGCTCGAACGCCTCCCACGTACCGCCCTTGATCTCATCGGGGTGCCTGAAGCGCGCCTGCTGCGAGATCGCCGGTACCCGCGCGTAGGCGCGACGCACGGCGGCCCAGTCGCCGAAGTACCAGGCCTCGAGCTCCTCGATGGCGAGCTGGTTGATCACCATCGGCCGGTCGGCTCCGAACCCGGCCTCGCGGGCGATCTGATCCAGGCGGTCGCGCAGCTCGTCGGCGGCGTCGTTGTCACGATCGATCACCACGACGATCCGCCAGCTCGGTGGGAGCGACCTCGCGTAACCCCGGAGGCGCCCGGGCAACCGCTTGAGCAGCTCGGCCTTGCTCTGGTGCTGGTAGACGTTGAACGTCACCTCGCCGAGCATGCGCGGCAGCAGGATGCGCAGCGCCGCCTCCATCGACGGCTCTTCGACCATCACCTCGACATGCGAGCACGGCTCGACGGCGACCGGCGGGCTCATCGACGCGCCTCCGACGCGAGCGGAGCACCATGGCGGACCAACGGATCACCCACACCGAACCGGCCCTCGAGCCATAGCTGACCGAGCGACGCGCCCTCCGCCAGGAAGTCGGCGATGCCGTGGATCCCGGACACCTCCGTGACGCGCGTGAAGCCGTCGGCGTCGCGATGGAGCACGCGCACCTCCTCAGGCTTGAGCGTGTCCAGGATGAACGGCGAGTGCGTCGTGATCAGCAGCTGGGAACGCGCGGTCGCGGCCCGGCACTCCTCGCCCAGCTCCTGCAACAGCCGCGGATGCAGGAAGTTCTCCGGCTCCTCGATGCCGATGAACTGCGGCAGGTTGGGGGCGTGGAGCACCACGAGGTACGCGAGCAGCTTCATCGTGCCGTCGGACGCGAACCGCGCCAGCACCGGGTGCTCGAACGGGGCATCCTTGATCTGCAGCAAGAGGCGCCCGTCGCCTGACGGCTGAGTCGAGACCTTCTGGAGCTGGGGCACCCGCCGCCGCAGGTTCGCGAAGATCTCCTCGAGCCGGCCGGGGTGTCGCTCCTGCAGGAACTGCACGACGTTGGCGAGGTTGTCGCCGGTCTTGCTGAGCCGCTCGTGAGCGCCGGCCAGCGGTTGACCGCGCGTGTCGTCGATCGCGAGGTACGAGACGTACCAGTCGGTGATGAACCGGCGCAGGGTCGCGACGTGCGGGTTCGACGCAAGGCGGCCGAGCGTGCTGACCGCGAGGAGATCGGGCTCATCGAGGTCCTCACGGACCTTCTTGTCCGTTCGCTCGGGCCGCGTGCCCGACAACACCCAGCCCTTGCCGCGCTTGTAGCTGAGGATGCGGAACGGCGCGCCGGGCGAGCTGCGCGAGACTCGGCGTCGCTTCAGCCACTCTTCGACGACGATCGGCCGACCGCCCTCCTCGTCGATCTCCAGGTGGTAGGTGGCGGGTTCGTCGTCCGGCGTCTCGCGGTAGCGAAGCTCGAAGATGATCGGCCCGGTGGTGCCGCGGCTGCGCAGCTCCTGGAACCGCTGCCGCTTGTCCCACGCGTCCCGCAGGCCGACGGTGAAGCACTCGGACAGGAAGTTGAACACGTCGAAGACCGTCGACTTGCCGCTGCCGTTGGGGCCGAGCAGCACGGTCATCGGCGTGAGGTCGAGGTCGACCGAGCGCAGGGCCCGGAAGTTCTCGACGTGCAGGTGCTCGATGCGCGCGGGTTCAACCGGCGTGGCCGACTTGGCGATGCGTGGCTTGGTGGCCATCAGGGTGCTCCTCGTCGCGACGATACTCCGGCCGATGACGCCAACGGGCGTAACGCGGTCATGGTGCGCTGCCCGTGTCGGGGATCGGGGCGGCCAGCCGGAGCGCGCGCTCGGCCGCGATGCGCTCGCGGGTGAGCTCGGTGGCGAGCTCGGCCTCGGTGGGCAGGTACATCTGGTAGGTCGCCGCGACCAGCTGCTGGTTGTCCTCGGGCAGCGTGATCTTCACCATCGCCGCGTTGTGCTCGGAGCACAGCACGATGCCGATGGTCTTGTGCTCGTGCTCGGCGCGCTGCGTGCGGTCGAAGTAGTTCACGTACATCTGCATCTGCCCTAGGTCCTGGTGGGTGAGCTTGCCGAGCTTGAGGTCGACCAGCACGAAGCAGCGCAACAGCCGGTTGTAGAACACCAGGTCGACGTAGAAGTGATCGCCGTCGACGGTGAGCCGCTTCTGCCGGCCGACGAAGCAGAAGCCCTTGCCCAGCTCGAGCATGAACGCCTCGAGCCGGTCGATGATCGCCTGCTCGATGTCGCGCTCGCGCAGCGCGGGATGCTCGGGCAGATCGAGGAACTCGAGGACGAACGGCTCCTTGAGGACATCGGCCGGGGTCGCGACCTCCTGGCCCTGACGGGCGAGCGCGAGCACCTCCTCCGGCGCCCGGCTGCGCGCCAGGCGATCGAAGAGCAACGCGCCGATCTGACGCTCGAGCTGCCGGGTCGACCAGCACTCGCGGGCGGCTTCGATCTCGTAGAACGCCCGCGCTTCCGGCCGGGTGACGCGCATCAGGACGACGTAGTGCGACCACGCGAGTGCGGGCGGGAACGGCACCATTCCCCCCGCGTTACCCGATTCGCCAGACAGCGTCTGGCGAGTCTCGCCGACCGATTCGCCAGACAGTGTCTGGCGAATCTCGGGCAACGCCGAACCCTGCGGAAACGCGAGATAAAACTGCCTCATGTACCGGAGGTTCTGAACGCTGAAGCCCTTGCCAAAGGCAGCGCCGAGACGGGCGGCGAGCTGCTTCACGACCTGCTCGCCGTAGCCGGCCCGAGCCGCCCCGGCCTGCTCGACCTCCACGATCTCCCGACCGATGTGCCAGTAGGCGTGGACCATGGCGGTGTTGACGGTGCGCGCGACCTGGCCGCGGGCCTGCTCGAGGATCTGAGCGATCCGGCCGTAGAGCTGGTCGGCGGCCGGGTCGGGCGCAGCAGGGGCGATCATGCGTCGGCCTCGTCGTCGTCATCGTCGGCAGCGTCGAGATCGAGGGAGGCCTGGGCGTCGGGCTCGTCGTCATCGGTGGCGCCGCCGGCCTTGGCGAGCTTGCGCTGGCGGCGTGCGTGTTCCTTGGTGACGAGCTCCTCCACCAGCTCGGGGTGGGCAGCCTCGAAGGCGGCACGCGCGGCGTCGCTGGCGGCCTTGTCGTGCTCGTCGAGCGTGAA
>SXGT01529095.1_pt1 | contig 11928 bp, 11 predicted proteins | sample 3176221 | NCBI WGS metagenome assembly SXGT01 (sample SAMN11356862, study PRJNA531348) | freshwater metagenome | isolation source: freshwater sample F1-120 | place: China: Fuxian Lake, Yuxi | collected 2017-12-25
CAGTCCCGAATTCGCGCATCTCTCACCTGAGGATCGTCGCGTGATTTTGCAGATTCTTCGCGCCACGAAACCGAACCTGCCAGATTACTGGCAGTCCGCGGGCCCTTGAGTCGGTGCAAATGCCCTAAACTCTGCCACGGCCTTGGCCGATGCTTGTTGATGGTTGCTTGATTTTGCCGGTCGTGGGGCTTACGATAGCCAACAGATTGCTTTTCTTCGACAGTTTCCAGCGATCTCCCCTTCGATTTGTGGTGCCAATCCTATGCTCAACCACTCCCTGATCTGCGAGTGTTGTTGTCGCTGTTGCTAGCGAGCCGTCGCTCGGCTCGCTCGTCTGCTCGCGATCTTCGCGCCCGTGTTCCACGCATCGGTTGACTGTTCCCAAGAAAAGCGCGTCGCAACCCACCGCAAGGGACCCCGCGGCTGAAATATTCACTCCTGATTCCCGATTCCCGACTTCTTTGCTTCCAGGTGCCCCATGGCTTCCGATCTTCGACTGAAGGAACAACTCCCCACGCTGACCGAGCGCATCGTACACACCTATCGCGAGGTGCCGCTGATTAACCACTTGGGCCATTGCCCGCTGCCCAGTTATGACGTCATCGTCAGCGTGCTGGAAGACCTCAAAGAGGTGATCTATCCTGGATTTCGCCGCCGCGAGGGGTTGCATGCGGGCAACGTCACCTACCATGTCGGCGATCTGATCGACGGCCTGCATGATAAGCTCACGCAGCAAATTGGCCGCGCGATGCGTCACGACGCCGATCTTCCGGCCGATTGCGCCAGCGACCAGGACTACGAAGCTCTCGGCCAGGCCAAGGCGATATTGTTTCTCGAAGAATTGCCCGATGTCTGCCAGGCGCTGGCGCTCGACGTGCAAGCCGCCTACGATGGCGACCCGGCGGTTAAGAAGCCCGACGAAATCATCTTCTGCTATCCGGGACTGGAAGCCGTCACGGTGTTTCGCCTTGCGCATCTGCTGCACGAATTGGGCGTGCCGCTGATTCCGCGGATGATGACCGAATGGGCGCACAGTAAGACCGGCATTGACATTCATCCCGGCGCCCAAATCGGCCATCACTTTTTTATCGACCACGGCACCGGCGTGGTGATCGGAGAGACTTGCGAGATCGGCAACCACGTGAAGCTCTACCAGGGAGTGACGCTCGGCGCTCTGAGCTTCCAAATGGACGGCGACGGCAACCTGGTCCGCGGAACGAAGCGCCATCCCACGATCGAAGACTGGGTCGTGATCTACGCAAACGCCACCGTGCTAGGCGGTCAAACGGTTATCGGCCATCACTCGGTCGTGGGCTCGAGCGTCTGGCTGACACGAAGTGTCGAACCTCGCACCACGGTCGTTCTGGAAAAGCCCAAGCTCCGCATTCGCGCCGAGCACGAGGAAGTGTCCGAATCGCTGAATTACGTGATCTAAATTAAATATCATCATTGCGGGAGGGCGAGGCGCCTGCCGTCCCCCTCGCCTGGCCCGTGAACGGTTGCCGGCAGGAGCCTCCCCCTCCCAGGATCCACGGGCCGGGGACTGGCTCATTTTCCCGGCGAGTTCGCGCGAGGTGCATCGTACGGTAGGCTGGTTGTCCAACGTGGTTTCCAGGAAAATGTGCCTGTCCCCCCTCGCCTGGCCCGTGAACGGTGACAGTCTCGACAGATCATGATTCGCGTTCCACCACCGACGATTGGCTTGCTATTCAGCGGCGGACTCGACAGCTCGATTGCCGTCGGGCACTTGCTCGGCCAAGGATTTGAGGTGCAGCCGATCTATGTGGCGTCAGGACTGGTTTGGGAGGAAGCGGAATTGCCCTTCGCAAGGAAGTTCTTGGCGGCGATGGCAACCACCCGACTCCACGATCTGGTGCTGCTGGACATGACAGCAGCCGATTTGTACGGCGACCATTGGAGCATCACGGGCATCGGGGTGCCAGATGCCGAATCTGCAGACGAGGCGGTTCACTTGCCGGGACGCAATCCCCTGCTGATGCTCAAGGCGCGGATGTGGTGTCAGTTGAATGGCATCGATCGGCTGGCCTTGGGTTGTCTGGGGAACAACCCGTTTGCGGACGCCAGCGAGCAGTTCTTCGCGGAGTTCGGCAGGCTGCTTGATCGCGCCACGGACAGCGCCGTGCACGTTTTTCGGCCGCTGGCGAAATTCACCAAGCGGCAGGTGATGGAGTTGGGCCGCGACTTGCCGCTGCAACACACATTTTCGTGCATCGATCCTGCTGAGGGATTACACTGTGGCCGGTGCAACAAGTGCGCGGAACGCAAGGCGGCGTTTCGCACGCGAGGGAGGGATGACCCAACCGAGTATGGAGAACTGAACACGACGATCAAGCATTTCCGGTAATCAGAATATTCGTCGGCCATCTTCCTCTTTCTGTCCGCCTGCTACCCTTTGGCTGCTCCCCCTATGTTCCGAGTTACCCGCGAGATCGACTTCTGCTACGGCCACCGCCTCTTAAACTACGCAGGCAAGTGCCGCTACTTGCATGGCCATAACGGCACGGCGGTGATCGTGATCGAAGCTCCGTCGCTCGATGACCGCGGAATGGTGCTCGATTTTTCGGATATCAAACGCGTCGTCAGCAATTGGATCGACGAGCATCTCGATCATCGCATGATTCTGCACCGCGATGACCCGGCCCGTGGAGCGCTCGAGAAACTGGGCGAGCCTCTGTTTTTGCTCGACGTCAATCCGACGGCCGAGAACATCGCCAGGTTGATCTTCGATTACGCTTTCACGCAGGGATTTCCCGTCGTCGAGTGCAGTCTGTGGGAAACGCCGCACTGCTACGCGACGTATCGGGCGTGAGCCAGGCGAAAACAGTCCGGGAGGCCGTTTCGCGCCATCACCCGTCTGTCAATCCCTCGAAATTGCGCCGATCGTGGACAGGCTGCGGCACAACGCACTTTGTCTCGAATGCAATCGGCCAGGCTACCGCGACAATTGGTTGCCCACGGACAACGCACAGAATCGACGCCAGCGCGATGGAAGGAGACGGCATGGGCCAAACGTCGACCGACGAAGGAACACGGCAAAACGTAAATATGGCGGTTTCCCTTTCCTTGCGAAGCGTTGCTTGACGTTGCGGGTTAAATAGGCGTACTGTACACGATGAAAACCCAAGTCCCGTTCCCAGGCGCCATTCCCCAAAGGTGCCAACTCTGATTTCATTTATCCTGTGTCTGATCGGATTTAAGCCATGAAGATGCTGGTCGGTGGTGAGTGGACCGATACACCCGAACGAATGGAAGTCACCAATCCGTTCGATGGATCGGTCGTTGATTCCGTGCCGAAAGCCCGGCCGGCCGATGTCGAGCGGGCATTGGTTGGCGCCGTCGAAGGCGCACGAGTCATGCGGAATATGCCGGCATATGACCGGTACCGAATTCTTAACCGGGCTTCGCGACTGATGTTCGAGCGGCAGGAAGATCTCGGCCGCACCATCAGCATCGAGGAGGGCAAGACGCTGGCCGAGGGACGCGCTGAAGCAGGTCGCGCGGCGGAGACGATCGAACTTTCGGCCGAGGAGGCCAAACGGATCGAAGGGGAGGTATTGCCGCTCGACGGGGCGAGCAATGGCCGTGGCAAGTTCGGTTTCACCCTGCGTGTGCCGTGCGGCGTTGTTGTGGCGATCACGCCCTTCAACTTTCCGTTAAACCTGCCGTGTCACAAAGTCGGTCCGGCGCTGGCGGCGGGAAATGCGGTGATCTTGAAGCCCGCCAGTGACACGCCGCTTTCATCGCTAAAACTTGTCGAGATTCTCGTGGAGGCCGGATTACCGCCGCAGGCGATCAGTTGCATCACGGGTTCCGGCAGCACCGTGGGCGACACGCTTTGCACCGATTCGCGAGTTCGCAAGATCAGCTTTACTGGCAGCCGTGACGTCGGCGAACACATTTGCAAAATGGCCGGCTTGAAGCGGGTCACGATGGAGCTGGGCTCCAACAGCCCGCTGATCGTCATGGACGACGCCGATCTGCAGAAAGCGGCCGAAGCGATCGCAGTTACCGGCTTCGCAAATGCCGGTCAGGTGTGTATCTCAGCGCAGCGCGTGATTGCGGTCGAAAAAATTTACGACGATCTGTTGCAAGTGCTGCGAACCCGGGTGGCGGCTATCCGGCACGGCAATCAGCTCGATTCCACAACCACCATGGGGCCAATGATCCGTCAGTCCGACGCCGCACGAGTCAACGAGTGGGTGCAGGAAGCCGTTCGCGGCGGTGCACGTTTGCTGCATGGAGGTAAATGCCAAGGCGCTCTGCACGAACCCACGTTGCTTGCCGATGTCTCGCCGACAATGCGAATCAGTTGCGAGGAACTTTTCGGACCCGCCGTGGCCGTGACGTTGGCTCCCGATATCGACGCCGCGATCGCCTTGGCCAACGACACTCGCTACGGACTGAGCGCCGCGATTTTCACCGAGAGCCTCGATCGGGCCTTGAAGTTCGCGCGGCAGGTCGACAGCGGCAACATCCACATCAATTGGGGTCCGTTATGGCGGGCCGACCTGATGCCGTATGGCGGTCTGAAACAAAGCGGCTTCGGCAAGGAAGGCCCGAAGTACGCAATTCAAGAAATGACCGAGCTTAAGACCGTCGTGATCCACGGTTTGAGTGCTTAAGTGCAACGGCGGCTCGTTCCGGGAATGGAGGCGCGCCTGATGAGCAGATTGGGATTCATCGGGAGTTTCGAATGCCGTTTGCCGGCTTTCGATTCATGTGCGCCCTTCTAAAACCGTGGGTCAGTGGCCCCTTCGATCGACCGGAGACTGCGTCTGGCTCCGACGGCTTCGTTACCTCCACCGCCGCTCCAATTGCTACCGGCTGGAGCGATACTTGCCGGATGGGAATTGTCCCCACTGAAAACTGACGCCTCTTCACGGCGCACAAAGGGGACATGACTCGATCTTTCCATGAGGGGGGTTCGTCAGTTGTCCGGATTTTTTCTCGGTCGGCCGCGGGGGCGGAAGGTCGATTCCAGGCCCATCCTGGTGGCAGTCTTCCGCTGCCAGGTTTCGCTCCCATACGGTTGGCCCCGCAGCACGCTCTGGCGGATCGCCAGCAGTTCGGCCATCGTCTGCGGCTTGTTCACGTGCGCCAGCCAGTTGCGCCCCAGCGGCACCGGGCTCTCGGTCAGCAGCGAGAATTCTTCCGGCATCCCATGCAGGCGACGCTGGAGGCTGCCCCAACGCCATTGGCCGGTACTCTTGAACAGCCGCAACCCCCCATTGGTCCGATTCAGGACATGGTAAGCATCACTCCCGACAATCGAACGAGCACTCCTCGGCGTAACCGTTCACGGGCCAAGAGAGGGGGACAGGCACATTTTCCCGGGAACCACGTTGGACAACCTCCTGACAGAACCCTGCGCCTCTGGCGAATTCGCCGGGAAAATAAGCCAGTCCCCGGTCCGTGAACGGTTACCGCGGTAGAATTGGCTCGAATTGGACGAATCGGTCGACCCGTTGGGACATTCTTTGCCTTGCTTTGTAGTCGGAGAGAAAAATCCGACAACTCTTTGCCTTCGCAAGTTTATGTCAATCAACGGTTTAGGCTGAAGCCCCAGTCCAAATGAACGTTTTGAACGATTTTAACGATTGACGCGCGGCAAAATAGATTTACAGTAATGAATGAACGGTTTGAACGAATTTCATTCCCTCCCCGAACCAGCGAGCTTGTCATGGCCACCCGAACCAAAACACGCCGTACCGAAAAGACGATCAAGCCAGCCCCGGCTCGTCGCGCCGCAACCAGGGCCCCCATGCACCTTCGCCAGCGAGCCGAATGGTTGCTGGCCCGCAAGATCGAGTTCATTCCCAGCCCGCTCTTCGACGACCGCAAGTCGATCGCCGAAATCCTTGCCGGCCCATCGACGCCGACGCTCTCCCGACCCGATGTTACGGCCAGGCGGCCGTCGGGCTTGGCACCCTACCTGTCGAACCTTTACGACACGGCCCTGCTGAGCGGCGACGACGAAGCCCGACTGTTCCGCAAGATGAACCTCCTGAAATATCGAGCCAGCGAGCTTCGTACCGATCTCGATGCCGACCACCCGCGTGTTGAATTGATGAACCGCATCGAGGCCGACCTCTCGGAAGCCGATGAGATCAAGAAACTGCTCATCCGCGCCAATTTGCGTTTGGTCGTTTCGGTCGCCAGGAAGTTCGTCGAATCGGCCACCAACCTCGCCGAACTCATCAGCGACGGCAACATCTCGATGATGCGGGCGGTCGAAAAGTTTGATGCCGATCGCGGCTTCAAGTTCAGCACGTACGCAACCTACGCGGTCCGCCGCAATTTCTTCCGAACGATCATTCAGGCCCGCAAGGATCGGCAGCGATATGTGTCAGGCGACGAAGCCTTGGTGCAACTGTCGTCCGCCTCGCAAAACGATCAGCAGCTTACTGAATCGCAATACGTCCAACTCAAGGGCTGGCTCGGCAAGCTCCTTACCAACCTCAATCCGCGTGAGCAGGTGATCATTTCGCTTCGGTTTGGCTTGCAGGCCAACAGCGAACCGCAGACGCTGCAAGACATCGCCAAAGGCATGGGCGTTTGCAAAGAGCGTATCCGCCAACTGCAGACCCGAGCCATGACCAAGCTTCAAAAAGCGGCCGAGGCGTGCAAGGCCGAAGTTGGCGAGATGTTGTAAGCGGCATTTGTTGAAGGTCGGTACATGCAAACGTTCACCAAGCGCACCGAGATTCCCGCTCCGGCCGACGAGCTTTTCGATTGGCACGCGCGAGCCGGTGCGTTCGAGCGACTTACGCCGGCTTGGGAGCGCGTGCGGGTAATCGAGCACACCGGCGGCATTCGCGACGGAGCCCGCGTGGTGGTTCGCATCGAGCCATTTGGCCCCATCGGCCTCAACTGGGAGCTTGCTCACCGTGACTACATCGCCGGCAAGCAATTTGTCGATCGGCAAGTGAGTGGCCCATTCGCGGGAGAGAACATCGCCTCGGCCCGTTGGACCGACGCGATGAAGCAAAGAATTCGCGACAGCCGCGTTAAGGGAACCCGCTTGCTGGCCGATTCGCTGGCCAAGCTCAAGCAAAAGCCCGAGGTGTTTGTCTGCGCGTCAGCCCTTGGTTCCTACGGCAACCGCGGCGACGAGGTGGTCGATGAAACAAGCCCGCCGGGCAGCAGCGCCGAGTTTCTTCCGCCGGTGTGCGAAGAGTGGGAAGCCGCGACATTGCCCACCCGTGAGGCTGGCATTCGCGTGGTCAATTTGCGATTTGGCGTAGTGCTGAGTCCCAAGGGGGGCGCGCTTGAGAAAATGTTGTTGCCGTTCCAGCTTGGCGGCGGCGGAATCCTGGGCGATGGCAAGCAGTGGATGAGTTGGGTGGCGCTCGACGACGCGGTCGGCGCGATCCAACACGTGCTGGCGACCGACTCGCTCGAAGGACCAACGAACGCCGTCTCGCCCCATCCGGTCAAAAACGCTGAATACACCAGCACGCTTGGCAAGGTGCTGTGGCGGCCAACGATCTTGCCGATGCCCGCCTTCGCCGCGCGGCTGGCGTTTGGTCAAATGGCCGACGAGCTTTTGCTTTCCAGCACCCGTGTCAAACCAACGAAGCTCGAAGCCACGAACTATCGCTTCCGCTTTCCCGAGCTGGAACCGGCACTGCGGCATCTGCTTGGAAAGTAACCTGAAGTGACGTCGAACGTGCCAGAAGCGCGAAGGAAAAGGAAGGAAAAGGACAGGCATCGTTTGATTGACGGGGCGAGTCAGATCGGCTGGTTTTCCTTCACTGGCACAAACGCCCAGAGAAGGCCCTACGGGAGGATTTGGGTGACCGTTGCATCCAGCGCGTCTTGCGTGGCGTGCCAGAAAGATACGCGCCGGATGCAACGGTCACCATCTGGTGCGTCGCGAAGTAGAGGGCGTTGATCTCAGGCTTGGTCAGATAATGCCTCACGGCAACATCGCATTGCGGCTTCATTTTTCGAGATCTCGGAAGGGAATCGACGCGGTCTTGCTCCCAAGCCCACGACATCACGGCGCGCAGATGTGACCGAACTTTATTCGAAATGCGGCCTGGGTTCCGCGCCTGTCAAGCTATGGCATCTTCGAGGACCCAGTCGAGGAACTCGCAAATCTCTTTCCTGCCTAGGTGTTCCAGTGGAACCGCGCTGCCCCACCGCGACCAATTGCGGAGCGTTGTGGCGTATTCTTCGCGGGTTCGCTGTGCTTGGCTGTCGGAGCGGAGGTACTTCGTCACGACCTATTCGAGTGTCGTCGGCATCGTTGGTCTCCAACGCCACCGGCGACTGCTCCATTGTTCGTTCCGTACCCTCCGGCAGGGCAGGCTGCGCGTCCTGCCGATTCGAGAGGAGTTCGAGGACCGCCAGCCCGGCGCTGGCGAGCCTGCCTCCAGGATAGTTAGCGAACGAGGGCGTTGCGCCGGTGATTCGGCGCTCAGGACGGCTTTGGTCACGCCCATGTGCGTCGATGTATAGAAGTCTAGTTGCCGACACATTTCTGAATATCGGGTACTCGCACTTGTCCCGATGAAGTTGTCACGTTCACAAGTCTCATTCGCCAGTTGCGTAGCGGTCGAGATATCTTTCGATGTGCAGTTTTCTCCGCGTATTCTGGGAGCTCATATAACGAACGGTGCCAAAGACGGATCGCTCAGGACCCCAGGGGCGGTCGTAGCGGCCGAGCACCCAGAATATGCCGGAATAGGAATTTGGATCGCGGCCGTCGAGGGCGTAGCGGTTGTTGAGTTCGATCATGAAACCGAGGGCTTCTTGTGGCGATGGTGTCCATTCGAGAATTTTCTTGCCCCAGAGCATCCTCAGGTAGTTGTGAATTCGTCCCTCGCGCAGAAGTTCTGTCTGCGCGGCGTTCCAAAGTGGGTCATGCGTTGAAGCCGCTGCAAATTCATCCAGCCTGTAAACGTGCTCCCGCCGATCGGAAGCGTGCTTGGCCAGCGTCGCTTGCGCCCAAGCGGGTAAGGACTCATATTGATCGTATCGGTCGCTGTGCGAAGTCATGTTGTAGCCGAGTTCTCGCCACGTTACCAATTCATCCAGCCAGGCCTCTGCACATTTTCCGGCGCCCCACCAACCTTCTCGTCTTCCGCTAGTGTTGGTTCCGAGCTTCGCAGGCGACCAATGTTCGGTGGCCATCAGCGATTGAAAGACTTCATGCGCCGAAATGTGTCCGAAGTGAAGATACGGAGACAGGCCGCTACGGGCGTCGAGATCCGGTTCATTCGCCGAATCGGCGTAGCGATTCAGACTTTCGGTGAGGAATCCGTGCAATCGTTTGCGTGCGGCGGTCGTACCTCCTTGTTGCTCCACGACACTAACTGAATGATCGATCGGCAAAGTCATAAGGCTTGCAGCATCTCCTGCCAGCAATTTGTCCGCGGCCGGTGGCCACTGCCGCATGATCTCTGCCGGAAGAAATTTCAGCGGTGGAAGCGCGGGTTTTGAGATTGGATCGTGAACTGGCATGTCGGCAAGATATGCCGGCAGCTCTTTCTGCAAGAACGCGCGAAACGAAAATGCCGATGTGAAGATGCGATCCGTCGCGCGCAGGGGCAGCAGGCCGTTAGAGTCCACCTGTTCCAACCGTACTGGAAGTCTCATGGCCGCCGCCGCAACCATGTGCGGAAGAAAGAAACACGGGAAGTCGTCCGTGACCACGACGCAAGCATGTTCGGCAAGCGCAGCGAGCAGCCCTTTGCCATGATCAGGCCTCGGCTCGATATAGGGAAAGTACAGCACGCCGCGGTTTCTTGCGGCGGCAACCCGTGCGGCGTTGTCGGCCATGCCATCGATCACGAACTGGTGCAGACGATCACTGGCCCACCGATAGCCGATCCGGAGAGGCTCGAAGATCACGAGCGGCCGGCCAAGCTCGACGGCCCATTCAACGGCGCGCTGGAGACTATAATTCCACTCGGTGCGCCGAAATGCGATCATCCAATACACAACGAATTCGCCGTCTCGGCGGACGGGGGCGGTGTTCCGCGATTGAAAGCGAATCTTGGGTACCATAGAACTAGCAAAGCCACAATGAGGATGCTGATTTTCGCCCGGTTTCGAACTTCACTAAGACAACCAACCGTTCGCCAACAGCATGACGACGCTGACGGTACCGCAAATCGCGGCCCACAGGCGATATCGGCGAGGGTCATGCGCAACGACCACTGTTCCAGAATGGCCCGGTTGCGCGGAGACGTTCAGTTCAATAGACGGTGGTACTCCGAATAACGGTGGCTTGTTGGGACTCGGTACGCTAACCGGCAAATGATCGCTCATTTCAAGCGAATCAGAACCTCATTGCGGCGAAATGGGCCGGGGGTCCAGGGCGGATCGTAGCCGGCCAACTCCGCATCGAGTTCGCCGACTAATCCTTTCTTGTTTATCCACGTTCGCAATTGTTCTTCGGCTTTGGCCACCGTTTCGCGATTCATTCGCCCGGCGAATCGAATGACGGCGAATCGTCCACCAGCCCGTTTTCGAATCTGGACTTGCTCGCCCGTCGGTTCCGGCACACGGTGCTCCGCGACATGCTTGGGGATCACGAATCCCATCTGGCCCTGAGCACCATTGGCCTCAGGTTCCATGAAGACGGGAGTGGTCATCGGCACTTTTTGCTCTTGCTTGTTCGCGCCGCCAATATAGCGAAACAAGCGCATGAAACTGCCATCGTCCCCCTGCGATCCGTACTGCATGTTGGTCGTGGCCATCGGCAGGTCCGGATAGCGGCGTATTTCGAATGGACGATCCGATTCGAGCACCGTGTATTCTGCCGATTCATACGCACTTCGCGCCGTCAGCTTCCAGGCAAAATAGGCAAGCACGATGACGATGCTGACAATGCCCAGGTAGATCATTTTTCTGATTGTCATGGTGGCAACTGTCGTAAGAAAAAGGGCATCAATCAAGGACCGTGTGATCCGCCACTGGGCCGAAGAGTCGAAAAGGGGCAAGTAGATTGTCTTTCAGGGTCGGTCCACTGCCGGTTGCCTGGGAAATCATCAGCGTAACATCATGCTCCAGGTTGTCGGCTGACAGTCTTTTTAAGCGAACGGCAAGTTCGGGGATAACATCTTCCGGTGCTTCTGCATCCAGGCTACGAACTAAATGCAAAACGCCGGACTGTCCTGGCTGGCGACCGTCGGAATCGATCGATTCCGAGACTGCATCGCTGTAGCATAGCACCGCATCTCCGGGCTGAAAAGGGATTTGAACTTGTCCGTAGGTCGCGTCATCGAGGATACCCAGCGGCAAATCGGTCACACGCCTTGAATCAGTGGCTTGCAACTTCAGTTCGGACCACGCGGTAGTGTTCTTACGCAGTAGAAGGAGAGCAGGGTGGCCTGCATTACTAAGAGTGAACATCATAGTTCGTGCAAAAAACGTGCTTGCTACTGCAGTCGCAAAGCCTCCCTGATCAGAAAACGGGACAAACTTCCAGTTCATCGCCCGGACGAAGCGAGTTTGCTTGATGCAGTTCACGTTGCGTCGCATCAAGTCACGTAATTCTGTCGCTTCGTGCGATACCTTCTCACCATGTCCGCTGACATCGGCGAGCAAGATGCGTGTGATTCGTCCGGACGCAGAGGAAGAGAGATAGTATACGTCGCCGCCGCCGGTTGCTTGGCGATAGGGGAAGAAAACGGGTCAGAACTGCTCTGTAGAAAACATTGCTGCTGAGAATCATGATGTTGTGGGTCAGGACTCGCAACACGATCTCACGATGCTGGGACCAGTACTCGCGAGCGCGGAGTGCAGAATCAAGTACCCGCTTGATCATGCTATTTACGGTTTCAGTGTGCCAATCATAATACCTCCCAAGATAACACTTTTATTCAGCTAGTGTTGCTATCGTTGAATGCATTTTGGAACTTGTCGGGGTTCGGCGTAATCAACTCCTGCGGATAG
>SXGT01146357.1_pt1 | contig 11927 bp, 9 predicted proteins | sample 3176221 | NCBI WGS metagenome assembly SXGT01 (sample SAMN11356862, study PRJNA531348) | freshwater metagenome | isolation source: freshwater sample F1-120 | place: China: Fuxian Lake, Yuxi | collected 2017-12-25
CGAGGATACGGCCCCCCAGCGCCACGCGCGCGGTGCGGGAGAGGGCCGCGTGGACCAGGGTCTCGGTGTCCGGGCGAGGCACGAGCACCCGCCTGTCCACGCGAAAATTCAGGCCGTAGAACTCTCGCTCCCCCCGGAGGTAGGCGATGGGCTCGTGGGATCTTCGCCGCTTGACGAGCTCGCGCAGGCGCGCGAGCTCCTCCGGGGCCAGGGGGCGGGTGGCGTCCACGAGCACCTGCATGCGCGTTATGCCGAGCGCGTACGCCACCAGGATCTCGGCGTCCAGGCGAGGGCTCGGGAGGCCGCGGAGGCGAAAATCGTCGGTGGCCCATTTGGCCACGGCGCCGAGGGTCCAGATCTTGGGTCGCTCAGCCACGTGCGAGCCGCTCGCGCTCCTCGGCGACCGCGCCCTCGACGTCGGCGCGGAGCTCGGCCAGCCTGGCCTCGCTCCCGGCCTCGAAGCGGAGCACCAGCACCGGTCCGGTGTTGGAGGCGCGCACCAGGCCCCACGTGGGGAGGCCGCCCTTCTCGAAGGTGATGCGGGCGCCGTCGATGTCCAGCACGTCCAGCCCTCGCTCCTTGTACCTCCGGGTGACGGCCTCCACGATGGCGAACTTGATGGAGTCCGGGCAGGGGACGCGGATCTCCGGGGTCGTGAAGGTCGTGGGCACGTCGGCCAGCATCTCCCCGATGCTGCGAGGATCGGCGGCGAGGATCTCGAGGAGCCGGAGGGCGGCGTAGCAGGCGTCGTCGTGGCCGAAGAAGCGGTCGGCGAAGAACAGGTGCCCGCTCATCTCGCCGGCCAGGAGCGCGTGCTCCTCCTTCATCTTGGTCTTGATGAGGGAGTGCCCGGTCTTCCATACGATGGGCCGCCCCCCGTGCGCGGCGATGTCGTCGTAGAGGGTCTGGGAGCACTTCACCTCGCCCAGGACCGCCGCGCCCGGGTTCCTGGCGAGGAGCGCCCGGGAGAACAGGATCATCAGCTTGTCGCCCCACACCACGTCGCCGTTGGCGTCGACCGCTCCCAGCCGATCCGCGTCCCCGTCGAACGCCAGGCCGACCCTCGCCCCCGTGGCCTTCACCCGGGCGATGAGGGCCTCGAGGTTCTTGGGCACGGTGGGATCCGGGTGGTGGTTGGGGAAGAGCCCGTCCATCTCGCAGAAGAGGGGGTCGGGCGAGAGGCCCAGGGCGCTCATCACGCTGAGGGCGAGGGGGCCTCCGGAGCCGTTGCCCGCGTCGAGCACGAAGCGGAGATCCCTGGCTCCCGAGAAGTCGAAGCTCTTCTTCATGAGCTCGACGTAGGCGGGCCTGACGTCCAGCTCCTGGATCGTGCCCCTGGCCTCGGGGGCGAAGCGCTCCTCCTCCACCACGCCCTTGAGCTCCTGGATGTCGGCGCCGAAGAAGCTGGCCTTCCCCTTCATGATCTTGAAGCCGTTCTCGTCGCCCGGGTTGTGGCTCCCGGTGATCATGACGCCGCCGTCGGCGCCCTCGTGGTGCACCCCGAAGTACAGCATGGGCGTGGGGCCCACCCCCAGATCCAGCACATGGGCGCCTCGCTCGGTGAGGCCGGCGCAGAGCTCCTGGTGGAGCCTGTCGCTCGAGACGCGGCAGTCGCGCGCCACGCAGAGCCTGGGGGCGCTGGTGCGCGCAGCCTGGCCGAGCAGCGTCGCGAGGCCGGCGCCCAGCCCGCGGGCGAGCGGGGCGCCCAGGTCTCGGTCGGCCACACCGCGGATGTCATACTCTCGAAAGATCTGGGAAGGGACCTGCATGGCGCACGAGTTTCGCACGTGGCGCCAGGCCAAGAAAGCTCCCTCGCGGTCGCGCTAGCTGAGCTCGCTCTTGCTGGTCTTCTCGAGCCACAGGGTCATGTCCCTGGCGTCCTCCTCGATCTGCCCGGCTTTCTCCAGCAGCGAGGCCCTCACCTCGCCGGTGGTCTCCCTCGCCCCGCGGCGGAAGAGCGTGGCCATGTGCTCGTGCACGGTGCGCATGACGGGGGCGAGCGCCCTCCTGTCCAGGGCGCCGGGCGCGTCGAGGATGGCGATCGCGGTCTCGATCGCCTCGGCGACCTCGGGGGCGTCCAGGATGCGGACCGTGGGCAGGACCCGGGAGAGGGCTCGCCGGAAGGTGCCCCGGGGGTCGCGCTCCATGGCCTCCTCGAGGCTCTCTTTCTCGTCGGGCTCCTCTCCTTCGTCATCCCACTCCCCATCGAGCTCTTCTTCGGACGCCGCTTCTTCGGACTCCTCCTCGTCGGGCCAGCGGAGCGTCGCGTACGGGATCTCTGCCCTCACGAGGTCGGCGTACTCGGCCAGCTTGGTCCGGGTGGCCCTGTCGGTCACCTCCTTGATGAGCGCCCTCATCGCGTCGAGCGGCGTGACGGCGCCCTTCTCCTCGCGGGTCTCCCCGGGCGCGTCGGGCTCCTCGGGCTGGCCGCGCAGGACGGCCTCCGCGAGTGCGCCGGCGTAGGCCACGAGCGAGGCGTCCCAGGCGTCGTCCCGGGAGGCCTGGGCCCGGCCGTGCGCCCCCGCTGCGTTGGCGAAGACGTGCGCTGCCTCCGTGTAGACCCTGGCCCAGGAGCGCCTGGCGATCTTGGCGGTCCTGAGCACCCGCTCGGCGTTCCCGGGCCCTATGCCCGCTCTCTTCTCGTGGCCGATGAGGAGCATGCAACGGTCGAGCATGTCCGCCGACGCGGCGACGGTGAGGCAGGAGGTGGCCGCCCTCGTGGCGTGGGCGAAGGCCAGCCGCTTCTCCCGCTTGACGTGCCTGGCCCGGAGGGGCTTGAGCGCGGGGTGGGCTCCGTGGCCGACGATCAGCGCGGCGCAGGCCGCGGCCACGCGCTCGGAGGGCGTCGCCTCGGGGGCCGCCTGGTCAAAGGCCGCGGCCACGATGTCGCGGAGGGCGGCGTTGACGCGGGGGAGCTGCTCGAGCTGCGCCCGGTGGGCCTCCTTCTCCTCGGCCTCGAGCTCGTCGAAGATGGCCACGCCGGCGTCGCTGATCTCGTTGACATTCTCCAGCTCGACGCCACGCCGCCAGCTCTCGGCCAGCCGGAGCGCCTTCCAGGGGCGCTTCTCCTTCCGGGGGACGAAGGCGAGGGCGGGGTGGGCGCACTTGCAGGCGACGGCGGTGATCTTCTCGTGGTCCGCCTTGCCGACCCCCGCGAGGGCCATCAAGAAATCGGCCCTCGGGCACTCGTTCCAGGCCCGCTCGAGATCGGTCCCGTAAGGGCGCGCCCACTCGAGCACGTCCCTGGTGAGCTCCCACTTCGTGTCCTCGGCGTCCAGCCACTCCAAGACGAGCTCCAAGACCTGGCGCCTGCTCATCCTAGGGCGATACCAGAGATGGCACGTGCGATCACCTGCCTTGCGCCGCCGCGCCCACTGCATCCGCGCAGACCTCACCCCCTCACTCCTACCGCTTGTCGTCGCGTGCCCCTCTCCCGCGCGCCCGCTGTGGACGGCGTGGCGCTGGAGAGGGGCTCCCCGTTTCCGAGACGATGCCTGCTGCCTCCCGCACGATTCGCTCTGTTTCCCCGGTGAAGAGCACTGCTTTCGGTTCGAAAAGCACGATCCCCTTCGGGCGCAGCAACAAGGGCTGGCGTCGAAGCTGCGCGGGCACTACGCGTACTTCGGGATCACGTCGAACTTCGACGCGATCAAACGCTACCTTCACGAGGTGAAGCGAACGTGGCGCAAGTGGCTTTCCACGCGCTCGCGCGACGGTAGCTTCTCCTGGGAGCGCATGAACGCGTTGCTGAAGCGGCTGCCGCTCCGAGCTCCGCGTATCGTGCACCGACTCGGCACGTAGCGAACCCATGGTCCGAGGAGCCGGATGAGGGAATTCCACAAGTCCGGATCTGTGGGGGCCCCGGTGCGGTAACGCTCTGGGGCGACCTAGCGGGCCTAGGCGGGCTTCTCGTGCCACATGGCCTATCTCCTTGACATTACGTAGCTTTCTCCTGGTCTGGTCGCGACCGCGTAGGAAAGGGCCGGGGTTGGGGGGCTTCTCGACGAGCCGCGGCTTGTGAACGGTGATCGCGGGGCAACCCTTCACATCCCCTGCGACGAGGCACTAGGCTCGAGCCGCCCGTGGACCCCGCTCTCCCTCCTCCGCCCCCTTCGCCTCCGTCGTACGTGTACGCCGCCTCGGACTCCAGGCCCAGACAGCCCCGCGAGATCGCCCTGTGCAACGAGGCGTCCACGACCGACTGGACCTACGTGGGGGGCCTGCTCGGGACCACCGTCCTCAGCATCGCGCTCGACACCGTGTTCTTCCGCAAGGCCGGCGATCAGCGCGACGGCGAGAGCTACGAGGCCTTCGTCGCCCGCACCGAGGGCAACCTCGGCTACCCCGCGACGCGCACGGTCGGAGCCGGGCTGGTGGGGCTCTCCGTGGGCGGGTTGATCGGCGGCACCTGGCTCGCTCTTCCCAAGTGCGATCGCAGCTTCGCCTACGGGCCTCCTCCCGAGGGCAGCGCTCGCTCGCTGTGGCCCACCGCGCTCACCCTGGCCATGGCGTCCGCGGCCATGGGCCCCCTGGTGGTGGCGATCGAGACGGGCGCCCCCTACAACAAGGTGCTCAGCTGGCCGGTGTCCGAGCGGGCCGTGCATTTCATCGTGCCGGCCTTCACGGGCTTCCTGGGGGCCTTGATCCCTTACCTGCTCCCCCCTCGCACATGGAGGGCCGCCCGGGAGATCGAGCGTATCCGCGCCGGCACCACCCCGGATGGCCACGGGGCGTTCGTGGGGTACTCTCTGCGCTTCTGAGCTCTACCCCACCAGCACCCGGACCGCGTCCCCGAAGAGAACAAGGACGATCGCGCCCGCCGCAGCCAGGCCGCGGGCCCTCTGGCCCGGCTCGGGGAGCGCGCGCCTTGTCAGGAGCGAGCCGATCATGGGCGCGGCGGCGAGCACCTGGAGGGCGCACATCAAACACAGGGGAGCCTGCAGATCATGATCCACGCGGACGATCCCGGCCCCCAGCATGACGAGGGCGAGGACGCTGGTCGCCACGTTGAGGAAGGCGCCCCAGATCTGGAGGCGGTAGAGGCCGACAAAGCCAACCACGTAGACCAGCCCCGTCATCAGCAGGAAGACGCCGCTCGCCCTTGCAGGCACATCGTAATAGGACCTTTCGGAGAGCTCGAGGGTGCCAAAGAGCAGGAAGGTCTGGGCGTCCGCCAGGGCGAAGACCATGAGGAGAAGGAGCGAACTCTGGAAAGCCCCCGGCGTATAGCCCAGGCGCTCCCTCGCCTCGGCGAGCCCCTTCCCTCCGATGACCAGCAGGGCGATCCCGCAGGCCAGGGCGAGCGCGAAGCCGACGGGGCGCTCGTGAGAGCTCCCCATGAAACACAGCAGCGTGCCCAGGACCAGGTTGGACCACCAGGCGGACCGGGCGAGGAGCTGGGCCCCGAACCGGGGGATGTGGACGAAGAAGGCGGCAGCCAGGAGCGCGACGACGGGGATCAGCACCTTCCAGCGCTGCCACGGGGAGACGTCGTGGATCAGCAGGATGCCGCCCACGACGCCGGACGCTCCGACCAGGAGCCGCCTCCGGAGCGGGACGGCTGTCTCCAGAGTATTTTGCTTCATCGAAAGGGCCCCTCTCCGAGATCGCTCGTGTCGACCAGGCGGATCCCGAGCGAAGGATCCGCCGCCAGCTTGTCGAGCCCTCCGGCCCAGAGCTCGGAGTAGCCGCACGCCCCGCACAGGACGAGATCGAAGTACCCGATAGGGTTCTGGCGCAGCGCCTGGAAGATCCCTGTCCTGGCCTCGGCCTGGTGCGGCAGGACGGGCAGAGGGCGCCCCTCGAAGCTCTCGCCCGGGATCCGGTACTTCTCGACCACCCAGATCTTCTTCCCTGCGCACTTGGGGCACCGCAGCATGTTCTTCACCCGATCGAGCGTAGCGCCGACGACGCCGGAGGCGAGCGTTCCGTCACCGCACAGGTCGGGCGCGGCGGCCTGCTTCTACCGGCAGGCCTGCGCGGACGGAAGGGTACAGGTTCCGGCTGTGCCCGGACCGGTGCCCACACAGCGCGCCGGATAGAGGCACCCGGTGCCCGCGGCCAGATCGCATGCCGCCCCGTCGGCGGCGACCGGGCGGCATGTCGGCGCGGCGCCGGCGCCGGTCGTGACGCAGATCGCGCCGGCCACACAAAGCGCCGGACGGCCTGACAGCGTGCCGCAGGGCTGACCCGCCTCCGCAGCCACGAAGCGGGTGCAGCGCGACCCCGCGGCGGTCCGCTCGCAGGACAGACCCCTGTTGAAGTCGCACTGAGGGCCGACGACGGGATCGCAGCTGCTCGACTCGGTGGCCACAGCAGGCACGCATGTTCTTGACGTGGCTCCAGGGACCGTCGAGGCGCTGGCGCACTGATGTCCGTAGAGGCAGTCCGCGCCCGTGCTGCACGGCCCTCGCTCCTGCGAGAGCGGCTGACATATCCCTTTCTCGTTGCACGACTGGCCCGCCGCACACTCCTGCATGGCGCAGGGGTCGCCCGCTCGAGGGACCGCCGAGCACACGCCGCAGGCGGCCCTGGGCGCCCGGGCACAGAATGCGGAAGCGCACTGCGTGTGGAAGGCGCAGCTCGTCCCGATCGCCCCCCGACCAGCGAGGGGGAGGCAAGTGGCGATGGCCTGATTCAGGTAGTCCGCGCAGGTCCCGACGCGGACCGCCTCACCGCAGGCCGCGTCGGCGGCCGGGGTGTCGCCGACGCCAGGAGCGGTCAGACGCGCCCTGCACTCGATGCGGCTTCGCTCGATGCACACGTCCATCGTGCCGTAGCTCAGGCGCACACCGCCTTCCTGGCATGTGTCGAATTTCTCGCACAGGGCGCGGGCTTCGCCGTCGCAGGCCCGCTCCATCGAGGCCGGATCGACCGGCCCTACGGTGGGTTCGGCCTCGCATGACGCGAGCAGGAGCAGGGAGAACGCGGCGGCAGCTCGGATCATCGCTCGAGTATAGCTGCGTTCCCTGTGTTGACGGAATCAGGCGGCCGGGCCGCGGGTGACCCGCCAGCTCCGGAGGAACTCGGCGAGGTCACGGCGCAGATCGAAGATCACCTCGGCCCTCGCGATCTCGTCGCCTTCCCCGTCGAGGAGGACGGCGGGGAGGTGGGTCATCGTGCGTCGCAGCGCCCCGAGGCGCACGGTCTTCTTGCCGACGAAGCGGTAGGATCTCCCGTCGTCGGCGGTGAAGGCGAAGTCGTAGCGCAGCTCCCTCGTGGCCAGGAGATCCAGGTCCAGGGTGCCCTCGAGCGGGCAGCGGGCGCCGAAGCCCTCCGCCACCAGCTCCCCGTGGATCGTGACCTGCCGGGTCCTCGCCAGATCACGGAGCGTCCTCGAGCGGGCGTGGAGCGTGAAGGACAGGGGCCTCGCCTCGCTCTCGGAGGTCCGGCGGAAGGTGCCGAACATCGTCTCGTCGAACGCCAGAGCGCGGGTCGTCGGAGGCCCGGGCTCGGGCCGGCTCATCCTGTCGAGGCGAGCGTCGATCCGCTCGGCGGCCCGGAGGGCGAGCGCCATGATCGTCATCTGCGGGTTGACCCCCAGGCTCCCGGGGATGGCGCTGCCGTCGGTGACGAAGAGGCCCTCCACGTCGTGCGCCTCGTGATCGGGGCCCAGGCACGAGGTCCTGGGATCGGTTCCTATCCGGCAGGTGCCCAGGGGGTGGTAGGCGCTCACCTCGAAGTCGCCGGCGCGCAGCCTCGTCTTCCGGAGGCGAGCCAGGTCGGCCCCGTCCAGGATCTCCTCGCAGCCGTGGGCCATCGGGAGCACGCGCTCGGCCCCCGCGCGCAGGAACACCTCGCTGAGGATCTCCATCCCCCGCTGCATGCGGCCCACGTCCTCCGGGATCATGTTGTAGAGGATGAGCGGCAGGCCGCCCGGCCCTCGCCTCACCTCGCCCCGGCTCTTGTCCTGGATCATGAAGCCGAAGCTGGCGAGGTTGGGGTAGCGCTCCATCACCTCCATGAAGCGGCGGCCCACCCAGGGCATCGCCACGGCGGCCACGTCGAAGGGCGCCGAGGCTCCCTCGAACATCAGCCCCTCCCGAGCAAACTCCTCGATGGCGTAGCTCTGCGGGATCCCTCTCCCCATGTCGATCGTCTCGCCGAAGAGCGCCATCACCTTGGTGGCGGGGTGGATCGAGAGGTTCTTGCCCAGCCAGCCCGAGCTCGCGCAGAGCCCGCTCTGCCCGAGGAGCAGCGGGGTGAGGAGCGCTCCTCCCGCCACCACCACGGCCTCGGCCCGCACCTCGAGAGAGCGCCCCGAGGCGAGGTGCGCCGTGACCCCCCTGGCCCTTCCCCCCCTGACGTTCACTCGAAGCGCGCGGGCCCCCGTGACCAGCTCCGCGCCGCGCTTGAGCGCTTCGGGCACGTAGCTGACGTCGGTCGAGCGCTTGGCGCCCGTGGGGCAGCCGAAGCAGCAGACCCCCTGGCCGTCGCACCCCGGAGCGTTGCGCAGGAGCGGCTTGTGAGCGAGCCCCAGCAGCCCCGCGCCCCTGGCGATCACCCGGGCCGAGCCCCCGAGGTGGGCGAGCGGCGCCTCCGCCACGCCCAGCATGGACTCGACCCGCTCGTAGTAGGGAGCCAGCTCGGAGCTTCCCAGCATGGTGAGCCCGAAATCCTTCCCCCACCGCTCGAGCGTCTCGGGGAAGACGCGGTAGCAGGTGCCGGAGTTGATGGTGGTGCTGCCGCCCACGCCGCGCCCTGCCATCACGGGCGCGGCCACGTTGCCAAGCGCCACGGTCGACCCTAGTCCGAGGTACATCTTCTTGTAGGCGTTGGTGGCCCGCCCGTCGAAATCGGCGCGGGTGTGGTGGTCCCCTGCCTCGAGAAGGAGCACCGCGCGCCCTCGCCTGGCGAGCTCGTACGCGGCGGCCGCGCCCCCGGCGCCGGTGCCGACCACGACGACCTCGCAGTCGAGGACGAGATCCTCGTTCACCCCCCGGCCGTGGGTGATCCGCTGCGTCCACGAGGGGCGCTCCAGCGCCTTGGGAGCCTCCTTGCCATAGGCGCACCCCACGTGGGCAAACAGGGTAGGATCATCGAAGTGCGCCGATTTCAGGGGCGTGAGCAGGGCGCGCAACAACCAGCGCTCGTGGCGAGCGCCGCTGTCGGCCCAGGCCGTGAGGGTGTGCATCCGGTCGTCGAGCGGGAGTGAGGAGAACCTCTTTCCCCGGCGGCGGACCGTCCACATCTCCGCCGCCCATAGCCCTGCCCTCACCGTGCGGCTGGCCCCGCGCCCCAGGGTGACGAGCAGCTCCTCGAAGCGGGCGACCGTGTCCTCGCCCCCGCCGGGCAGGCGTCCCCCTGGCAGCCCGGGCATGGCCGCCTCCGCGAGCGCGAGGGCGATCCTCCGCTCGCTCGAGGAGAGCCGTTCTGCGTCCCCCGCCGCGATCCGCGACGCCGCTGTCCGGGTGAGGCCAGGGCTCTCGCTCGGCCCTCCCTGCGCCCGGGCGTCGCGAGGAGATTCAGAGGGGCTGCTGGTCATCGCCATGAAAAAAACCTCGTGGGTCCGTTGACGTCAGTTTCGTGCATTCTGTAAATTCAGAATGAACATGCAAGAACAAAGTGCCTCCAGGGGCTGGAATGGCGTTCGTCACGAGGGGCGCGGCCGCGGCCACGTGGAGAGCTATTTCCTCAAGCTGAACGATCCCGGGGGGAGCCGCGCTCTATGGCTCAAGGCGACCATCCTCGAGAGGCGAGGGCGCGGCGCCTTGCCCGTGGCCGAGGCCTGGGCGATCGCGTTCGATCGCGGCGGCCGCCACGTGGCCGCCAAGGAGACCGTGGCGCTCCGGGAGGCCTGCTTCTCGCGGGAGCGCCTTGGCGTCAGGGTGGCGGAGCTGGCGCTCGAGGAGGGCAGGGCGCGGGGCTCGGTCACCGGCTCGGCCCTCACCGGCTCCTCTTCTCGCATCGACTTCGATCTCGCCTTCACCACGGCGGCTCCTGCGCTCGTGCCCTTCCCGAGCCCTCGTATGTACGAGGGGCCGCTCCCCAGCTCCAAGCTCGTCTCGCCTCACCCCGACTCCAGGTTCGAGGGCAGCTACTCGGTCGACGGCGAGCGGGTGCGCGTCGAGGGTTGGCACGGCATGCAGGGGCACAACTGGGGCACGAGGCACGCGGAGCTCTATGCGTGGTGCCACTGCAACCAGTGGGAGGGCGACGAGGATCTGGTGCTCGAGGGGGTGACCGCGAGGGTGAAGGTCGGGCCGCTCCTCGCGCCTCCGCTGACGGTGCTATGCGTGCGCCACCGCGGCGTTCGCCACGACATGAACGCCCCCCTCGAGCTGCTACGGGCGCGAGGCAGGATAGGTGCTCGCCGGTGGACCTTCTCGGCCGAGAGCTCGCTCGCCCGGGTCTCCGGCGAGGTGTGGGCCGAGACTCCGGACTTCGTCGGCCTGGCCTACGAGAACCCCGGCGGCGAGACGACCTACTGCCTCAATTCGAAGATCGCCCGAGCCAGGGTGCGCCTCTCGGTCGCCGGTCGGCCGGCCAAGGACGTCATCACGCGCGCCGCGGCCCTCGAGATCGGGACCAAGGATCCGGAGCACGGCGTCGCCATGCTCGCCTGACGGAGCCTCGTGGCCTGGGCCCGCACGGGGACGGGCGGCTCAGGCGCCCGCGAAGCCATAAAAGGAAGGATCGACGAGAGGGGGGAGCTCGGTCTCGGGGACCAGGATCGCGCGGACCGCCCATACGTCGCGGAAGACGCGGTAGCGGAGCGCGGTCTGGTCCAGGTACTCCACGCCCGCCGAGCCGCCGGTCCCCGTGCGGCGCCCGATCATGCGCTCCACCATGCGCGCGTGGCGCTGGCGGAAGATGACGAAGCCCTGCTCGAGCGCGACCACGGCGTCGATGACCTCCCTGGGCCACGCCAGCAGAGGGAGCTCGCGGTAGCTCTCCAGGAAGATGAGGGCCGCGCGGATGCGGGCGACGCGGGGGCGCTCGGCCTCGGGCACGTCCTCCGCCAGGAGGAAGGCGCGGGTGTTGACCCTCTCCTTCTCGAAGCGCTCGCTCAGCCGGGTCGCGTCCGCCGGGGTGAGCGCGTCGGTCGTGGCGAGGGCCAGCGCGGCGTTGGTAGCTCTGGCGTGCGAGTCGAGGTAGGCCTCGGCGAAGGCTCGCACTCGCTCGGCGTCGCCCAGGGAAGAGGGGACCGAGCCCTGGATCGGGGTCCGGTGGAGCCAGGCGTGGATCGCGTCGAGGAGGGTGGGTTTGTCGGCGAGCCTTGCCTCCACGCGGAGGGACGCCGGCGAGTCTGCGCCGCCCGGGCCTCGCAGCGCCTGCATGTAGGAGTGCTCGTGCCCCAGGGGGATGCGGTGGGCCTCCGAGAGGCCGAAGAGGATCTCGATCTCGCGCAGCTGCGCCGACTGGAAGCCGCTGGCCGGGCTCAGCTTGTCGCGGAAGGCCAGATAGTCGCGCGTGGTCATGGTCTCCATGAGCGCGAAGTGCTCGGCCATCTTTCGAAAGACGAGATCGATGCGGCGGATCCCGCGCACGGCCGATGCCAGGGCCTGCTCGGGCACCTTCGGCTCCGCGAAGACGTCGCGCACCGTCACGAGCTCACGCAGCGCCAGCTTCATCCACAGCTCGTCGATCTGGTGGACGACGATGAAGAGCACCTCGTCGTTGGACAGGTCCGCGTCGTCCGCGGCGATGCCCGACTGGAGGGAGAGCAGCTCCTCCACCTTGATGTAGTCCCAGTAGGTCGTCGGTCGTCGCGCCATTTTTCCCGACGGTGCCATAGGAGAGCCCCTCTTGGAAGCGCCGTCGTTTGAGGTCTTACGCCACATCTCGTTCTATGATCTCCTGAACGGGATGAGCCTGCGCCGTATGCTCCGGGTCCTGCTCCCTGCCGCCCTGGCCGCCGTGTCTCTTTTCGGGGGTTGCGGGACCGACGCCACGTCCCCCGCCGAGGACGGCGGCCCCACGGCCGA
>SXGT01884268.1_pt1 | contig 11926 bp, 12 predicted proteins | sample 3176221 | NCBI WGS metagenome assembly SXGT01 (sample SAMN11356862, study PRJNA531348) | freshwater metagenome | isolation source: freshwater sample F1-120 | place: China: Fuxian Lake, Yuxi | collected 2017-12-25
GGCTTTAGCCCGCTGGTCTTCTTTGTTTTGCACGGTAAGACCAGCGGGCTAAAGCCAGCGGCTCAGGGAGTTTTTCGTTCTCACGCCCCGCGCAGAAATGCGAGTGAATGTTCCAGTCCCAATTTTTCTCCCGCTTCCGTGCCGTTGAAATTTTCATCTTCCAGTTCGACGCTCACGAGGCCTTTGTAGCCATTGGTCGAGAGGATTTTGAATATTTCGGTCCACCGAGCTTCGCCGGCGCCGGGGATGGTGTATCGCCAAACGTGTTGTCCGAAGGCGCGTTCTTTTTGGGAGATGGAGCCTTGGTACAGGCCCAGTTCGTAGATGGCTTCGGGGAAAATTTCGGTGTCCTTGCCATGCACGTGGGTGACGTGGGGCAGGAATTCGTTCAGGAAGCGAATGTGATCGACACCCAGGCGAATCAGGTGCGATGGGTCGTAATTGACCGCCAATCCCGGTGAATTTACGTCTTTCAAAATCGCCCGGACCGATTCAGGTGTACAGCAGAGCATCGCGTAATGCGGCGCGCCGCCTGGGTAGCCTTCAATCGCAATCGTCGCGCCACCCGCCGCAGCGGCTTCGGCTAACGGTGAGAACACATCCACCAGCAGCTTGTAATTCTCCGCCCGTGTCCGCGACGATTCGCCCGGCGCGATCGCGAAGAATACCTTCGCGCCGGCGGTGGTCGCTTCTTTCACATATGCCAGATTACGAGCCAGCAGATCCTTCCGAGCCGCTTCATCGGATTGGATCAATTTGCCAATCTCCAGCAGATCAACTGCGCCCAAGCCGACGCCAGCCTGCTTCATCGCATCACCGTCCGCGGCGCTCCAAGGCGTCAGATCGATGTGCGCGAAGCCGGCCTTCTTTGCAAAGGACGTCAGTGCGTTGATGTCCTTCTGCCATTGCGTCCACCCGCGACGAAACCCGATCGCGAAAGTGCCTGTGCGTGTGTGCATGAAATGTGTCCTCGTGTTCGTGGGTTGCTATGGTGATTGATGAGTGGTGCCTGACGAAACCGGGTCCATCAGGCACCACTCATCAATCACCATTCTCACTTCTTCAAAAAGTTCGCGAGCAGCCGTTCCCCTTGTTCCGTCAGGAAGCTTTCCGGGTGGTATTGCACCCCTTCCAAAGGCCACGTTTTGTGGCGGACGCCCATGATCTCGTTGTCCGCGGTCCAGCTGCTGATTTCATACTCAGGCGGCAGTGTCCCCTGGCGGATGATGAGGCTGTGGTAGCGCGTCGCGGTGAAGGGGTTGGGCATGCCTTCGTAGATGGTCTTGCCGTCGTGGTGGATGAGGTCCGTCTTGCCGTGCATCAGCTTGCCGGCCCGTTCAACAATCGCGCCGGCCATGAAACCGATGCACTGGTGACCGAGGCAGACACCGAGCACCGGCAGCTTCGGGCCGAAGTGCTTAATGACATCATTACTGACGCCCCCTTCCTTCGGCGAGCATGGCCCGGGACTGATGACGATGTGCGTCGGCTTGAGGGCCTCCACCTGCTGTACGTCGATCTTGTCGTTGCGGAACACTTCGATCTTCAACCCCGGCGAAACTTCCCCCAACTTCTGCACGAGGTTGTACGTAAACGAATCGTAATTATCGATCAAGACGATCATGGCGCGGGGATTGTAGTCGGGATTGAGGGAATTCTGTAGGGAGGATGAAACAAGATGAGTCCGAGCACGTCGAATCGGTCATCAACCAAACTCCTCTCCTATGTACCCATGGGAGAGGCAGGGTGAGGGTGATTCGAACTGCTGACGCCTCTCGTCACTCAAAATCACCCTCACCCTGCCTCTCCCGGAGTACCGGGAGAGGAGAAAAACGCTCACGCCCTCTTCCAATCGCGACGCTAGAATCTCTTCCGATGTTCGACCTCCTTCGTTTCCGCAACAACCCCCTTGCCACCCTCAACCGCCTCGCGACCCAAGGCGACGTCGTGCGCATCGGCTCCACGCGGGTCGTTGTCGTCACCCACCCCGACCTCATCCGCGAAGTGCTGGTCACACAGTCCGCGAAGTTCATGAAAGGGCCCGCGTTGCGCGCAACAAAAGCGACGCTGGGAGAGGGGCTTTTGACGAGTGAGGGGGATTTCCACAAACAGCAACGCCGACTGATCGGCCCCGCGTTCCATGCGACGTTCGTGACGAATTATGGGCAGACGATGATCGATTTTTCATCGCGAATGACCCGCACTTGGCAGCCGGGTGATACGCTCGACATCCACGAACAGATGACCCGCCTGACGCTCGAAATCGTCGCCAAGACATTGTTCGACGCGGAACTACAGCAGGATGTCGATGCCATCGACCGCGCGATGACTGCGAGTATCGAACTGTTCCCAATCCTGCTGTTGCCTTTCGGGAAATACATCGCACGACTGCCGCTGCCGCGTACATTGCGCTTCCAGCGCCATTGGCCAGCGATGACGAGGACGATCGAGCGGTTCATCGCGGAACGAAAGGCCAGTGGCGCGAAAGGGGATGATCTGCTGTCGGTCCTCATTCGCGCGACGGACCCTGAAAGTGGCGTTGGCATGAGCGACCAACAGCTGCGCGATGAAGCGATCACGCTCTTCACCGCAGGGCACGAAACGACTGCGAATGCGCTGACATACACGTTCCACCTGCTGGCGCACCACCCCGCGGCCTTGGCAGAAGTGCAGCGGGAACTGAACGATGTGCTGGGTGACGGCGATGCCCCACCGACGCCCGCGGCGGTGCCGAAGCTGGTTTACCTGCGAGCGGTTATCAGTGAAGCCATGCGACTTTACCCACCGGTGTGGACGGTTGGTCGGGAGGCGCTGGAAGACGTGCAGCTTGGCGACACGCGTCTGCCAAAGGGGAATGTGGTGCTGACGAGCCAATGGGTGTGTCATCATGATGCCCGCTGGTGGCCCCGCGCGACGGCGTTCGAGCCAGGTCGGTGGTTGACGACAGACGAATCGCGACCGAAGTACGCCTATTTTCCATTCGCGGGTGGGCCACGCAGTTGTGTGGGTGAATCCTTCGCCTGGCTGGAGATGATCCTCGTCGTCGCGACGGTGCTGCGCGGGTGGACTGTGGAACCGCAAAGCCCGCGCGAGTTGAAGTTGTCAGCTTCCATCACCTTGCGGCCAAGCGAACCTGTTGTGGTAAAGATTTCACCGCGAAGGCACGAAGACACGAAGAAATGAGCATTGACGTCGAAACGGCGAACAGCATGCGATACGCCACAGAGGACACAGAGGAACACAGAGTTAAAAGCAAAGAATTTCTCTTCCTCTGTGTCCCTCTGTGCCCTCTCTGGCTTAACCCCCGCATTTCCTTCGTGTCTTCGCGCCTTCGCGGTTAAATCCTCGGCACATTTGCCCCCGGATTGTCCAGCCCTATACTGATTCTCCGATGCTGCGCCGCCGAAAATCTCGTGAACTTGCGATGCAGGTGATGTTCCTATGGGACAGCGCCGGTGCGAATGACCAGGCATTGGCTGCCCAGTTGGTGGAAGATGAGTCGGACGATGACACCATTCGCCGCGATGCCCTCGCGATGGCGACCGGCGCCTGGGCCGGGCGCGAGGTGGCGGATAAGTGGATTCATCGGCTCGCCCCGCAATGGCCACCGCACCGCCAGCCGGGGGTCGACCGCAACCTGCTGCGCCTGGCGATCTGGGAGATGACCGCCAGCGACACACCACCCAAAGTCGTCATCGACGAAGCCATCGAAATGGCCAAAGCCTTCAGCACCGAAAACAGCCCCGCGTTCATCAACGGTGTACTGGACGCAGTGCTGCGGGAACGGGATGCGCTTACTTCAGAAAAGAGTGGGTAGTGGATAGTTGTTAGTGGGTAGTGAAATGCTTTTTGAATTTACTAACCACTAACCACTGACCACTAACAACTATTCCCATGCGTTTCTTCTCCAAAACCCTCGACAAGCTCAAAGGCGCGCTCAAGAAGACCGCTGAGGTGCTGAACACCGACGTTCGGACACTCTTCGTTCCCGGGCGGCAGATTGATGATGCGTTTCTGGTCGAGATGGAAGAAAAGTTCATTCGCGCCGACATGGGCGTGAAGAACGTTTCAAAAATGGTCGCTGCGGTGCGCGATCGCTGGCGGCTGGGGAAAATCAAAAACGCCTCCGACGCCGAAGGCGTTGTGCGCGAACAGTTGCTGGCCAACTGGCCAGCGGGCAGTCGCGAGTTGAAGTTCACTGCCAGCGGGCCGACGGTCATCCTGGTCGCGGGAATCAACGGCGCGGGGAAGACGACGAGCATTGCCAAACTCGCGCATCTGCTGAAGAACGAGATGGGGAAGAAGGTGATGGTCTGCGCGTCCGATACGTTCCGGGCCGCTGCGGTCGATCAGTTGACGATCTGGAGCGAGCGGATTGGGGTTGAGATCGTCAAGCACAAGATGGGCGCCGACCCCGCTGCGGTTGCGTATGACGCCTGTGAAGCCGCCAAGACTCGCGGGATGGACGTGCTGATCGTCGACACCGCCGGCCGGCTCCACACGCAGGAACACCTCATGCGCGAGCTGACAAAGATTCGCGATGTCGTCGCCAAGCGCATCGACGGCGCGCCGCACGAAGTGCTGCTCGTCATCGATGCCACGACCGGTCAGAACGGCGTCCTGCAGGCGAAGAACTTCCAAAAAGCCATCGGCGTCACCGGTATCATGCTCGCGAAACTCGACGGCACCGCACGCGGTGGTGTCGTCGTCTCGATCAAAGAACAACTCGACATCCCCGTCAAATTCATCGGCCTCGGCGAAACCCCCGCAGACATCGAAACCTTCGACCCCCAACGATTCGTCGATGCACTGTTCGGCGAAAAAGCGGTGTAAGTCAAACGCAAATGCAACCGCGGAGAACGCAGAGAGCGCGGAGGAAGAAGAGAAGAAATTTCAGCCACAGATGAACACAGATTTTCACAGATGAAATACGCTTGGTTTTTATCTGTGAAAATCTGTGTTCATCTGTGGCTACTACTCTTTGAATTCCTCCTCTTCCTCCGCGCTCTCTGCGTTCGCCGCGGTTGCATTTTCTTCCCGAACAACATCGCGCTACTTCAGCGAATCCACATTCACGATCGCCAGTTCATCCAGCAGCCGATCGATCGCGACATCGAGCTTCAAATCGTTCTCGTAGGTCTTCACCTTAATCGCGGCGCGCGTGCGGCGAGTTTTGCGCGCACGCACATCGTCGCCACTTCGCAATAGCGTCATGAAATGGGCTGCGGTGGCGCGGTCCAGTTGAGTGCGCGAAATGCGCGGGTTGGTCAGGTCGATCGATACCGGCACAATGGACGTGCGCCGGACAGAACGCTTGGTGGTTTTCGTCTCGGTCATATCACCTTCTACAACAGGCTGGACATCAGGACGTCTCAGGAAAGCTTCGACGGTTGATGGTGTGGGATGCGCCCATCAACCGCCGAACGATCCGTCATTACTCATATCGACTTTGCGTCTCGTTCACGCGCTTATAAAGCTCGCGGACGATTTCACGGTACAGGTCGAATTCTTCAGTCAGCGGAATATCGAGTTCCGACTTCACCGAGCCGACAAGGATCGCTTCCAGCACATCGGCCAGGTGCGGCACGGTGAAACGCGGGTCTGCGGGTACACCGCCGTCTTCGATGAAGTCGGGGGACCAGGAAACGGTCGCACGGAACTGCGCGCCACCGGTGCGGTATTCCTGCCAACCCATCAGCCGCTCGCGGCGGTTGGGGCGCATCATGGTGACGATGGCGCGAACGTCTTCTTCGAACATCTGCTCTTCTGCAAAACGGTTCACTCCGTTTGCCACCTCGCGTGTCGCGCTGGCGATGGTGTCGGCAAATTCGTTGTGATCGTGAATGGTGGGTGTGTTGAACATGTGTGAGTTCTCCAACTCGTTTAAGTGTTGTGCCGCAAGTTTTACGGCCCCTTTGTCAGCCGGGTCGCGGGTCGTTCCATGGTCCGCGAATGCATGGCCCGGCTGTCGTGTGAGAGCACCATCGGCGCATCGGGCTCCACTTCATCACGCCTGTCGCAGCGACAAATTCAAACGCCACGTTGCCGCAGTGCGCGTCGCGCGCTCGAAGCATCGGAGAATGCGGACGTTGTGCAATTGTGAGGCAACGAAACACACGCGCAAAAAATTTTTCAGGGGACACGATGTCATCGACACATCGAGCAGCGAGTGAAAAATTCTCCACCGGCCCACATTCCAAATTGCTTAAAAATCCCTGAAAAACCGCTTGCTTTTGCACTACCCCGTATTCAGCGTCGTGTGAGGAGATTCGATGTTAAGCTGCGCGATCTGCATGAGAGTAGTGAAGCGATTTCACTCACCAACGCGCTTAACATGTGTCTATCTTCACATCGCGCGTGAAGCGGTTGTGGACGACGTGTGCATTGTCGGACTGAATCGTTCCGCCGTAAAATTACCGTGTGTGTTGTGCGATATTTCTGGTGTAATGTTCGCGTGTGGGTGTCGTCGTTTGCGATTGTCGTCGTGTTGTTGAAATGAGGTCCTTCATGTTTGAGAAAGTGCGCGTTGGAATGTGCCGTGCTTCGGTTGTGTTGGCATCGGTGTCGATGGTTGTTGGTGGTTGCGCGACTGATCGGCAAGTCATCAGTCAGGCGACCAGCGCGCACGATCAACTTGAACCTGCGGTCATCACCGATGCGCAGCTGTCGAACTACATTCAGTCTGTTGGTCAGCGGGTGATTGAAGCGGCTCGCAAGTCGAAGCTGGATCAACCCAACGCCAAAGGGGACAACGAATGGATGTTCTCGAAGGACATGCAATTTCATCTGGTGAATAGCAAGACACTCAATGCGTTCACGACCGGTGGCAATCACATGTATATGTACACCGCGCTCATGCAGGCGTGCGAGACGGAAGATGAACTGGCTGCGGTCGTTTCGCACGAATACGCGCACGTCTACTGCAGGCACGTGCAGCAGGGCATGAATCGCCAGTACGCGATCATTGGCGGCGCCGCTGCTGCGGGCGCTGCGGGGGCGGCACTGGGGTATAAGGAAAATAAAGGTGAGGGCGCGCTAACGTATGGCGCCGCCGGCGCTGGTGTGGGGTTGCTCGCGGGGCAGTTCATCGGCATGGGCTTCACACGCAATGACGAACTGCAAGCTGACGAATACGGCTTCGACTTCTACGTTCGCGCCGGCTGGGATCCGACACACTTTTCCGATTTCTTCCAACGCATGATCGACATGGGTTACGACACCACCCCTGCGATTGCCAGCAGTCACCCGACACTGAAGAGCCGAGTTGAGTGGGCGGAGAAAGCCGTGAAGAAACTGCCCGCCAGTGCTAAGACGTTGCGCCGCGAACCCGTCGCCGACCCTGCCCAGTTCGCGCAACTGAAAGCCCGCGCCGCCAAGCTCGCGGCGAGTCTGCCGAATGACCAGTCCCTCGCACAGGCCCAAGAGCTACTCGCAGCGTTCAGCATCTGCGTTGCCCCGGTCGATCAACCGGAACAAGCCGCGGTGAAACAAAAGTACATCGCTGCGGAGAAGGCTGGGGAGAAGAAGTAGATGCGTGTTCCGCCACAGATGGGGCACGGATGGCCACAGATAGAAAACTGATATCTGTCAGTCTTGGCGTTCACTCGTTTTCCGCCCTTCCCATCTGTGTAAATCCGTGCCCCATCTGTGGCAAATGATTCTGGCCTCACCTCGATTCACGTTTTGCCTTCGCATGATCCGATAAACCCTGAGCCGCGGCGGTTGATGGGCGCGTGAGCGCTTCAATCGTGCATCGCGGGGTTATCGGAGATTGCCAACATGAAAACGATTGCCACGTTCGGTGTGATGGCTTGTGTGATGATGGTCGCTGTCGGTTGTGCCGGTTCGTCTTCGAAAAAGACGGCCAGCAACGACGTGCTCGACGTGCAACCGAACGCCGTCGCGACGCCCTCCAAGCAGCAGGCGTATGTCGCGCCGGTGATGGTGCAGAACAACAGCCCTGCGGACAACATTTCGTTTACTTCTTACTCAACCGTTGAACCTGCCGCCCAGCCGGCCAGCATCACCATCGCCAGTGCGGCCCCGACATCGGGTAGCACGTACAAAGTAAAAGCCGGTGACACCCTTTTCGGCATCGCCAGGACCACCTACGGCGACGGCAAATCGTGGACCCGCATTGCCAGCGCCAACCCCGGCCTGTCTCCGAAAAGCCTGAAGGCTGGTCAGACGATTACGCTTCCGTAATAAACTTTCTCGATAATCGAACATCAAGTACGAAGCCCACGACCATGTCGTGGGCTTCGTCTATTGTGATGTTAGTAGAATAAACCGATCAGGGAATGTTTACTTAATGCGTCGCGTGTCATTCCGAGAGAGCCTAAGCGACCGAGGAATCTCGAGAGGCCATATCGCTCGGACGATCGAGATCCTTCGGTCGCTAAGGCTCCCTCTGGATGACGGTATGGGAATACTCGACTTGCTACACGGTTGACAGAATGCTCTAACTTATCTCGCGCGATCGTCGGCACCCGAATCGTGCACGTGAAGAACGCCCATGAAGGCGTCATCGCGACCGAAGTCGATCGGACCAGCCCAGGAGCCGCTTTGGGCGTTGGCGCCAAGGTGCTGCGAGAAGTTGAACCGCAGCAGCACAGGCCGCCCTTTTTTCTCGTCGCTGATGGCTTTCCATGGGATCGCCAGTTCGCCGCGCCAGATGTTGGCGTCCACGCGGGCCGCATAGCGAACCGCGGCCCCTTCCACGGGTATCCAGGGGTCTACGTTCACCCGCGCGTCCAACTTCCGTTCCATCCAGACCGCAGCGGGTTTGCAGGAAATGTTCAGCACGGGGCCGACGGTGTTGTCGGCGTAAATCGGTTGAACCAGGATTTCGACAATGTCCTCGCCCCACGCGCGGTTGGATTGGTACGTCGCGAAGTTCCGCATTGGCCGGTTGCGCAGGGCTGGGTCGTCGGCGACGCCGCCCAATCGGAACGCGATGTTGAATGCCGACTCTGTCCAGTTCGTGTAGACGTTGGCGGTCGTGGTGATTCGCTGAACGCGTGGCTGGCCAATGCTCGGGCGGTCGAGCATTTTCACGAGGGGTTCGTTGGTGATGGCGTCCAGTTCCTTCCAATCGCCGAGTGAACCGTCGATGGTCAACGGCTCCTGCCTGCGGTCGCACGCCGCCGCCGGCGCGACAAGTTCACTGACCGCCTGCCGACGCGTGAACCCATCGGTGAACGTCGCGGTGAGTGGTTGGCGGGAACCTGGGCCAAGCTGATCGAGATCCACGCGCGCGTCCATCGTCACCCGGCGCGTACGATAGGGAGACAAAGCCGTCATCGGTGTCGGCTGTGGCGCGACGCGCCAGCCGGCACCCACGCCTGTCCATTGCAACGTGCTGGCTGCGACAGGGTCACCCGCTGCGGTAGTGTAGATGTCCAGGCCGAAGCGCAAATCCAACCAGTTGCCGGTGTTTTTGGAAAGTGGGTCGAGCATCCACGTGGTCGACCGGCCGATGAGCGTCGGCTGTTGTTGTGGCTGCATCCAGCGCATCGTTTCCAACTGCAATTGCTGTTGGACGGTCAGGTCCGGCAGTCGCCCGGGTTGGCGAAGCAGGATGGCTCGCGCGACAAGCTGCAGCGCGCCGGTGAATTCGGATGTTGTGGGCGAACCGGTCAGCAGGCCATACGTTGGGTCGATGGTATTTGTCGGTGGAATGCCGACGGGTCTCGCGAGCAGTTGGGCAAGCAGCTTGGTGTTGATCGTTTCCCCACGCTGGGTGGCGAGGTTGAGGTATTCGAAATCCTGTTGCGCCCTGCGGAGCCATTTCAGTTGGACGGAGGGAACGAACCCATCGCGCCCGAACGGTTGGCCGGGGTAGAACCAGATTGGTTCAGCCGCATCGAGCGGTCGCGCGGGGAAGGTTTCGGGCGCGAGTGGGTTGTCGAACAGGACCAGCTTCGCGTCCCGCAGGAACGCCAACCAACCCCAGATGCGCACGTCGTTTTCGCTGAAGTTCAAAGGCGATCCCGCAGCATCACCGCGGAGCCAGAGGACCGGTGCCGGCGCTTCGCGGGGCCAGACGCCCGACGGTGGTGGCGCGACCAAACCCGGGGCCGCCAGCATCAGTCGTGCGCCGTCATTTGTGCCGATGAGTGGTGTCGGATCGCCTAAAGGTCCTGCGAGCACCTGGTTGAATTGCACTTGGTCGGATTCGAGTGGTGCCAGCGCCCGAAGCATCGGATGAGCCGACAACGCATTGGCGACTTCACCGGATAGGCGGATGCTCTCCGCGGCGCTGGCCCTGCCGACACTGGTGCCCGACAGCGACACTGCGGATCGGCTTAACCAGTCCTGCTGCGCGAAATGCGCCGCAGCGGCACCCCAGTATTGCTGGGCAGATGCATTATCCATCTGGTCGATGCCGTCCGGCGCGGGCAATGGCCAGTAACCCAACGGCACACGATCGCGGAAGGCTTCACCACTAATCCATCGTCCCGCGACACTGTCAAAATCCGTCCAGTCAATCGCGGGCGGTTCACCACTTGGCCATTTCACAGTTGGTTGAAGTTGTGGGATGAACAGGTTCGCCCGGTTGGCGTGGGCCGCTGCGACCATGCCATCGAGCGCCGCGATCGCAGCACTGTTACCCGCTTCGGTACGATTGAGTAAGCGAGGCGACAGATCCTTGAAGACATCGCCGACCCCATCCTGCTTCGCCAGCACGGGCCAATCGAACCGCGCGACGAGTTCCAGTTTGCGCTCATCTGGCAGAACAAAATCGTAAACCGTAAGTGGCAATCCAACCGCGGCGACCGCTTTACGGCCCGGCTTTTCGATCAACTCAATCGCCAACGTGTAACTGCCAGCAGGCGTTTGCGGCGGGACATGCACATCCACCCACAACAGCACTGGAGATCGGCCATCGGCGAACGTCGCGTTCGACGCGCCGGGCAGGAACGCGGGGTTGCGCAGGCGCGACAAGTCCCATTCACCGGGCTTGTTCGATGGTGAGACAGGCAACAATGCCCGGGGTGATCGGCCATTCAATGCTGGTGTCTGACCGGTCTTGCGAACGAACGAGGCGCGATGCTGGTCGACGGCGACATCGACCAGTTGTTCGACGGTGGTGGTGCTCGCCACATATTTGCCGTTGCTGTCGACCAGCCGTACGCGCAGCCGGGCGTTGCGACCGCCGCGCCATTGGGCAAGTTCGATGACAGTGCCGAGCCATTCGTTCCGCGCCCCGGCCAGTTGAAGGTTGTTGTTATTGATCGGTGTCGATGAATTCAAATCGATCACCGCGATCGGCCCGGCCCCGGCACGGGTGTCGAAGCGTGAGCCTTCGGTCGCGCGATCGCGTGAGCAACCGATGGCCGTGAACATCAGCACACAAGCGCAGAGAATGCGCGTTATCTGCTGGGGTAGACGGTAAGTCGGATCGATGACGGGCGAAAACATCATGAGATAGCAAAGTTGCGAGCGGCAATAGTAACAGGATGTCAGAAGAAACAATTCGCGGGTCCGAGTTTCGCCGCAGATGCGCAGCATCGCGCGTTTTGAATCGACCGAAACGCGCGATGCTACGCATCTGCGGCAGAACTAAAATCCCATTCGCGACACATTTCGATCCGTCGATCGACCCACTTCCCGCTGCACAGTCGTTGCGCACCCAATTCCGCGGATGCTACATCTTTCGCCACGGGGTGCCTGTGCGTTAGGCGTTCGGGAAAACGCTTAACCGGAATAAAGCGCACAGCCGTACCCGCTCGAACTGGCGTTTTCTGGTCAAAATGAGGCTTCCGGGGGTGTCAGGCTGGGAAAATCGCTCGACAAAATTTACTTCCGGGCGTGTGGCACGACCTTTGTGATAGATCATAACGAAGCAACGCAACGGATGACAAGGCTGAATGATAAAAGGCGTCCGAAGTGGTGCGAAAATTGAACCGGAGCAGTTGAAGAC
>SXGT01498416.1_pt1 | contig 11925 bp, 6 predicted proteins | sample 3176221 | NCBI WGS metagenome assembly SXGT01 (sample SAMN11356862, study PRJNA531348) | freshwater metagenome | isolation source: freshwater sample F1-120 | place: China: Fuxian Lake, Yuxi | collected 2017-12-25
CCAGGATAATTCCATCGCGCTTTTCTTTTCCATGAATACCATATACCCTGTTTTCTGTCCTAATCGGTCCAGATATCGGGCTAATTGTTGAATACCCTGGGGTTCGGAACGAGCATCGTGATGCATTTTTATTTCTATCGTTATCACTTGGGCTTTCCAGAATATGATGAGATCCGTCCGTCCATTTCCAGTAGCCATTTCCCGTTCGATGCGTCCTCCCCCATTGATAACCCTTTGTAAAAAGGCCATCAATAATAACTGATGTCCTGCTTCCTTGTAGGGATATCTGTCAATCCACGATTCTGAATTCCAACGGTAAAAATCAGTGAATGCATCCAGTAATTTGTCCATATTCAGCGTGCCGTCTGTATTTAGGTACCAACTCGTCTGGGCAATATCCTGGTTGATGCCAACGGAAAATCCTATGGTCAGGATACGCGTTATTATTTCTCTGTATATCGGATTGGCAAACTGGATAGGATTTCCCGTAGTGATTATACCCAGATCACGACAATATCTGATGGAATCATCCGTTCCATCAAAAGCAGGGGAATCACCCGTTATGATACTCATGATAATGGGTCGAACCATGGGGTCATCTATCTTATCTGCTAAGCTGTCCAGGTGTGTTTGACGTTGTTCAATAAGCTGCTCCTTGGCAAGTTCAACCAGATTGAGGGTTATCTCTCTGGAATAATCATTCTTTAAAATTTTCCTTACCACCTCATTGGCTAGCGCGTTTGTCAACCAGGGTTGGCCTCCTGAATAATTGTATAATTTTTCTAAGACCTCTTCCGAAAAAACCTGACCCGTATCTTTTGTATGTTGGTCCAATAATCCACGCACCTCTTCTTTCGAAAACACAGGCAGGAAAAAAGATTCTGCTTTTATGTTAAAGGGCGATCCCGAACCTATCGACGGATTATCAGCCCGAGCTCGAATACGGAAATCACGGATGTCCCGAAGACCAACCAATGCGATAGATTGAGGAAAATGTTTAGGACGCGTCTGAAAGCCGTCACGTAATTGCCGCAAGGTGGAAATGAGTACATCGTCATAGAGGGCGTCCACCTCATCAAACAATAAAACCAATGGTTTATCCAATGTATCACACCAATCGGTTAAATAATCACCCAACATGGATGGTCCAGAAATATATTTTGCAATATCTGGAGACAGATTTTCTGTTCCAAGAAAGAACTTTGACATTTTAGCTAATGCCTTGATAAAATTGATATTAGCCGTTTCAACCGATATACTGGTATAACCCGCTGATTCCATTGAGCATACCACCGAGATATAATTTCCTTCTCTATTCAAGCGATGAGCCAGCGCATGTAGAAAAGTGGTTTTACCTGTTTGCCGTGGCGCATGAATGAGAAAATACTGCATATCCTCTATGAGGATGTGTATATTATCATACATATTCCTAAAGGGATCTACCATGTAGTGCCTTTCCGGATTGCACAGTCCTGTGGTATTAAAGATTCTTCTCATTTTGTAAAGATACGCCTTTTAGAACAGGATTACCATCAAGTTTAAGTGATAGCTGGGAAAACAAAATACTATCCCAAATATTGAAACTGCTTCTTGTCTGAACTTTGATTTTTTTGATTTTTGTGGTTAATGGGATGGATTACATTAGATAGAATCAGCTGTGTATAAGATGATGCGTGCTATGCTTTTAGGGAAATATTGGTTGAAATAAAATCTTAGCTAGTCATCAAACTTCTGGAAAACAAAGAACTCATTTATAATCCGTGAAATTCTGTAATCCTTAAAATCCGTGATTCAAAAATGAGGATTAGGTAATTTTATATTGGAACCTATCCGGGAAATGACGATCTGCGGAATTGCATCAATGTAATTTTCCAATATTCGAACCATTTATTTGGATGTTAACCCATTTATCATTTATCCATTTCCATTTATTATTCCTATTTTTGGTTTCAAGCATTCTTCTCAAACGAATAAATCTGAAATGGAACGAATAAATATTAGTGCTGACTATTCTATTTCTAAAATTATAAAAGGTAGCTGGCATCTCTCCGGCGGTCATGGTCCCATCATAACTTCTGAGGCCATTGACGATATGCGCGCCTTTGTGGAAGCAGGCATTACGACCTTCGATTGTGCCGATATTTATACCGGTGTAGAAGAACTGATTGGAAAATTTTTGAAATCAGAAAAGGATTCGTTCACATCTGGAAATCTTCCTCCCGTTCAGATTCATACCAAATATGTACCTGACTATGACGTGCTTGGAACGATAAAAAAAAGGGATACAATAGCAATCATAGATCGTTCGTTGAAGCGGTTAGGCGTTGAACAGCTTGACCTGGTACAATTTGCCTGGTGGGATTATCAATTTCCCAGGTATGTGGAAACCGCAGTTCATTTACATGAACTAAAACAGGCAGGTAAAATCAGACATATTGGCGTAACCAATTTCGATGCTGCGCATTTAAAGGAAATACAAATGGCTGGCGTACCTGTTGTTGCCAATCAATTACAATATTCCGCACTGGATCATCGCCCAGAGAATGATATGCATCAACTGGCCAAAGAAACGGGCTTTTTTTATCTGTGCTATGGTGTCATTGCTGGTGGCTTTCTAAGTGACAGCTATTTAAATACGTCCGCTCCCTTAGAACCTCTTGAAAATCGTTCACTTACAAAATATCGACTCATCATTGAGGAGTATGGCGGGTATGATCTTTTTCAGGAGTTACTCTTGATTCTTCATGAATTGGCAAATAAATACGAGGTCGGAATAGCTGAAATTGCCGCCCGATATATCCTTCAAAAACCACATGTTGGGGGTATTATTATTGGTGCCCGAAACAGAAAGCATTTAGATAAACTTCTTAAAATACCATCATTTTCTCTTAGTAATGATGATTTATTAGCCATTGAGGGAATGACCCTGCGTTCAAAAGGACCTTTGGGTCCTGTCTATGAATTAGAAAGAGATAAAAATGGACCTCATGGTGCTATTATGCGCTATAATTTAAATGGACAAACCACCTTGAAGGCATGACCCAGACTACGGCTAAAAACATTGAAAAATTATCATTTTACGGAGGAACAACAGGTGCCATTTTACCTTTTGTCTTTTTCTCCTTTGGAGTAATATATTTAGCCCTATCTGGTGCACCTGATGAACGAGGATTCTGGCCTGTGCTCATTGGTGCCATTACTTTAGGTTTGCTACTGGCTAAAGACCGAAAATTATATAGCGAAACCATCATCAACGGGATGGCCCAACCCATAGTCATGGTTATGCTAACTGCCTGGATGCTGGCATCTACCATTGGGGTGTTAATGTCAGAAACGGGATTTGTAAATGCCCTGCTATGGATGGCAAATCAGTTGCATTTTTCAGCAGCTGGATTTACAGCACTAACTTTCATTATTTGCTGTATTATTTCATTATCAACAGGTTCCAGTTTTGCAACCATTCTAATTGGAGGTCCCTTACTTTATCCTGCAGGCGGATTATTAGGAGCCGATTTGCCCATATTAGCAGGCGCTATCCTGGCCGGAGCAACTTTTGGTGATTTTTTTGCACCCATTTCAGATACTACCATAGCCAGCGCTCTAAGTCAGGAAGCAACGATTGGACCCACCGTTAAAAGTAGATTAAAATACATATTACCCTTAGCCATCATCGTTTTACCCATCTATTATTTTCTTAGTAAAGCCAATCCTGGAGAAGTAAAGGGAGGTGAAAATCTGACTGGCGACCCATCAGGTTTACCTATGCTCGTCATACCGGTTTTCGTCATATTTCTTTTCCTAAAAGGGAAACATTTGCTACATGGATTATTATTAGGGTTACTTGCAGGCGTAATACTCGGATTTGTTACAGGATTACTTCCGGTAAATAAAATATTATCCCTTGACCTGGAGAATTTCAGAGCACAAAGCTTTATCATTGAGGGAATTAACAGGGCAACTGGGATTAGCTTTTTCACCTTACTTTTAATGGGCCTGGTAGAAACATTAAAGGGAAGTGGCATCATAGACCGCCTCGTTTCCTGGGCATCAGAACGAAGTAACAGTTTAAGACAAGCGGAAGGTTGGATTGCTTTTGCAGGAAGTATGGCCGTTCTTTTAACAACCCATAGTATTGTAGCCATCCTCATGGTGGCTGAATTTGCGCGGCAAACAGGTGAAAAACAGGGAATTACCCCTATCCGACGAGCTAATATTCTTAGCATGGTAGTTTGTGTATTTCCTTTCCTTTTTCCTTATTTTATTCCGGTTATCCTTATGGCAAATACTACAAATAGTGGTAAATCGTTTGGCATCGAACAGGTTTCTCCGCTGCAAGCTGGCATGTATAATTTCATTTCCTGGGGATTAGCTATAATAACCATTGGCTCCCTTTTATGGAAAAATAAAAATCAATAATTAAAACGATAATGAGCGAAACCAATTCCTTGCGATCAGACCAATTTGAACTTTACGACCTACGTGTTGTCGTTGAACAAATAAATGGACATTGCACCTGTAATATGAATATTGGAGATTGTTTTTATCTGCGTGGCGGAAAATTATCGATGCCTGAAAAATCTGATTTTTGCTTGTATGCCATACAATCTGCTATCCCATTGCTACCCGCTAAACAAAGAAAAAATCACCCAGCAGACTGGATGGAAACCGATGCACGGGTAACTTGCCCTGACCCTGCCTGTGGACTAATATTAAGAATAGACAGGGAAGAAATTCGAGTTCTCAATCATGACGATGTAAGTCCAATACCCTGGGTGGAAGAGAAAGGTAAATAAATATTTTAAACCTTTTATCACCAATTGCTATTTAAAAATATCTTGAGAGGGATATCTGTTATCCTCACATTTTTTGTTCCCCTTTAAAAGAAAGATGAAATCTGTAAAAAAAAGTGATTTGCCGGAAAAAATATGCGTAACCTGTAAAAGACCCTTTTCCTGGCGTAAGAAATGGGAAAAGAATTGGGAGGAGGTGAAATATTGTAGTCAAAAATGTAGCCTTAACAAATCTAAAAATGTCTAATACCGGAATTGTTTTTCCACACCAACTATTTGAAGAAAGCGAGGTATTGAACCAATGTCAAACCATCTATTTAGTTGAAGAATGGTTGTTTTTTCGTCAATATCATTTCCATAAAAGAAAAATTGCTCTTCATAGAGCAAGTATGAAATTCTACCAATCTCACCTGGAAAAACTGGGTAAGAAAGTCATCTATATTAATTCTTTTGATAAAATCAGTGATATCAGGCTATTAATTCCAGCGTTAAAGCAAGGAGGTATAAATCACTTATCGTACATTGAAACCACAGATTATTGGCTGGAAAAAAGATTGATTTCATCGGCATATAAAAATGATATTGCGTTAAATGCTTTTTCTTCTACCCTTTTTCTCAATACTTTAGAAGAAAACCGTCATTATTTTTCGGACAAAAAACGGTTTTTCCAAACTGATTTCTACATCCAACAGAGAAAAAAAAGAAATATTTTATTGGAAGATGCTTCAAAACCTTTAGGGGGAAAATGGTCTTTTGATGATGAAAACAGATTAAAATATCCCAAAGGGAAAGTCCCTCCAAAAACCAATTTCGAGCCGATTAATTCTTTTCATGAAGAGGCCATTGAATATACAAATAAATATTTTTCAAGCAATTATGGGAGCCTGAACCAAACAGATTTTTTTCCTGTCACCTTTCAGGATTGTAAAAAATGGTTGCTACAATTTTTAGAAAAAAAATTTGAAGCATTTGGAGATTACGAAGATGCTATTTTACAAAATGAAAAATGGTTGAACCATAGTCTGCTTACCCCAATGTTAAATATTGGTTTGATATCTCCTTCCTATATTTTGACGGAAACCTTACAATATTCTTCAAAAAATCACATTCCACTGAATTCGCTGGAAGGGTTTATTCGTCAAATGGTAGGTTGGCGGGAATTTATCAGAGCAGTTTATGAATTAAAAGGTAGAGAAGAACGGACAAAAAATTTCTGGGGATTTAAGCGAAAAATACCTGAAAGTTTCTGGAGAGGAGAAACAGGTATTTTGCCCATCGATTTAACCATAAAAAAAGTATTGGAAACAGGGTATTGCCATCATATTGAGCGACTTATGGTTTTAGGAAATTTTATGCTACTCTGTGAATTTGATCCCGAAGAGGTATATCGATGGTTTATGGAACTTTTTGTTGATGCCTTTGACTGGGTTATGGTTCCCAATGTTTATGGTATGAGCCAGTTTGCCGATGGGGGAATCATGTCAACCAAACCCTATATCAGTGGCAGTAATTATTTAATGAAAATGAGTGATTACCCGAAGGGAGAATGGCAAGCTGTCTGGGACGGTCTATTTTGGCATTTTATGGATAAACAACGGGCCTTTTTCTTGAAAAATCCGAGATTAGGGATGTTAGTTAGAACTTTTGATAAAATGTCAGAGGACAAAAAACAAGAACATTTAAAAAATGCTCATTTATATTTAAATAGTTTGTGAGAATTATCACCTTAGGCAAGCTATGATAAATCGTATATTGTCCCTCCATTCTAGAGTGAACTTAATCAGGAACCTTAAAAAGCCTAAAAGATGAATATAAATAATATTCAAACCGAAATTGACGCAAGTTATCTATACAAAATACTAAGTATCGTTGAAAAGGATCCAAATGTTGCCCATGTTTTTGCTCAAATGAGTGAAATAGAGTTCAGTCATGCAATTGCCTTTGCTAAAAAGTTTAATCTCAGCGTTGAAAATCTTCCTAAACCTTCCCTTAGGGCCAGAATTCTAAATAAAATTGGAAAAATTGTCGGTTATGATTACGTGTTAGGCGTTCTTCTTGATACAGAAAAAAGTATATCTTCTGCCGTTCAGCACGCCAGAAACAGCTCAAATTCACAAAGTTCCATTTCAGATACTGCCCATGTGACCATTCTTAAAAACATTTTAAATAACCATAAAAATATTTCCAGTGATAATCTGGCAAGGTTCGAGAAAAAACACCGTTCTGTAGGGGGAAATGCTCTAAGAGCGGCTGTTCTGGGTGGTAACGATGGGCTGGTCTCCAATTTCAGTTTGGTAATGGGTATAGCAGGTGCGACGAGTGGACGTGAAGAAATTTTATTGACCGGACTGGCAGGTTTACTTGCTGGTGCTTTATCGATGGCTCTTGGTGAATGGATTTCTGTAAAAAGTTCCCAGGAACTTTATGAAAACCAAATGGATTTAGAAATGGAGGAGTTGGAAACCAATCCTGAAGGTGAGGAAAAGGAGCTTGCACTCATTTATATGACCAAAGGTATTCCAGAAGCCCAGGCCATGCAAATGGCCAAAGAAATTATGTTAGATAAAGGACAGGCACACGAAATATTAGTCAGGGAAGAACTGGGCATAAATGTGGATGAGTTAAAAGGTTCTGCCATGGAAGCAGCGGTCACCTCTTTTATTTTATTCGCCATTGGAGCCATTTTACCCGTTATTCCTTTCTTTTTTATAGGTGGTACTCTGGCAATAATACTGAGCGCCACATTAAGTGCCATAGGACTGTTCATCATTGGAGCCGCTATTACCTTGTTCACAGGAAAGAATATTCTTTTCTCAGGATTAAGGCAAGTTGCCTTTGGATTATTTGCAGCTGCCATAACCTTTGGCATAGGACATTTAATAGGCGTTTCCATCGCCGGTTAACCTTCATTTATGAGAGAATATAATGAACTTTCAACTTCAAAATCTAAGAATATTGGACAAATTGCCTTTGAAGTTATCAAGGAACCAATGTTTTTATTATTACTTAGTTGCTGCATCATTTATTTGTTTTTAGGAGATTACACAGAGGGTATCATGCTTTCAGCCTCTATATTGATTATCATATTCATAACTTTTTACCAATATCAAAAAACAGAGAGAGCCATTGAGTCTTTAAGACAGCTCTCTTCTCCCAAAGCCTTGGTAATCAGAGATGGTATAGAAATAAAAATTCCAAGCAGAGAATTAATCTGCGGGGATATAGTGCTTATTCATGAAGGAGACCGCATTCCAGCCGATGGTATTTTGAAGGAAGCAACTAATCTAAGCGTGGATGAATCTCTATTGACCGGGGAATCAAATCCGGTGCCGAAAAATATAACCCCAATTGATAAAGTTCATCTGGTATTTAGTGGTACCCTGGTTGTACAGGGGAAAGCAAAAATGGAGGTTAGTGCAATTGGTGTAAATACAGAATTTGGTAAAATCGGTAAATCTTTGCAACAAATTGTACAAGAACCTACGCATTTACAAAAAGAAATGAAAGTATTGATCCGGAATCTTTTTATAATAGGTGGGTTTTTAAGTGTTTTGGTTGTTATAGCCTTTTATCTGACCAGAGGAGGTTTTACCGCATCCATTTTGTCTGGTTTATCTGCCGCTATGGCCATTCTTCCGGAAGAATTTCCCGTTGTTTTGACTATTTTTCTGGCTATAGGTGCATGGCGACTTTCCCAGCAAAATGTTTTAACCAGAAAACCATCCGCTATTGAAACACTGGGTTCCGCATCAGTGCTATGCAGTGATAAAACAGGCACTATAACGCAGAATAATATGACTTTATCAACCTTGATAAAAGATCATTTTATTATAGAGAAAAATGCATTTCTGGAAAATATTGAAAACATTCAAGAACTCATATATACTGCTCTGGTAGCCACTCCATCCGATAGTATTGACCCGATGGACAAGGCTATTTTAAAAAATTATCGGTCTGTTTCTACCACCGATATTCCCTCCTTATCCTTTATAAAAGAGTATCCATTAAGTAAAGATTTATTTGCTATGACACGGATTTCTAAAGATTCATTGGGAAATAAATGGATCGGTGCGAAAGGCGCTCCTGAAGCAATTTTAGAAATGTGTAAAATTTCTGAACAAGATCAAGCTTCTTTACTCGCTAAGGTTAAATTTTTAGCAGAAAGAGGTCAAAGAATATTAGGTGTGGCAAAGGGAATATTGGAAACGGATGTTTTACCAGACTCACAAAGAGAAATATCCTATGAATTCATTGGATTTTTAGGGTTTGAAGACCCCATAAGACCTGAAGTGCCTGATGCCGTTAAACAATGTTATACCGCTGGTATTAGGGTGATTATGATTACAGGTGATTATCCGGAAACAGCGAAAAATATAGGAAGACAAGCAGGATTAATTGAAAAACAAGAGATTCTAACAGGTGCTGACTTGAAAAGGATGACAGAAAGTGAGCTCAACGAAAAAATAAAAACAGTAAATATATTTGCCCGCATTATACCAGAACAAAAACTACAAATTATTAAAGCCCTCAAATCCAACGGAGAAATAGTCGCTATGACAGGTGATGGCGTTAATGATGCTCCTGCCTTAAAAGCAGCTGATATAGGCATCTCTATGGGAGGAAAGGGTACAGATGTGGCCAGAGAATCTTCTTCCTTAGTTCTCTTGGATGATAATTTCAGTTCTATTGTTATGGCTATAAAGTCGGGAAGAAAAATATTTGATAATCTTCAAAAAGCGATGGGTTACATTATTGCCATTCATATACCCATTATTGGACTATCGTTATTACCCGCATTTTTTCCAGCCTTACCCATATTACTTATGCCGTTACATATTGTTTTTATGGAATTAATTATAGACCCTGTGTGTTCTATCGCTTTTGAGTCGGAAAAAGAAGAGATTGGCGTTATGAACAGGCCGCCCAGAGATCCTGCAACTGCATTTTTTGGATTAACCCAAATATTTAAGAGCTCCCTGGCTGGTTTTTTACTATTGTCAATCGTTTTAGCTGTTTATTTTTTAAGTATGAACGAAGGGCATAATGAAGCTGAAATTAGAGCCATTGCCTTCACATCTTTAATTATTGGAAATATATTTCTTATCCTTACCACTTTATCCAAAACGAGAAATTTTCTGGATGTTCTTTTTGAAAATAATATTTCGCTTAAAATCATTTTATTTTTAGCAAGTACACTGATGATACTGCTCATTGCTGTACCTTATCTGCGAACCTTATTCAATTTTGAGTATCCAGGATTTAAGCATTTTTATTTATCCATTGCTGGCGGATTTAGCTTATTATTCCTATTGGAAATATACAAATATGTAAGAGTCAAAACTAAAAAAACGGCTTTAATTGGATAAAGGCTGGAGGAAATCGAGGTTGAGATTTCCTCCACATTTTGATTTATAAGGAAGCTAAGTATTCCACTAAATCTCTTATTTCCCTTTTAGATAGAACGGCGCCCATAGCGGGCATGGCCGACGGGTAATTTTCCCTACTTTTTATTCGCGAGACAGGAACTCTCAATGGTTCAGCAGCTGAGGTTTTTAATAATAATTCATCTGCATTTTCCCTCATTAAAACCCCGCTTACCTCCTGACCATCCGCCAAAACCAGGGAGATGATTCCAAATCCCGGAGCGATACGTGCACTTGGTTCTATGAGAGATTGGAGGATTTGCTCTCTGGTCAATGATTTACCAATATCTTTTAAATTTGGACCTACAATACTTCCTCCATCGCCTACAGCATGGCAGCGAATACATTGTGCGGCTGAATTATTTAGAAAAATATTTCTTCCCTCTCTGACATTTCCGCCATAGAGTGCCTCACTATATTGATTGGTTTCAGTTCCTTTTCCCTTTATTTTATCAACTCTACCGAGTAAATCCTTGTCTTTTGTTGCTTCAACCGACTCTATAAGATCAAGTTTCACATTAGGTGAAAGTTTAGCTTCTGCCATTTTATCAATTAAATCAGATAAAACAACTCTTGTATTGTCTATGGGCATTTGGCTTAAGACCTTGAATACTTGCTGTTGCTCTTGAAAACTTCCATTTTCAAAAATAGGATTTATGATTAAAGAAAGGCCCTCTTTACTCACCTTAAGTTTATTAATTAATCCCAATGCCGTTGTTCTTACCAATTTATCTTTATCATTAATTCCCTTTTTAACTACATCCTCAATAGAGGTATATTTAAGGTTTGACAGCGCATGAATAGCTGCTGAACGAACCTCCGGACTTTGGGATAAGTTAAAAATAGATGCTAACGACTCATTATAATCTACAATATTCAATTCAGATAATAATTTTGAAGAAGAAATTAATACTGCGGGATTATCACTTTTTAAGAATCCTGCCATTTTATTTTTAATTTTAGCATTCACCAGATCTGCATCCCTTTTTAATTCTCCACGAAATCTGCCATCAACCCTATCGAGAACAGAAGGATTTGCCCAGGTGCCAATAACGGAGAGAGCTTCAGCTTTGAGGTCTTCAGAAATATTTTCCCTTTCAGCATAAGCAATCAACATATCTAATTCCTTTTCTCCGCCAACTCTTAAACAGGCATTAATAGCACGTCTCATCAAAGGTTCATTTGAAAAACGTGACTGATCTAACATACCAGCTAACGCAGGTAAGGCTGGTACGATGGACAAATCATCATTGATAGCCCTTGCCGCCTCCGTCACGATATATTCATCTTCATCCTTTAAAAAAGAAGCTATTTCTTTGTTTCTCCATTTTCTTAAAACCAAAACAGCCATTAACCTAAGCGATTTATTAGGATTCGATTTTAATTGAACAATGGGTTCCACCTCCCCTATTCTACTAAGTGCTAAAACAGCGGCATGTCTTAGATAAACATCTTCATCATTATTCTTTTCTACCATTCTTAAAATGGCAGTTATGGCTTGCTTATCTTTTATGCGTCCAATAGCTTGGGTTGCAAAAAAACTTACCCGAGGATTTGAGTGGTTGATTAGTGGGATAATCTTATCATTTGCGGCAGCAAAACGAACATCGCCTAATATTTTCAACGATTGCGCGATAATCTCTTGATCCTTATCATTTAAGAGCGTAACAAGTGTTGAAGCAACATTAACGTTTTTCTGAGCAAACTGTCCA
>SXGT01646674.1_pt1 | contig 11925 bp, 12 predicted proteins | sample 3176221 | NCBI WGS metagenome assembly SXGT01 (sample SAMN11356862, study PRJNA531348) | freshwater metagenome | isolation source: freshwater sample F1-120 | place: China: Fuxian Lake, Yuxi | collected 2017-12-25
AAGAAATTAGGTCCACACACTCTCAGACATAGCGCAGCAACACATTTACTTGAAGGTGGCGCTGATTTAAGAACTGTTCAAGAGATTCTCGGCCACTCATCTCTTGCCACCACTCAGATATATACCCACGTCTCACAAGAGAGAATCAAAAAAGCATATGAACAGGCTCACCCCAGGGCTTAAGTTGGATCACCAGTAATTTCTCTTCGTAATTGAGTCTGAGTCTCTGTGATCTCAAATGTCTTTGGTGGATTCAAAGTTAGGCCAGCAATAAAGCCAATTGAAAGGGCTGCGAGGATGGCTGCAAATTTCATTCGCAAAGCCTTCCCAATTTCCTTCCCGGCGAGGACTTGGGTGCCCATAGGCGTGGAAAAAGTGGGGTTGTGGGTCAGGTAGGATTTGGCCCGCACAGAAGTAAAACCTCTGTGACTTCACGCGTCTACTTCATTTGATTACACACGCTGTAATTACTTGAGGAAACCATTTCGGTCTGACTCTAAATGAGTTAGTCGGTGCCTAGACGCTAGAGAACTAACAAATAGTTGGTTCATTAACCGATGCGAACGAAAAGTTCGCACTTAAGGAGCGTGCCGCCATGGCGGTTGTAACAATGCGAGAACTCCTCGATAGCGGTGTTCACTTCGGACATCAGACTCGTCGTTGGAATCCAAAGATGAAGCGCTTTATCTTCACCGAGCGCAACGGAATCTATATCATCGATATTCAGCAATCACTTGCGCTAATCGATAAGACCTATGACTTTGTCAAAGACGCAGTTGCAAAAGGTGGTCACCTATTATTTGTAGGGACAAAGAAGCAGGCTCAAGAGCCAATTAAGTCTCAAGCCGCTCGAGTTGGAATGCCTTATGTCACTGAGCGTTGGCTTGGTGGAATGCTTACCAACTTCCCAACTGTCTATAAGCGCATTCAGCGCCTTAAGGAGCTAGAGGCACTTGAGGCATCTAATGATCAAGTTTTAACCAAGAAAGAACTTCTCCTACTTCGTCGTGAGCGCGAGAAGCTTCACAAGAACCTTGATGGAATTCGTAACATGACCAAGTTGCCATCAGCAGTTTGGGTGGTTGATACCAAGAAAGAGCATCTGGCAGTTGCTGAAGCTCATAAGCTTGGAATTCCAGTTATTGCAATCCTTGATACCAATTGCGATCCAGATGAAGTTGATTTCAAGATTCCTGGAAACGATGATGCAATTCGCTCAGTAGCGCTTCTAACTCGCGTCATTGCAGATGCTGTTGCAGCAGGACTTCAAGCGCGCTCTGCAAATGTTGCTAAAGAAGCAATGGATGCAGCAAAGACCGCTGAAGGCAGCGTTGCTGCCGGTGAGCCTCTTGCAGACTGGGAGAAGGAGCTACTTGCAGGATCTCCTGAAGCGCCAGCAGAGAACCAAGGAGCATAAGTGTCATATTCAGCAGCTGATGTAAAGAGGCTTCGCGAAGCAACTGCAGCCGGCATGGTCGATTGCAAAAAGGCTTTAGATGAAGCAGAAGGCGACTTTGATAAGGCAGTAGAAATTATCCGAGTTAAAGGCCTTAAAGGTGTTACCAAACGTGAAGGCAGAGCCACTTCAAATGGACTTATCGCTGCCAAATCAGAGGGCAGCACTTCAGTAATGCTTGAACTTAATTGTGAAACAGATTTCGTTGCTAAGGGAGAGAGGTTTCAAGCAGTTGCTAATGAACTTATTGAGCACCTATTTTCTTCAAAGCAGGGCGATCTTGCAGCCTTTCTACCTTCAAAGCTTGCAACAGGTAAAGCTGTGCAAGAGGTTATCGATGAAGCTAATGCGACTATGGGTGAGAAGGTTGAGTTAAGGCGTCTTGCAGTAATTCAAGGCTCTGCCAATGCTCAGTATCTACATCGCACTAGCCCAGATTTGCCGCCACAAGTTGGAGTATTGGTAGCACTCGCTAAAGATGATGCAGTGGTTGGCAAAGATATTGCTCAGCACATTGCAGCATTTGCCCCGCAGTACTTAGATCGAGCTTCAGTTCCAGCTGATGTCTTAGAGCATGAGCGCAAAGTCGCTGAAGAGACCGCTAAGAATGAGGGTAAGCCTGAGGCAGCTATCGCCAAGATTACCGAGGGGCGCGTGACCGGCTTTATCAAAGAGGTTGCTCTTCTTGAGCAGGCCTTTGCTAAAGATCAGAAGAAGAGCGTGGCAGCCATCCTTACCGAGGCGCAAAATTCCGTGTCAGCCTTCTATCGATTCCGAGTAGGACAGTAAAGTTATTTCCGTAGATCTCTAGATATTTTAAGGAGTGGCGATATGGCAGATAAGCGAAAGGCCTATAAGCGAGTACTCCTTAAATTATCTGGTGAGGTCTTTGGTGGAGCAAAGGGCGTTGGAGTAGATCCAGATGTCGTCCACGGCGTTGCCGAGCAAATTGCAGAGGTAGTTCGCTCCGGGACTCAAGTAGCTATTGTTGTTGGCGGCGGAAATTACTTTAGAGGCGCAGAACTTCAAGAGCGCGGCATGGATCGTGCTAGAGCTGACTATATGGGAATGCTAGGAACTGTTATGAACTGCCTAGCGCTACAAGATTTTCTAGAAAAAGAAGGAATTGAAACCAGAGTTCAAACCGCTATTGCTATGGGTCAAGTCGCTGAGCCATATATTCCACGTAGATCAATTCGCCATCTAGAAAAAGGTCGAGTAGTTATCTTTGGCGCAGGCGCGGGTATGCCATTTTTTACAACCGATACCGTTGCAGCTCAGAGAGCTCTTGAAATTGGCGTAGATGCTCTTCTTCTTGCAAAGAGTGGGGTAGATGGGGTCTATTCAGCAGATCCTAGAAAAGATAAAGCTGCCAAGCGCTATGACGTTATTACCTATGATGAAGTTTTATCGAAATCACTTGCTGTAGCCGATGCTGCAGCATTTAGCCTCTGCCGCGAGAACAAATTGCCTATCGTGGTATTTAACCTTCTTGAAAATGGCAATATTGCTCGCGCTGTTCGTGGCGAGGCAATCGGAACGTTAGTTAATTAAGGGGAAGAGATGAGTATTCAAACAGTAATTGCCGATACCAACACCAAGATGAATAAGGCTGTTGACGTTGCTAAGGAAGATATGGCAGCGATTAGAACTGGAAGAGCTCATCCATCAATGTTTGCCAAGATTATGGTTGAGTATTACGGAACTCTCACCCCGCTTTCGCAACTAGCAACAGTCCAAGTCCCGGAGGCAAGAACAGCGATGATTACTCCATTTGATAAGGGAGCAATCACATCAATAGAGAAGTCAATTAGAGAATCAGATCTTGGAGTTAATCCTGGGGGAGATGGCACAGTAATACGTGTCAATTTCCCACAATTAACCGAGGAGAGACGTAAAGAGTTTATTAAGGTTGCAAAGACCAAGGCTGAGGATTCTAAGATCTCGATTAGAAGCATTAGAAGAGCTGCTAAAGAGGCTATGGAGAAGCTAGAGAAAGATGGCCAGATTGGCAAAGATGATCTCTCTCGAGGCGAGAAAGAGCTTGAGAAAGTCACCTCTGATCATGTGGCAAAAGTCGATGAGATGTTAAAGCATAAGGAAGCCGAACTTCTCGAAGTCTAACTTTGAGGCAAAACTATGAGCGACCTTCACTCAATTAATGAGGCGATAAATAAGAAGGCGGGGCGAAAGCTCTTCCCCTCCATTTTGGTAGGTCTATTACTTCTGGCAATAGTTTTTGCCACTATGTCATATGCTCCAATTGCTTTTGCAGTTTTTGTGACCGTTGCGGTATTGATCGCTTTGAAGGAGTTGACTGCAGCATTTAAAGCTCGAGGAATTACTTCAAATTATCTAGGGCTTGGCCTCTCAACTGCCTTGATTCTTGGAAGTACTTGGATTGGCGGACTTCCAGGCTTAACTGTCTCGATGGTAATTTCTTTAATTCTTAACTTGCTACTTGTTCTTCGCGGCGGCGTTGATGGCTTTGTTAGTAGAGCTACCGCATCAGCCTTTGCACTTTTATATCCAGGCTTTGTTGCAGGCTTTATTCTTCTGCTTGCCAGATCTGGCGAGGGGTTTTCCTATATTGCAACGCTAGTAATCATGGTTGGTTGTAACGACACATTTGCTTGGGCCTTTGGAGTCTTGCTTGGAAAACACCCGCTTGCTCCAAAGATTTCACCAAAGAAGACCTGGGAAGGATTCTTTGGCGGGTTGATATTTAGCGCAATTGGAAGCTCACTTGCTTTTTACTATCTCCTTGATTATCACCCAGTAATCGGAGCTCTGGCAGGATGCGCCGGAGCACTTACTGCAACTGTTGGCGACCTACTAGAAAGTGGCATTAAGCGAGATCTATCAATTAAAGATATGGGAACAATCCTTCCAGGACATGGCGGGATGCTAGATCGCCTAGATGCAGTGTTAATTACTGCGCCTCTGCTCTGGTGTGTTCTTGAGATTTTGAAGCGCTTTTTATGAGCGAGATAAAACTTGTATTTGATGAGGTGAAGCCAAAGAAGAAGGCTCCTGAACATCTAGCTGATTTAACTATTGCTGAGCGGCGTGAAAAGGCAGAGTCTTTAGGCCTTCCAGCATTTAGGGCGAATCAGATAGCGACCCACTACTTCACGCATTACAACCAGGAGCCTGATTCCTGGAGTGACATTCCAGCTGCGATGCGCCCACTGGTTGCGGAGCACTTTCTACCAGAACTTCTAACTCCAGTTCGCCAAGTGGAGTGCGATAAGGGAAAGACCAGAAAAGATCTCTGGCGCTTACACGATGGAGTCTTAGTTGAAACTGTTTTGATGCGTTATAAAGATAGAACTACAGTTTGTATTTCATCGCAGGCAGGCTGCGGAATGAACTGTCCTTTCTGTGCAACTGGACAAGCAGGCTTAACTAGAAATCTAACGGCAGGTGAAATTACATCCCAAGTTGTTGCTGCAGCCAGAGCTTGTGCTAGTGGAGAGTTGCCAGGTGGTCCAACCCGCTTATCAAATGTGGTCTTCATGGGAATGGGGGAGCCGCTTGCTAATTACAACTCGGTGATGAAGAGCGTTAGAAACATCATTACCCCGCAGCCAGATGGTTTAGGAATTGGCGCAAGATCAGTAACTGTTTCAACAGTCGGGCTAGTTCCAGGTATTGAGAAATTAACTAGCGAAGATCTTCAGATCACACTCGCTGTCTCACTTCACACTCCAGATGATGAACTTCGTGACACTTTAGTTCCAGTGAATTCCAGATGGAAGGTTAAAGAGGTATTAAGCGCGGCAGATAAATATGTAGCTATGACGGGTCGGAGATATTCAATTGAATATGCGCTAATTAGAGATATCAATGACCAGAAGTGGCGGGCAGATCTTCTAGGCAGGCTATTAAAAAATCGCCATGCCCACGTCAATCTAATTCCACTAAATCCCACCCCAGGCTCTAAGTGGACGGCATCTAGAAAGGAAGATGAAATAGCCTTCGTTAAAACCTTAGAGAAGTATGGGGTTCCGGTAACAGTTCGTGATACTAGAGGGCGCGAGATTGATGGCGCCTGCGGCCAATTGGCAGCAGCTAGTAAGCCTTAAAAGACGCTACTTTTCTCTCTTGATAGCAGGGGCAGTAGTTAACTAAACTCTCACGCCTGACCAACTATGAAAGGTTTTTCCTTGAAGACGCTACAAAACTTTATCAACGGTAAATCAGTTCCATCCGCCTCAGATAAGACTCAGGACTTGATTAATCCCTCAACGGGCCAAGTCTTTGCTAAAGCTCCAGTTTCAAACGCTGCTGACATTGATAAGGCGATGAAATCTGCCGAGAGCGCATTTGAGATTTGGAAAGAGAGCACACCAGGTGAGCGCCAGAAAGCGATCAATAAGATTGCTGATGCGATCGAAGCTCGCTCAGAGGAGCTAATCGGAATTGAAAGCGAGAACACAGGAAAGCCGATAGCAGTTACTCGCGCTGAAGAAATTGGTCCAATGCTTGATCAGATTAGATTCTTTGCCGGAGCTGCCCGTCACCTTGAGGGAAGATCCGCTGCTGAGTATTCCAAGGGACATACATCTTTTATTCGCCGTGAGCCAATTGGCGTCTGCGCTCAAGTAACGCCATGGAATTATCCAATGATGATGGCGGTGTGGAAGTGGGCGCCAGCAATTGCTGCTGGAAATACTGTTGTTCTAAAACCAAGTGATACCACTCCAGTTTCAACGCTCTGGATGGCAGAGCTGATGCAAGAGTTTCTACCTGAGGGTGTAATAAATGTTGTAGTTGGAGATCGGGAGACTGGAAGACACTTAGTAGAACATGAGATACCACAATTTGTCTCTATCACCGGCTCTGTAAAGGCGGGAATGGAAGTTGCAAGTAGCGCTGCAAAGGATCTAAAGCGAATCCATCTAGAACTTGGTGGCAAGGCTCCAGTTGTTATCTTTGATGATGCAAATATCGAGGCAGCTTGTGAGTGGATTGCAGTTGCTGGATATTTCAATGCAGGACAGGATTGCACCGCAGCTACCAGAGTCCTAGTTGAAGCAAGCGCCTATGAAGATGTAGTGGCGCTGCTAAGTGAGCAGGCCAAGAACGTGATTAAAGTAGGTATGCCAGATGAGGATGTCTTGGTAGGACCAGTTAACAACGCTAGCCAGCTAGCAAGAGTTAAGGGCTTTATTGATCGCGCTCCAGCCCATGCCAGAATCACAGCCGGTGGAAGCGCTATTGATCGCCCAGGATATTTCTGGAACCCAACTGTTGTCGCTGATCTAAGACAAGATGATGAAATGATTCAGAGTGAAATCTTTGCACCAGTTATCACAGTGCAGAAATTCACTGATGAAGCAGAGGCAGTCCGTTATGCCAATGGTGTGAAATATGGACTTGCATCAAGTGTTTGGACCAAAGATCATGGCCGCGCCATGAGAATGGCAAAGGCCTTTGACTTCGGTTGCGTCTGGATCAACACCCATATCCCAATGGTTGCTGAGATGCCTCACGGCGGATTTAAGCATTCAGGACATGGCAAGGACCTCTCAGGTTATGGATTTGAGGAATACACACGCATCAAACACGTGATGACGAATCTCAACGCCTGATAGATTTTCTCCAAATTAGAAGCAAGCCCGACTAGAGAAAGTGAAGAGATGAGAAAAGATCTAGATAAGTTATCACCAGAGGCGCGCTCCATCATCCGCGCACAAGTCACTCGCCGCTCACTCTTAGTTGGAGCTGGAGCAATTGCAGGAGCCAGCACACTTGCTGCCTGCGGCACAGGATCAACTGATAGCGGCGCAGAGGGCGTTGTTGATGTTAGCGATAGTGAAAAGATTGTGCGTTGGGCTAACTGGCCTCTCTATCTTGATTACAACGAGGATACCCAGGAGTACCCAACCCTTAAAGCATTTGAAGCAGCTACCGGAATTAGTGCTACCTATACCGAAGATATTGACGATAACAACACCTTCTATGGAAAAGTTCAAGGCCAATTAGGAATTGGTTCAGATATTGGTTATGACGTTGTTACTCCAACAGATTGGATGGCGGCTCGCTGGATTGAATTGGGATATGCCCAAGAGCTAGATGCTGCAAATATTCCAAATAAATCAAATATTCGCGAAGTGCTTGCCAATGTGGGCTTTGATCCAGGCAGAAATTACTCACTAACCTGGCAATCAGGTTTTGCTGGATTTGGCTGGAATACTCAGAAGCTTCCTAAAGGCGTTAGAACCATAGAAGACCTATTTGCCCCTGCCAATAAGGGTCGAATTGTTGTCCTATCAGAGCTACGCGACACAATTGGAATTATTCTGCAATATCAAGGCGTAGATCCTTCAAGTGATTTCACTGAAGATCAATATATGAATGCCATTGATTTCCTAAAGGGCAAAGTTGCTGATGGATTTATTAGAAAAGTTCGAGGCAATTCTTACTCCGAAGACCTAGTAAATGGCGATGCAGTAGCAGTCATTGGTTGGTCTGGAGATATGTTTATTCTCAAGTCAGAAAATGATGGCAAGTTTGACTTCTCGCTCCCAGAATCAGGTGGAATGCTCTGGAGCGATAACATGCTGGTTCCTTCAACTTCAACTCATAAGAAAAATGCTGAGCTTCTAATGAATCATTATTATGATCCAGCAATCGCTGCTGAAGTTGCTGCATATGTAAATTACATCTGCCCAGTTGAAGCTGCTCAGGGTGAACTTGAAAAAATTGATCCAGATCTAGCAGCTAGCCCATTTATCTTCCCTGATGAAGCCACTTTGGCAAAGGTTAAGGTCTTCCGTTCTCTCGATGCCGATGAGACTACGAATTTCCAAGCTGCCTTTGACGAAGCTGTCGGCAACTAGGGGCTTGGTAGCTAGCCGGTGATGGCGAAGACCAAAGTCTCACAGGACACTGGCGACTTAGTTCTAAATCGCATCTCCAAATATTATGGAGATTTTTGCGCAGTCGATGATCTCTCATTGACCATTCCTGATGGTTCATTCTTTGCACTCCTTGGACCATCAGGTTGTGGCAAAACCACAACGCTTCGAATGATTGCAGGGCTTGAAGAGCCATCTGCCGGCACTATTTCTATCGGTGATACTGACATCACTACTCAGAAGTCATATCGGCGCAATGTAAATACCGTTTTTCAAAACTATGCTCTCTTTCCTCACTTAAGCATCTTTGAAAATATCGCCTTTGGTCTTAGAAGACGTGGTATTAAAGATGTTAAAGATGAAGTTGAAAAGGCGCTCAATCTTGTTGAGCTGGGCCACCTATCTGAGCGCAAACCTGCTCAACTCTCAGGGGGGCAGCAGCAGAGAATTGCTGTGGCAAGAGCGATTGTGAACCGCCCAGAGGTATTACTTCTTGATGAACCGCTAGGTGCACTTGATCTAAAACTAAGGCGTCAGATGCAGATTGAATTGAAGCGAATTCAATTGGAAGTTGGAATTACTTTTATCCATGTCACACATGATCAAGAAGAAGCAATGACAATGGCTGACACGATTGCGGTGATGAATCAAGGCAAGATTGAACAGATGGGCTCTGCCACAGAACTCTATGAAGCCCCAAAGACAGCATTTGTGGCAAACTTCTTAGGTCAGTGCAATCTAATTAAAGTTAAAGTTCAATCCCGCTCGGGCGGAAAGGTAGTAGTCAGCGCCAAGGGCCATACCTTTGAAATCCCGGAGTCACGAGTTTCAAGTAGCAATGATGCTCTCCTTCTTGGAGTCCGTCCTGAAAAACTTCGCCTTGATGACAACGGAGTAAATTCCATTAAGGAATGTGTTGTCACCGATCGCTCCTTTGTGGGAACTTCAACGCAGTATTTAGTTAGAACCCCTTGGGATCTAGAGCTGGTGGTCTTTGAACAAAATGATGAGGGCCTTCATGACTTAAGGGTTGGAGATAAAGTCTCACTTGAATGGGATAGTGAACACACCTTTGGTTTAGATGGCGCACAAGATGTTAATGCTGGCGCCGATCTTGATGATGACGAGTAAGTAATGGCGTTTCTGCATGGGGCAACCAAGAGCAAGAGCGGGGGAGAGAGCGCGCTAAAGAAGCGTTCACTCACGCCTTATCTGCTACTTGCTCCAGGCTTGATCTGGCTAATTACCTTCTTTGTTATTCCGATATTTTCCCTAGCTAGTACTTCAACGATGGTTCGCCCTCAGGGGGCTCAAATCGGCACCTATGTGCAGGAGCTGCGTTTTGCTAATTATGTTGATGCATTCCTTGCAAATCAGGAGCAATATGTAAGGTCATTTCTCTATGCAGGAATCGCAACGATTTTAGCTCTTGCAATCTCATATCCTCTTGCATACATGATTGCCTTTAAGGCCGGTAAGTATCGCAACATCTTGTTGGTTTTAGTGGTTGCTCCTTTCTTCACATCATTTCTCTTAAGAACTGTGGCCTGGAGCCAGATTCTGGGAGATGAAGGACCAGTTGTTACAACTCTAAAACTTCTGCCATTTTTTGATGATTCAATTCGATTAACGGCAACGCCCTTTGCTGTGGTTTCAGGGCTTACTTATAACTTCTTGCCATTTATGACTCTGCCACTTTATGCAAGCCTAGAGCGAATTGATCCTAGAACTTTGGAAGCATCAGGTGATCTATATGCAAGTGGCTTTACCACCTTTAGGAAAGTGACAGTTCCACTATCAATGCCTGGGGTTGTAGCAGGAACTCTTCTTACCTTTATTCCAGCGGCAGGTGATTATGTAAATGCTGCTCTTCTTGGAAATCCCAGCACCAAGATGATTGGAAATGTTATTGAATCTAGGTTCTTTGCCGTCGTTGACTATCCAACTGCAGCAGCCCTGTCATTTACCCTGATGGCAACAATTTTGATTCTAGTTACGCTTTATATCCGCAAATCTGGAACGGATGAGTTGGTATGAGTACGCAAGTGATCCCAAGGCCTTCCTTTTCACATCGCAGCTCAAGATGGTTTTCTCGCAATCTGATTAGGATTTATGCTGCTTTAGCCTTCATATATCTCTTTATTCCGGTGGCCTATACCTTTGCTTTCTCCTTTAATGATTCTGGAAAGAGCAACTTGGTCTGGCAGGGATTTACGCTAGATAATTGGAAGAATCCTTGCGGAGCCCCTCAAGTATGTAAGAGCGTGGCAAACTCGCTTCAAATCGGAGTTATTTCAACAGTGGTGGCAACCATCCTGGGAACGATGATTGCCTTTGCAATTAGCAGACATAGCTTTAGGGGACGTAAGACCACTAATCTTCTTATCTTTCTTCCCATGGCAACTCCAGAGGTAGTACTTGGCGCCTCACTTCTTGCCATGTTTCTTAATTTGAGAATTAATCCTGGATTTTGGACCATAGTGATTGCTCACGTTATGTTCTGCATCTCATTTGTAGTCGTGACTGTTAAAGCAAGGGTTGCCTCCCTTGATCCCAGACTTGAGCAGGCTGCGATGGATCTCTATGCCAACGAGCGAGACACATTTAGATATGTCACTCTTCCACTAGTTATGCCAGGAATAGCAGGAGCTGCGCTTCTAGCTTTTTCACTCTCATTTGATGATTTCATCATCACCAATTTCAACTCAGGTATTGAGTCGACTTTTCCTAAGTTCGTCTATGTTTCAGCAGCAAGGGGTATACCAGCCCAAGCAAACGTGATTGGCAGTGCGATGTTCTTCATTGCCCTCATCATTGTTATTGTTGGACAAGTTGTAAGCCGACAGAGAAAGAAGTCATGACCAATATTGGAAATATGTATGGCCCGAATTTTACCTTTCTTGGAATTCCTGCCTGTGATTTAGAAAGACTTTTTATTTAGTTATTTGATCCATACATAGTAGGTATATGTATGAAGATTCTAGGGTTCTAGAATTAGCTATTAATTTACTGCCCAGGTCTGACACTTGAAGAATTTAAACGTCATTTCTAGGCCATGAGGGATAAATTTATCTTTAGATTCTTCCTTTTTTGAAAATACATACCTAGGCTTACATCTATGAAGCGGGTCAGCTGGGCTCTATCCCTAGCCCTATGCCTGAGTTCCCTTCCTGCCCTTGCAGCCACTCCACCAAAGCCAGGCGCAAGTTGCACAAAGCTAGGAATTACTAAGGACTATAACGGAAAAACCTATAAGTGCGTTAAGTCAGGAAAGAAGCTAGTTTGGAATAAAGGTATTGTGATTAAGACGGCAGCCCCTGCTGCCTCACCAGCTCCAGATAGTGGAATAGTTCAACTAAACGGTAAGTGCACAGTTGAAGGCTCGAAAGCTCCCCTCAATAGCGGTGAGGTGATTTGTAAAGACGGGAAATGGCAACCATTTGGTAGTGGTGGAACAATTGGAGTAATTCCACAGCCACAGCCACAGCCACAACCACAACCAAATCCACAACCACAACCAAATCCACAACCACAACCAAATCCACAACCACAACCAAATCCACAACCACAACCAAATCCACAACCACAACCAAATCCACAACC
>SXGT01402943.1_pt1 | contig 11924 bp, 14 predicted proteins | sample 3176221 | NCBI WGS metagenome assembly SXGT01 (sample SAMN11356862, study PRJNA531348) | freshwater metagenome | isolation source: freshwater sample F1-120 | place: China: Fuxian Lake, Yuxi | collected 2017-12-25
CGCGTTCATCGGCGTTTGCGGCGGCACATGGCAACCCACGCGGCGAGGGTGCCCGCCGCGGGGAGCGCCCCGGTGTGGGCACAACCGCAGTCGTCGGGCGGCGGCGTGTCGCCGGTGTCGGTCGGCGCCTCGGCCGCGAGCAGGCGGACCTCGGGGACGAGCTCGGCGAGCCAGGCGGCGGCGGGCGCGACACGGGGGCCGCCGAGGCCGCCGCCTTCGCAGCCGCTGGTGAAGCTCACGAGGCCGACGATGGCGAGCTCCCCGTCGGCGCGGCGCCGGAAGAGGGGGCCTCCGGAGTCGCCGGCGCAGGCGTTGGCGGCTGGCGTCCACGTGTAGAGCAAGGCGGCGTCGAGGTCGTAGAGGGGGACCGTCGCGGCGCGCCGGCTCGGGTCGTCGTTGGGGTCGGCCTCGGCGGTGCCGCCGTACCCGACGAGGAGGAGCTCGGCGTCGAGGTGGGCGGCGGTGAGCGGGGTCAGGTCGATCGCCGCGACGGGCCCGGCGACCGTGGGGTGGGTGACCACCGCGAGGTCGGCCGCGCCGGTGAGCGGGTCGGCGTCGGGGTGGGGCTCCCAGCCGGTCGCGGCCACGGTGTCGGCGGTCGTCGCGTCGCTGAGCGCGGGCGCGGAGACCACCCACACCTGGGCGGGGGCAGGGCCGGCCGACGCGTCGAGGCAGTGGGCGGCGGTGAGCACGGCGGTGGGCGACACCCGGGTGCCCGTGCACACCCCGAGCGGGTCGCCCGCGGCGTCGCCGAGGAGCAGCAGCACCACCTCGGGGTGGGCGGTGTCGGCCTCGCCGCCGGAGACCGGCGGCGGCGAAGCGGCGAACGCGGACATCAGCGACCACACCGGGGGAGCGTAGCGTGCCGGCGCGCCTCGGAATACCCGTCCGGGGAGCCTGGAGGCTGCATGTGGCCCTGGCTGATCCTCGCCTGCGACGCCCCCCCCCCCGACGCGCTCGGGGTCGGCGAGGTCGAGCTGGGGGAGACGGTGGAGGGTCCGTCGGCGGCGACGCTCCGCTTCACCACCACCGACGTGGCGGCGGCGTGGGTCGAGGTCGAGCTGGCCGACGGCCTCTCGTGGCGCTTCGAGGCGCACACCACCGACGGCGAGGCCCACGTGGCCTACCTCGCGGGGCTGCCGCCGGGCGCCACGCTGCAGGTGCGCGCGGTGGCCGAAGGCGAGGGGGGCCGCGCCGAGTCCGCGTGGATGGACTGGGCCACGCGCGAAGCGTCGTCGCGGATCCCGCCTGCCGTCGCGACCGTGCCGATGACCGACTCGCTCCTGTACCTGGCCGTCCTCCCGTTCAATCCGCCGGCCGCCGTGGTGTTCGACGGCGGCGGAGCGCTGGTGTGGTGGGCGTTGTTCCCCGATGGTTCGGCGTTGTCCCAGGCGGTCCTGTCGCGCGACGGCATGGCGGTGTGGGTCCTGGTCAACTCGCCCGTGGCCGGCGAAGGCGACGCGGAGTTGTGGCGGGTGCCCATCTTCGAGGGCGAAGCCGAGGTCGTGCAGATCCAGGGGGCGCACCACGACTTCGTGGAGCTGGAGGACGGGAGCTTCCTGGCGCTGGTGTCGGACATCCGCGAGGTCGAGGGCGAGTCGGTGGCGGGCGACGAGCTGCAGCGCGTGGCCACCGACGGCACCACCACCCGCCTGTGGGACACCTGGGACGAGCTGGAGTACGACGGCGAAGGGGAGCAGGTCGAAGGCGACGACGGCGACCTCCTGATCTCGTGGACGCATGCGAATTCCCTGGCGTGGGACGCCGCCCACGGCCGCTACCTCGTGGGGCTCCGCAACCGCGACGCGGTCGCCGTGGTGGACGGGGACGACTGGACCACGCGCGGGTGGGTGGGCGGCGAGGACTCGACCTACACGATGGGAGCGGGTACGCCGTTCCACCGCCAACATGGGGTGGTCGCGACGGACGCGGGGGTCCTGTTGTTCGACAACGGGGCGCAGGGCGAGGAGGACCCGAGCTCGCGGGTGGTGGAGTTCGCGCTCGACGATGCGGCCGGCACCTACGCGGAGGTGTGGTCGTGGGCCGGGGCCGAGCCGCTCTACTCGCCGTACCTCGGCGGGGTGGCGCGCCTCGCCGACGGGGGGCACGTCGTGAGCTGGGGCGGCGCGGGCCGCATGACCCGGAGCGACGCCGACGGTGCGCTCGTGGGTCAGCTCGACCTGACCATCGGCGGGGCGTTCGGGGCGGTGCACCCGCTGGAGCGGCTCGGCCCCTAGGCGCGGCGGGCCAGCAGCGCGAACTTCAGGTAGCGGCCTTCGGGGTGGCCGAGCGCGACGGGGTGGTCGGGGGGCTCGGCCGAGCGGTGCAGCTCGGACCAGAAGCCGCCGAGCCCTTCGCGCACCGCCTCTTCCCAACGTTCCCAGGGCAGGCGTGCGGTGCACGACGACGTGGCCACCAGGTCGGTCGCGTAGGTGCCGACGTGGCGGTGGAGCGCCTTGTACGCGCCGCGCGCGGCCTGGTCGTTCTTCTTGGCGTGGGTCAACGACGGCGGGTCGACGATGACGAGGTCGGACGGCGGGCCCGGCCAACTGAAGGCGTCGGTGGCGACGAAGTCGTGCGCGGCGGGGTCGAGGCCGTTGAGGCGGAAGTTCTCGCGTGCGTCGTCCATCGCCGCCGGCGCGATGTCGACGCTCGTGACGCGGCGCGCACCCCCGAGCGCCGCCGCGACCGAGAACCCGCCGTTGTAGGCGAATAAGTTGACGACCGTGCGGTCTGCGGACCAGCCGCGGACCAGGCGCCGATGTTCGCGCTGATCCAGGAAGAGGCCCGTCTTCTGGCCCTCGCGCACCCGCACGAGCAACTTCATGCCGTGCTCCTGGACCACGAGCGCTTCGGCCGGCTCGGGCCCGCGCAACGTCTCGCCACCGGCCTTGTCGTCGACCTTGCCGACGCCGTAGCGGCGGAAGACCGTGCGGCAGCCGGTGAGCGGCAGCAGCACGTCGCACACCGTGCCCAGGTGTCGCTCCCAGGCCTTGCTGTACACGCGCAGCACCAGCACGTCGCCGTAGCGGTCGACCACGAGGCCGCCGAGGCCGTCGCCTTCGCCGTTGCAGACGCGGAACGCGTCGGTGTTCGGCCCGACGAGGCGCCGTCGCCGCCACGCCGCCGCGAGGGCCAGGCGGAGGTGGTCCGGGATGGGCCGCGGCTCTCGCCCGAGGATGCGCACGGCGATGGCGCCCTCGTCGAAGATGCCCCACGCGACGGGGCGACCCCGCCCGTCGACCAGCTCGACGGCGTCGCCCACCTGCGCACGCCCGTGCACGCCGTCGGGGTACACCCACGGGTGGCCGTGGGCGACGGGGCCGACGGTGTCGGCGGTGAGCGGGAGGCGCTTCATCGGAGCGACGCGAGATAGCGCGGCACGACCGCGTCGTACACCGCGCGGGTGGCCGGGCCGAGGTCGGCCTCGGGGTGGAAGATCACGCCCACCACGCGCGTGGAGTAGCGGACCCCCGCCTGGTCGCCCTCCGGACCGGCGGCGATGACCCGCCCGGGGGAGCCCCACACGCCCCACGACCGCTTCTCCCACGAGGCCGGGGCGTCGAGCCCGGTCAGGAGCGGGTCGACGCCGATGCAGACGACGGGGACCACGCCCTCGCGCGGGCTCGCGAGGAGCCGGAGCTCGGCGCCCGCGGCGGCGGCGAGCATCTCGAACCCGAAGCAGATGCCCAGCGTGGGGCGGTCCCCAGCCAGGCGTGCCCGCAGCGCCGCGAGCAGGGGCTCACGCCACGGGCCCGCGTCGGCCGGCGAGCCCGGCCCGCCGCCGAGCAGCCAGGGGGCGTCGTCGTCGGGGGGCAGCGGGGCGCCCCGCCGGACGTCGGTGACGTGCACGGCGTAGCCCGCCGCCTCGAGCAGCACGACGAGCGCCGCGGTGCCGCGGTTGGGCACGCCGTCGTTGAGGTCGAGCAGGTGGGCGCGCAGGTGCTATTCTCCGGGGATGTTCTGGTGGCTGTGCGCGTGCATCGAGTCGACCGTGACCTCTACGGTCGACCCCGAGTCCGGTGGACCGCCGGTCTACGACGCGACGACCTGGGATCGGGACCACGACGGAAGTGTCGACGCGGACGATTGTAAGCCCGCGGACCCGGATGTTCACCCTGGCGCCGACGAACGCTGCAACGGGGTGGACGACGACTGCGACGGCAAGCTCGACGAGGGCGAATGGGATGCCGACGGCGACGGCTTCGACTCCGCGCTCCTGTGCTACGGCCAGGCGCGGGCGCTGGATTGCCGCGATGACGACGCCGACGTGCACCCCGGCGCGCCCGACCCCTGCGACTACGTCGACCAGGACTGCGACGGCGAGATCGACGAAGACGACCTCGACGGCGACGGCGCGCTCGGGTGCGACGACTGCGACGACGGCGACGCCTTCGTCCACCCCGGGGCCGCCGAGGTGTGCGACGACATCGACAACGACTGCGACGACGAGGTCGACGAAGGCTGGGACTTCGACGGCGACGGGTACGGCGAGTGCCAGGGGGACTGCGAGCCCGACGACGCGACGATCGGTCCGGGCGCGGACGAGGTGTGCGACGGCATCGACAACGACTGCGACGCGGCCGTCGACGAGGACGACGATCGCGACGCCGACGGGGTCCCCACCTGCGAGGGGGACTGCGACGACGGCGAGGCCGCCGTCTACCCGGGCGCGGACGAGGGGTGCGACGGCCTCGACAACGACTGTGACGCCGGCACGGACGAAGCGGTCGACGCCGACGGCGACGGCTACACCATCTGCGGCGGCGACTGCGACGAGACCAGCGCCGCTGCGCACCCCGGCGGCGCGGAGGCCTGCGACGGCGTCGACAACGACTGCAACGGCCACACCGACGAGGACTACTCCTGCTACGGCTGCACCGCCTCGGGCTCGCTGCTGTACTGCAGCGCCTCGGTCACCTGGCCCGTGGCCGAGGCCGCGTGCGAGGCCTTCGGCGGCACGCTCGCGATCCTCGGCTCGTCGAGCGAGAACTCCGACGTGGCCGACCTCGCCGCGCGCCCGGCCTGGATCGGCGCCAACGATCGCGACGTGGAGGGCACGTGGATGTGGCCCGACGCCTCGACCGTCGGGTACGACGACTGGGCCGCGGGCTTCCCGACGGGGAGCGACGCCGCCGACTGCGCCTACACCAACCACGGCGGGCGTCGCGGCGAGTGGGCCGACACCGCGTGCAGCTCGGGCTACCCGTTCGTCTGCGAGCTATGACGGCGCCATCATGACGCGCGCGCTCCTCCCGCTCACCCTCCTCCTCGCCGCCTGTCCCGCCTCGGTCACCGCCGAAGGCATCGAGGGCGGCTTCGGCCTCGGCCTCGGCGCCGACTACGTGCGCCTGGTGTCCGACAACGGCGACAGCGAGTCGATCGTGCTCTCCACCCGCGGCGGGGTGTGCGAAGACTACGCCACGTTCGCCGAGGCCCAGGCCGAGATGCTCAGCGCTTCGCTCGACCTGTTCAGCAACCAGTACTGCGCAAACCTGGAGGCGCCGCTGGCGGACTACGTCGCCGCGACCCAGGACCTGTTCACCGTGGGCGCCCGGTTCGTGACGTTGTCGGCCCACGGGGGCGATCTCGACAAAGAGCAGTACGATCTCCCCGACGACGCGTCGGGCACGGTCGCCCTGGTCGAGGACACCCCCTACGACGGTGCGCTCGACGACTTCGATCCCGACGCGGGCGCGATGGAGGGCTGCGGCCTGGACCAGGGCGAGCTCGAAGCGTTCGCCACGGCCGACTTCGGCACCGCGTGGACGCTCGACGGCGACTTCGAGATCACCGCGCTCGAGAAGGACGGCCCCGCCGCGGGCACCGTCGACGCCGACATGATCGACGACGACGGCGACGAGGACGGCGCGTTCACGGCGAGCTTCACGGCGACGCTCTGCGAGATCGAGCTCTGACCCCGCGGTCAGTAGTAGAAGTAGTAGTACAGCCGCTGGCCGTTGTTGCCGGCGGCGTACCTCAGGAACTCGGCCTCGTAGCGATCGCCCACCACGCCCGTGGTCGTGCCGGCGAAGTTGTAGCCGTACAGGTACCAGCCCGAGTACCGCATCCCGTCGTACGGCCGCGTGCCCTCGACGTGGGCCCACACCACGTCCTCGAGGTCGTACACGTACGACCCGTACTCGTAGGTGAACGACTCCGTCCACCCGAAACCGTTGACCCACGTGGAGAAGTAGAAGTCGTAATACCCGTACGAGTCGAACAACGTCGGGCGCGTGAACGCGTCGCAGTACTCGCCCGTGGTGCCGCCGCCGGTCACCTGCACCGCAAACGACCACGCACAGTCGGGGCAGCCGGGCGCGCCCGCGCCGACGCTCGTGAAGTCGGCCGCGATGTCGCAGATGTACTCCTGGTCGGTGGCGCGCACGGCGGCGATCCCGCGCGCGGCCTCCAGGCGGTCGGCCTCGGCGTCGAACTTGACGTGGCCGTGCCACGCGACGAAGGCGGTGCCGGTGTCGTCGCGATTGTCGGGCCGGTCGGGGTCGGTGCCGTCGGGCGTGGGCTCGAACAAGTCGGCCCAGTCCTGCGGACAACCGGTGAGCAGCACGACGAAGGCCGAGAGGCGCATGTCCTGACGCTACACCGGCCGGCCGACTTCCGCTATGATCACCCGATGCACCTGATGGCCCTGTTGGCCTGCGCGACGCCGAGCTCGGTCGACACCGGCGACGACCCCGGCCTGACCCCGCTCGACCCGCACGACATCGAGGCCCCGAGCGATCCCGACGACGCCTACCCGGAGCGCGCCACGGTCGTGACCGGCAGCGAAGCGGACAGCTACGACTGGGCGGTGCTCCGCGGCTGGGTCAAGGCCGACTCGCCGACGGTGTGGGCGGCGCTCATCGACCCCGACGTGGGCGTGAACCGTCGCGACGTGAGCGCGTGGACGGTGACCGAGAGCGACGACGATCGGGCCGATGTCGCCTACGTCGTCAACGAGGTGGTCGAGGACCCGATCACCGTCGACTTCGACCTGACGTGGTGGCACGCCCAGGCCGAAGACCCCGCCGACGGCAGCGTGACCGTCTGGGAGAAGACCGGGGGCACCGAGTTCATCTCGCTCATCGCCGGCTCGGTCGTGGCGACGGGGCACGACGGCGTGGTCGACTTCCTGGTGGTGCACCACCTCCAAACCGTCGACTCGGGTCCCGAGGAGGCGCAGTTGTTCGTGGAGGACTTCTACGCCTCGGTCCTGGCGGTCGCGCACGGCGAGCCGCTGCCGACCTACGAGTAGGCGGGCCGACGCCCGAGGGCGGTGCGCGGTTCCCGTCCCGAAGCGCGGCGGGGCGGCGGCGCACCGCGCGGCCCCCGGGGGTTCGCGGCGGTGGGTGGGGCCTTGCCCGCATGCCGTGGCGGGTCAGGCCCGCCATTGCGGCCGGTCCGCCGCCGTACGCGGGCCCAGGTACACCTGCACGCAGCGGCGCACGTAGTACGACATGAAGCGCACGATGGCCCCCGGCGCGCCGCGGAAGGTGAGCCCCTGCGCGAACACCGCCGCCGGACCCATCGTCAGCACCCCGCGTAGCGCCGGCGGACCTTCGTCGGCCCCGCGCCACAGCTCGACGAAGAGCGTGGTGGTGTCGACGAGCACGGTGGGGAACCACCGCCGCCGCGCGACCACCTTGACCCCGCGCAGCGTGTAGCGCGCGCCGTCGGGGGCGCCGAGCTCGAGCCGGTAGCGCATGTGCACCACGCCGGGGGCGGCGTCGGCGAAGAGGTCGAGGTGGCCGGCGTACACCGCCAGCGGGGCCGCGCAGAGCGACGGGCACTCGACCACGCCGAAGGCGGGGCTGCGGTGGTCGGGGTCGGCCACCATCGCCCCGACGTCGGGCGTGATCACCGTCAGCGTGAACGCCGCGGCGGCGCCCGACCGCGCGCCGGACCCTGCCGCGGGAGGGGCGTCGGTGCCCGGCGCGGGCGCCACCCATCCCCTCATTGTCTCGGTGAACCGGACCTCGGCCATGACGCGGAGTTATCCCGCCCGGCCCGGGGCAACCGGCGGCGACGCAGAGGTGAGCTGCCCGCCAAGGGCCGGTCAACGCCGGGGCAGCGGCCTTGACAAGAGGGCCCCAACGCCGCATAAGGGGCGGCCGGAGTGCCCGAATGGCCAAGCGTCGTCACGTCGTCATCACTGGTGGGGGCCGCGGAATCGGGGCCGAGATCGCCCGCCGGTTCGCCAAGTTGGGGGACCGCATCACGGTCCTCGCCCGCACCCGGGAAGAGGTCGAGAAGATCGCCGACGAGGTCGGGGGCTACGGCGTCCGGTGCGACGTGGGCGAGCCCGCCAGCGTCGAGGCCGCGTTCATGGCGGCCGGCCCGGTCGACGTGCTCATCAACAACGCCGGCGTCGCACGCTCGTCGCCGGTCCTCAAGACCGACGTGCGGGTGTGGGAAGAGCACCTCAAGGTCAACCTCACCGGCGCGTTCTTGTGCTCGCTCAAGGTCCTCCCTGGCATGGTGAGCCGCGGCAATGGCCGCATCATCAACGTCGCCAGCGTGGCCGGCCTCAAGGGGTACCCCTACCTCGCGGCCTACTGCGCCTCCAAGCACGGTCTCATCGGCCTCACGCGGGCGTTGGGGGCCGAGTTCGCCGAGAAGGGCGTCACCGTCAACGCGGTCTGCCCCGGGTACGTCGAGTCGCCGCTCCTGCAGCACGCGATCCAGAACATCGTCGACAAGACGGGCCGCGACGAGGAAGAGGTTCGGATGGACCTTGCGAATCGCAACCCGCAGCACCGCTTCCTCGACGCCGAGGAGATCGCCGCGATGTGCGTGTTCCTCGCGAGCGAAGAAGCGCGCGGCATCAACGGCCAGGCGATCAGCGTCTGCGGCGGCGAGATCAACGTCTGATGGCCGACGGGCCCGTCCAGCCTCCGGGCTGGGATCCGCCCCGCGGGTACAGCAACGGCTACCGGCTCGGCAACGTGCTGTTCGTGGCGGGCCAGGTCGCGTGGGACGAGCGATGTCGCATCGTCGGCGGGCGCGACTTCGCGGCGCAGTTCCGCCAGGCGCTCGCCAACGTGCGCGCCGTGCTCGACGCGGCGGGTGTGCCGCCGGAGCGGGTGGGCCGGGTCACGGTGTACGTCACCGACAAGGACGCGTACATCGCCTCGGCCAAGGAGGTCGGCCGCGCCTGGCGCGACCTCCTCGGGCGCCACTACCCTGCGATGTCGCTGGTCCAGGTCGCGGCGTTGCTCGAAGAGGGCGCGATGGTCGAAATCGAAGCCACGGCGGTGGTGGAGTAGGCGTGCGCGGCGCGTGATATCGCCGCGCGCATGATCGTCTCCGTCGCCGACCACGTCGCCACCGTCACGCTGGATCGCCCCGATCGGCTCAACGCGCTCACCTTCGACGAGTACGCCGCGCTGGTGCGGTGGTTTCGCGAGCCGCCGGCCGGCGTCCGCGCCATCGTGGTGACCGGCAGTGGGCGTGCGTTCTGCTCCGGCGGCGACGTGGAGGACATCATCGGCCAGCTCTTCGCCCGCGACATGGCGGGACTGCTCGCGTTCACGCGCATGACGGTCGACCTGGTGCGGGCGATGCGCGGCAACCGCGTGCCGATCGTGGCGGCGATCAATGGCGTGGCGGCCGGGGCCGGCGCGATCATCGCGATGGCGAGCGACCTGCGCATCGCGTCGCCGCGGGGGCGCGTGGCGTTCCTGTTCAACAAGGTGGGCCTGTGCGGGGCCGACATGGGCGCGGCGCACCTGCTCCCGCGGTTGGTGGGGCTGGGCCGCGCCACCGAGCTGCTGCTCTTGGGCGACACGGTCGACGCCGCGACGGCCGAGCGCATCGGCCTGTTCAACCGCGTGGTCTCGGAAGAGTCGCTCCTGGCCGAGGCGCACGCGGTCGCGGCGCGCATCGCCGCGGGGCCGACGTTCGCCACCGGCATGACCAAGGAAGCGCTGGGTCGCGAGCTGGACGTGTCGCTCGACACCGCCCTGGAGATGGAGGCCCAGGCGCAGGCCATCTGCATGGCCCACCCGGACTTCCGGGCCGCCTACGACGCCTGGGTGCAGAAGCGCCCGCCGACCTACGCTTAGGACGAAGCTTTGACCATCCCCACCCCGCCGGTGGGCCCGGAGCCGGGCCTCTCGGCGTTAGACCCGGGCTCATGGCGGTCCACGCCCATGGCTGACACGGCGGACAACCCCGCGACGCGGTGGTTGATGGAGCGCATGTTCGGCCAGGTCGACGCGTTGATGCGGCCGCTCGCGCCGCGGAGCGTGCTCCACGCCCGGTGCGCCGAGGGCCAGGCGCTGCGCACGCTCACGCTGCCCGAGGCGTACCTGGGCATCGATCCGCGGCCGGCGAACGTGGAGCGGTGTCGCAAGCGCGACCCGCGGCGCCGCTTCGAGGTGCAGTCGCCGACCGCGTTGCCCTACGCCGACGCGTCGTTCGACGTGGTGGTGGCCACGCAGGTGCTCGAGGAGCTCGAAGATCCCGCGCTCGCGGTGGCCGAGCTCTCGCGGGTGGCGGAGCGCGGGGTGATCTTCAGCGTGCCCAACGAGCCGATCTTCCAGGTGGGCAACGCGGCGCGGGGCAAGTACCTCGACACCCTGGGCGACCATCCCGCGCACCTGCAGCACTGGGGCCGGTGGTCGTTCCCGAAGTTCCTGGTCGGCACCGGCGCGGTGCGCGACCTGAAGCTCCGCACCGTCGGCCCGTGGATCGTGGTGCTCGCGCGGCCCGCCCGGTGAAGAACCTGCGGCGGGTCGTGGGCCTCGTGCTCTCGGTGGGCGGCCTCTTCGCCTCGATCTACGTCCTCGCCACCCAGGTCGACCTCGCGGCGGCCGGCCGCGCGTTGGGGCAGGCCCACCGCGGCTGGCTCCTGGCCGCGGCGGGGCTGAGCCTGCTCGCGCCGGTGCTCGTCGGCCTGAAGTTGATGCTCGTGCTCCGCCTGGTCGATTTCCGCGCGGCGTGGGGACGCACGGCGTCCGCGGTGCTCGCGGCCGTCACGCTCAACGCGGTGGTGCCGGGACGCGGCGGCGACTTCGTGCGGGCCGCGTTTCTGGCCGACGAGCCGGGCACCCTGGCGCTGCTCCTCGGTGCGGTGCTCGTGGAGCGGCTGCTCGACGTCTTCGTGCTCGGCGTGATGGCCCTCGCGGCGTCGGTGGGCGGCGGCGCGGGGCCCGTGCCGTGGATCGCGGCCGCGACCTGCGTGGCCGCGCTCGGAGCGCTCGGGGCGCTCGGGCTCGGTCACAAGCTGCCCGTGCGCCGGGAGGCGGCCGAGCGGGCCAGCCGCGCGGCGAAGGCGCTGGTGGCGCGGCCGGGGCTCACCGTCGCGATCCTCGCGATGACACTGGTGTGCTGGGCGGGCAACATCGCGAGCATGGACCTCGCGTTGCGCGCGGTCGGCGCCGACATCCCGACGATCGAGGTGGTCCGGGCCACGCCCATCGCGGTCCTCACCGGCATCCTCCCGATCAGCGTCAACGGCATCGGCACCCGCGACGCGGCGATGGTGTACCTGCTCGGCGCCCTCGCCCCGCGCGAGCAGATCGTGGCCGGCACCTTCGCGTATTTCCTGCTCAACGGGTGGTTGCTCGCGGCCCTGGGCGTGGTGGCGCTCGGCCGCGAGAGCTTGCGGCGCGTTCGTCGACGTGCCGACGCGGCGCGGTCCGGCTGATCACGCAGACGCGCGAAATCGCTTGACAGTCCCGGACCCCGCCTGTATTCGCGCCTCAACAGGGGTCGTCATGCTTCGCATCGGTCTGGGCGTGGTTCTCTTCCTCGGCGGCTGCTCGCAGACGTACAAGACGGACACCGCGGAGCCCGGCTTCGCCGACAGCGGCGACACGGCCAACGACACCGACAGCGCCGCGGACACCGACACCGACACCGACTCGGACACCGACACCGACTCGGACACCGACACCGACTCGGACACCGACACCGACACC
>SXGT01654447.1_pt1 | contig 11921 bp, 10 predicted proteins | sample 3176221 | NCBI WGS metagenome assembly SXGT01 (sample SAMN11356862, study PRJNA531348) | freshwater metagenome | isolation source: freshwater sample F1-120 | place: China: Fuxian Lake, Yuxi | collected 2017-12-25
CGGCGCCGCGCGAACGCTAAGCCGCAAGCGGCGACATCGGTGGTTTACTTGAACGACTTGATCCAGCCGTCGAACGAGGCCTTGTTTTTTGCCATCGTTTTCGCCGGGCCGGTCAGCGTGATAAAGAAGGGGCCATCGTCACTATCGAAGATGACGCCGAATCGACGAAAATTCTCTTTGCGTTCCTCCTTGGCGGTCGGGCTGAAGGGCGGATTCTTGTATTTGTAGATACCGGAGATATCGAGGCAGACGATGTCGGCCGATTTGCCGAGCGCGTACTTCTCGATTTTCGAAACCTCTTCAATGGTCTTGCCTTCGGGGGCGATGAACTGGCCTTTCCAGCGTTTCAGATTCTCGTCAATCCCGCCGCCGCCGCCCTTGCCGAAGAAAAAGACGACTAGCTCCGCGTCCTCCTTGTCCCCGTCAACCTTGGCGACCTGGAACTGAAAGAGGCGTAGCTTGTTGCTCGGATCCTGCCGCTTCCAGCCCGCGGGCGCCTTGGCTTTCAGTGCGCCCAGCTCGACGACTTCGCCGCCGGCAGAGGCAAGATTCAAGCCGACCACCAGGGTCAGCGCCATAGACAGCACACCGATCTTCCGCATGAGATAGCTCCTTGGAGTGAATAATTATGGCAACTGTTTTCCCATGTAGGTCTTGATCCCCTCGCGATTGACGACATCGATCCCGTAACCGAAGCCTGGGCCGGCCTTCAAGGTTTGCCTCGAAAGGGCCGTGAGGTTGCCATTATCATCGAGGGTGTAGCTGGTCCCCAGATTGTTGGGACCGGACGCGAGTTGCACAAACACGATTTGTGTCTTGAAGTCGATCTTGGGGGCCTCGCCCTTGACGCCCCACTCGGTCCACAGCTTCTTGAACGATTCCTGGGTGGCGAGGAAGCCGTCCTTCGGCGCAGCCTTCTGCTTGGTCGAGTCGTTGACGATCCCGCCCCAATGCTTCACGGGCTTGATGTTCTTTTTCTCGTCGGCTGCCCTGCCTGTATTCAGCATGACACTCAGAATCATCAACGCCGTGACCAAGCCCAGTCCAAGAATCCGCATGGAATGCCCCTTCTGAAAAAGCCCTTTAAGCATTCTATACAAGGCCGTGGTAGGGGGCGAGCATGGCGAGGCCCACCAGTCGCTTGCCCAACGCAATGCCGGTGGGCCTCGCCGGGTTCAAGCGACTCTTGGAATTAGACAGACACTGGATCTGGCCCGTGCGCCTGACTCGGAATTTCCGCGAGGCTGCTGTCAATGTAGAGTTGATGCCAAAGCTGGGTGGTGACGACCGCGACCAGGCCCAACTCGACGGAAGACTTTTGTTCACGGCGCACCTGTTTATTGCGCACCATTTCGCGCCAGTACTTGACGGCTGCGATGTTGAAATATCCCGTTTTCTTCAGCGACTCATCGCTCAACAGTTGTTCGACGTAGGCCGGAATCTGGTGATCGAAGAAGCTATCGAGCGGCGCCCGGAACATCCCCTTGGGCCGCCAGGCGACTTCCTTCGGCAAATAACGTTCGCACAGGAGTCGCAGGATGTACTTGTCCTTGAAGCGGCGCAGCTTCCAGCTCGGATGGATGCGCGCCAAGAAGTTGAACACCTCCTCGTCGAGAAACGGATAACGCGTCTCGACCGATGAATTCATGGCGACGCGGTCCCCCTTGAGTGAGAGGAGTTGCCCTGGCAAATGAATTCGGCCGGCCCAAAAGAAAGCGCGGTTGATGGGGTGCCAACGCTCGATGCGATCGAAATTGGGTTCGAGCTCAAGGTACGGCGAATAATCCTTGAGCTTCTCAAGCGTCTCGGGGCTGAAGAATCGCAGACGCGAGGTGCCCATTACCGCATAGATGTCCTGATACGACGTGTAGCTGCGCACATCGCGATAAACGCGATCCAGCGTATCGCGGGAGCCTGCAGGTGCGCCCATCCCCCACAGGATGAAGCGACGCAACCAGTAGCTCGGCTTGATGCCCGGCATCCAGTCCATTATGCCGAGCATGCGGTGAATTTTGAACCAGGCGTATCCCGCAAGCCATTCGTCGGAGCCTTCGCCGGTCAGGGCGACCTTGTAATTATTCTGATGCACCGAGCGGGCGAGCCGCAACATGGCGGTGCATGACGTGTCGATCACCGGCGCTTCAGCAGCATGAATAAGTTGCGGGTAGCTCTCCAGCACCTCGTTGGCGCCGACTTGCACCACCACGGGCGTCGAGCCAATGTGGCGTGACACGACGGCCGCCTGCGAGGTTTCGTCGAGCTTCGGATCCATGATCTGGATCGTGAATGTTGGGATGGTCTGCCCACGAATCTTGGCTGCCATCGCCACGACGATGCTGGAATCGATGCCGCCGGATAGGTACGAGACCACCGGCACATCCGCGCGAAGCCGGCGTTCGACGGCGCCGAGCATGACGCGCTCGAATTCATCGACGAGTTTCTTGGGATCGGTTTCGCGATCCTCCTGACCTTGATCGGGGAAATCGATGCGCCAGTAGTACTTCTTGTTGATCCGCGCCGGCTGCCCGCTGGCCGGCAGGTTGATACGGAGGTATTGTCCCGGCTGGAGGCACGTGACGCCGGCAAAGCAGGTCGCAGGGCCAGGGATTGCAAAAAAGTTGAACGCCTGATCGATGCCGCGCAGGTCAGCCTTGGCTGCGACCATGCCGGATGCGAGCATCGCCTTGATCTCGCTGCCGAAAAGCAGCCAATCCCCCTGCTGTGAATAGAAGAGCGGACAGATTCCGAAGCGATCGCGGGCCAGGATGATGCAATGGCGTTTCTTGTCCCAAAGGGCGATGGCGAATTGCCCCTTGAGATGCTCGAACATCCCCTCCTGGTGGTCTTCCCACAGGTGCGGAATGATCTCGGTATCGCAGTGCGTTCGAAAGATGTGTCCCCCGGCTTCGAGCTGGGCCTTTACTTCCGGATAGTTGAAGAACTCGCCGTTGAAGACGGTGACGATGGAGCGATCCCCATTGTAAATCGGCTGCTTGCCGTCGAAAAGCCCGACGATGCTGAGCCGGCGATTGGCCAGTCCTACTCCGGGTTCTTCGAGGTAGCCGTCCTCATCCGGACCGCGATGGACGATGGCATCGGCCATGCGCGTGAGGATGCCGGGCGGAACTGGGCGGGAGCCAGAAAGATCGATGATGCCTGCGATGCCGCACATGGAATTCACTCAATCGTTTGCCAGCAAGCTTTTTCGCAGAGGGCTCGGTTGCCGGCCAAACACTTCGTTATTATGCAACGTCCGCTGGAAATTACGATACCGCCTCCCTACCTTAACACGTACCGGAAACCCGATTCACTCCTACATTCCCCCTAATCGATACATGCCAACCGACAAAATCAATCTCGTTACCGGCGCCACAGGCCAGCTTGGCAGCCACGTCGTCGAGCAGTTGCGCGCAGCCGGTGAAACGGTCCGCGTCCTCGTGCGGCCAGGCCGCGACCTGGCGTTTCTGCAATCGCAGGGCGTCGAGTTCATAGAAGGCGACCTGCGCGATCCGGCCGCCGTCGGACGTGCGATCAAAGATGCCACGATCGTCTATCACTGCGCAGCCAAGGTCAGCGACTGGGGCCCCTGGCACGAGTTCGAGGAGGAGGCCGTCACCGGCACGCGCAACGTTTTGACCGCCTGTATGCTTGCCAAGGTTCAGCGGTTGCTGCACGTCAGTTCGATCTCGGTTTATGGCCATCCCAAATTGCCGACCGGGACCAGAATCAATGAAGAGACGCCGCTGGGTCAAGGATTCTGGCTCTGGGATTATTACCCCCGTGCGAAGCTGATGTCGGAGCAGATCGCACGCGAATATTCTGCAACGACGGTGGTGCGGCCAAGCTGGCTGTACGGCCCGCGTGATCGGGTTACTATTCCGCGCGTCATACCGGCCCTGTTGAGCCAACGCGTGCCGATCGTCGGATCGGGCGAGAACTATTTGAACATCATGTATGCCGCCGATGTGGCACGCGGTGCAATCTTGGCGGCCAATCATCCCGATGCTGCGGGGCAGGTGTACAACGTCTGTAGTGAGGGGGAGGTGAAGCAGATCGATTTGCTAAACGCCCTGACGGATGCTCTGTCGTTGCCACGAATTACGAAGCACGCCCCCTACGGTCTCGCGATTCGCTGGGCGTTCATTCTGGAATGCGTCAAGCGAATGATGTTCAGCAAGAAACCGCCGACAATCACACGGCGAGCGATTTACTTGATCGGGCGTTCAACGCAATATTCGACAGAGAAAGCGCGAACGCAACTTGGCTGGAAGCCGCAAATCGATATCCGCGAGGGCATTCGGCGTACGCTCGAATGGTTCGTCAGTTTGCCTGAGAACAAGCATATCGCCATCAAGGCGCCGGTCCTGTGACATCCGGTCCCCGTTTAGCGTTCGCGGAACCCGCTCGGCAACCAAGGTTTTAACGCGAACGCTAAACGAAGAGGGACTACTTCCACCGCATCACCGCGCACAGGTATTGCTCCTTGTTCTTCAACAAGCCTTCGTACGTATTGCCCAGGTCTTCAGGTTTGATCCGATGCGTGATCAGCCCGCTCAGATTCAGCCGACCGTTGGCGAGCAACGCCAGCAGCCACTTTTGTGCCTTGTTGATGTCCCACGCCCCGGCAAGCCGCGTGTGCGCCGGCTCAAAAAGCTGGTTCCCGTGGGCGCCGGTGACTTCGATATAACGGCGATGTAAATCGTCGTAGAAGTTCACGTCCTTGGCCTTGCCGCGCGGACTGCCGACCACCACTACCTGGCCTGCATCGCATGCAAGCGACATCGCAATCGGTATGGCATCCGGAACACCGGTGGCGTCGGCGACGATCTCCGTCCCCTTCATGCCAAGGAAATCGTTCATTTGCTGCTTGTAATTCGCGTCACTCGGATCGAGAGTCAAGTCAGCCCCGGCAGCCATCGCGGCATCACGTCGCATCTTGACCGAATCGATACCGATGACGGGATTCGCCCCCGCCGCCATTGCACAGCGCAGCACCGCCTGGCCAATCATGCCGAGGCCAAGCACGGCGAAGGATCGCCCCAAGGTCAGGCCGGCGCGGATCGATGCACCCATGCCATAGCGCAGGATGCACGCGAGCGCAGCCTTTTCGTAGTCGAGATTGTCAGGCAATTTCCACAGGCGGCCGCGTTCATGGCCGATGGTCAGCAATTCCGCCGAGGCATGATTGCCGGGAAAACTCACGCGATCGCCTGCCTTCCAGCCGGTGACGCCCTTGCCGACGGCGACGATCGTGCCTGCCGCGCTGTAGCCGGAGCGGAAGGGGAACTTCCAGTCGGGCAGATTGGGATCTTGCAGCCACTGGTGCGTGCCGGTGTAGACGGCAAGCTCGGTGCCGGGACTAATTGCACTGACCTCGGCGGCAACGAGGATCTGATTCTCGGCCGGATCGGGCAGATCGACCTCGCGGACCTCGGCGGCGAACGCCTTGCTGATGACGGCCTGACGGACTTTCATGGCAGTTTCCTTGTAGTTTAGCCGGCGAGCTAGCTCGCCGTTTGACGCGCCTCGTCGCCCATGCTGCATTCAATAAGCAAATCGTAGCAACGAACGCAATCATCGGACACCGGCATGAAGGAAACTTCCGCAAACCGCTTGGCAAACTTCCTCGCCATCAACCGTACCGTCGGCATCGTATTGCTGACGGTGCTGCTCTTCGGCCTGGGCGAGCAGCTCTGGCACCCGTTCTTGCCACTCTATTTGAAATCGCAGACCAACGTCTACACAAAGGAAGTCGCCGTCAGCGGCGCGCTCAGCAATGCGGCCCTGTGGACCATCGGCCTCTACGCCTGCTTGCTCAACGTCTTTCAGGGCTTCTGCTATATCGGCGGCGGCCAGCTAACGGCGAGGCTTGGCGATCGCGGCTCGCTTATTCTTTTCGGTTTGCTCACGATCACCGGCTACGTTCTGTTTCTGTTGGTCCCCTTTCCGTGGGCGACCGTACTGGCGTGCGTATTGATTCTCGGCTGGGAATCGCTGTCGATGCCGGTCACGTTTACCACGGTGGGATCAACCCTGGAAAAAGAACGCCAGGGGATGGCGTTTGCAATCCAGTCGATTCAGAAGCGATTGCCAAAAATCCTCGGGCCAGCATGCGCGGGATTCGTGCTGGGTTATTTCATTCATGTGTACGGCTCGGACGAGGGCCGATTGATTGCCACGAACACGCTGGTTGGCGCCGCCTTGGTGCTCGGCCTGGCATCGCTCGCCGTGCAACTGCGCTTCATGCCGCATCGGCCGCCGCCTATGAGTGAAGGAAGCACGTGGGCAGTCTTGCTTCAATTCCCGTCGAGTCTACGTCGGCTGCTTCTGGCGGAAATTTTGACGCGCTGGTGCGATTGGTTGGTACGCGAGCTTGTCGTGGTCTATCTGGCGACGCAGAGAAACTTGAGCGATCCCCAAATCGCCGGTCTGATCGTGCTGCAACATTGCGTGGCGTTGGCGACCTACCTGCCAATCGGCCGCATGACGCAAGCTGTCGGTTTGCAGCCGTTCATAGGGTTGACCTTCGTGTTCTTTGCGTTGTTTCCGTTGACCCTGATTCATGTGCCGGATGGTTGGATGTGGCTCGCATTCATTGTCTATGGCATGCGGGAGATTGGTGAACCGGCACGCAAGGCGATGATCACGAGCAACATGCCGGAGCCAATTCGCGCCCGCGGCGTTGGGCTGTACTGGGGGATTCGTGCATTTGCCGTCTGCACATCCGCGCTGGTCGGCGCGTGGCTTTGGCAGTGGCGCGGGCCGGAGACGCTTTTCACGGCAGCGTTCGGATTCGGTATCCTTGGCATCATCGCTTACTATCTCTTTTGTCAGGCGACGCCTGTCGCTACCTTGGACCAGGACCTTGCATGAGCCATTCGACCTCAGAGCGCGGTGGCTTTCGCATCGATTCGCTCTGCTAGCGTTTCCTCGCCATCATCGTCACCAAACGTTCAATCGCACCTCGGTCATTGGCAACGCGGCTGAGCATTTCACCGCAGTATTGGTTGCGATAAAGGACCCGATGGACCTGGCCGTGACGATCGCGATCGGCAGTAGCATTCAGATCGCCCTCTTCGTGGCGACGGTGCTGGTTCTCGCTGGCCTGGCGATGGGCAAGCCGATGGACCTGCATTTCTCCGTGATGGAGGTGATTGCGGTGATCGTCGCCGTCGCGGTCACATCGATGGTGAGCCAGGACGGCGAAACGCACTGGAGGGAAGGGGCCATGTTGCTGGCGGTCTACATCATCCTGGCGCTGGCGTTTTACCATTTGCCGCCGGAGCCAATCCTGCCCGCGACTAAGGATCGTTGTGACGAATAACTTTCCGAATGCAGACTTCGTAAACGAGCCGCGACCGTTAGGGAGCGTTGGCAAACGGCGATTCCCGCTCCCTGACGGTTGCGGCTCGTGGTAAACAAATCGGGGAGTTATTCTTCTAAACGATTCTAAATGACAGCAAGTGCCGCTTTCATCGCATCGGCAATTTGCTTTAGTGATTCAGCCGACGTGCAGTACGGCGGCATCGCATAGAGAACTGAGCCGAGCGGACGCAGAAACACGCCCATTTCCAGACAAGTCCGCCGCATGCGGTCTCCAACTTGGGCGAGATATCCTCCGTCGGCATCAATCTCGATGGCTGCAATACTGCCGCGAATGCGGACGTCCTTGACGCGTGGGTGGTCACCTAGCGGGCCGAGCGACTGGGTCCAGAACTTCTCAAATTGCCCTGGCGCTACAGCGGGCTCGGCGAGCAGATTGCGATAATTGCACGCCGCGACGGCACAGGCCAGCGGATTGGCCGTGAAGGAATGCCCGTGAAAGAACGTGTCGCTGCGTTCGGCACTCTCAAAGGCCTCGACGATATACGGCGCGACCAGAGTTGCGGCCAGCGGCAGAATGCCTCCTGTCAGGGTCTTCGAGGCGCACAGCAAATCGGGTACGATGCCGGCCGCCTGATGAGCCCACAGCGTCCCCGTGCGACCGCCGCCCGTCATCACCTCGTCCGCAATGAAGACAACGCCGTGGTGACGCGCAACCGAGGCGATCTGCCGCAGTGTTTCCGGCGAATGCATTCGCATGCCGCCTGCACCTTGCACCAGGGGTTCCAGAATAATGGCGGCTGTCTCCTGGCCAAAGTGGTGCAGGTGCTCGTCGAGTTTGTCTGGATCGATCGGCAGAATATCCGCACGGCACAGCAGCGGTTCGAATCGGCCGAAGAACACCGAATCACGGCTCACAGCCATCGCGCCGAAAGTGTCGCCGTGATAACCGTGCTCGAAGCCCACGAACCGCGTTCGCAGTGGCTCGCCACGATGGCACCAGAATTGGTACGCCATCTTGAGGGCTACTTCGACGGCGGTGCTGCCATTGTCCGAATAGAACACGCGCCCGCCGCTCCAAGGCATCGTTCCGAGCAGCAGATCGGCCAGTTCGACCGCATACGGGTGTGTTACACCAGCAAATAGGACGTGGTCGATCTTCCGTCCGGCGTCCGCGAACGCTCGCATCAGCGGCGGGTGGCAATGGCCATGTAAAATCGTCCACCACGACGATATCCCGTCGATCACCATGCGGCCGCCGGCCAGCTCGAGAAATTCGTCACGCGCACCGACGCAGACGACCGGCGGATCAGCGCCGAGAAGCGGCGTATAGGGATGCCATACGTTGCGCAGGTCGTCGGCAAGGATTTGCTCGCGCACCGTCTTCGTGTCGCTCGGCCGCAGCAGAATTGTTCGCAGCTTGTCCAACTCACTTCGCTGTCGATGGGCACATTCAGAAAGGGCAGGGGAGGTCCACTCGGCCGGCGGTTCCAGTTTGATCACGGGCGTGGCGGTATGGTGCCGAACTTGCTGCTCTGTGAAGGAATCCCGGCTTCCGAGTAAGACGACAGCGAGCGGCTCGATTCCTTCTGCCCGCAAGGCCGTCAAGCATTGCAGCACGCGCCCGATCCCGCCAAGCTTGGACGACGACACGAGCACGCAAGGCAGATTCAGCGAGCGAAGAATCTCCATTTGCAGTTGTGACTCGTTTAGCGGCGAAAACGGTCCGCCGAACGTTTCGATGACGAGCCCTCGCCTTGCGAATTGCGATTGCGGCAAAGATTTGGCAACGTCGCGCGCCAGGGGGATGGTTGCGCCTTCAAGGCGTGCTGCGAGAGGCGGCGCCACGGCCTCGCGAAACTGCCGCACCGGCGGATGCACCACTGCCTTCGTATTTGTGGCGACGCGAGCCGAATCGGATTCCCCCGTCTCCACGGGCTTCCAGTACTCCCATTCATCCGCAAAGCTTTGCAACCAAAGCAGGGCAAACGTCGTTTTGCCGGCGTCCGTGTCGGTGCCAAGGATGAGGAAGTTGTTCATGGCGAAGACCGCATCAGCGTGGCAAGCAGATTGACCAGATCGAGCAAAACCGGAGCGTCATGATCGGCATGAATCGAGATACGCAGGCGAGCCGTCCCCGGTGGGACCGTTGGCGGGCGGATGGCGCGAATGTCGTAGCCTGCCTGTTGAAGTGAACGAGCTGCTTTCATGGCGTCGGCATCCGTGCCGAGAATGATCGTGGCCAGGTAATCTGCGCCGCCGAGCGAAAGCCGGTGCAGCGAGGCCTGCTTACGGAATAGGCTTGCCCGGTCATGCAAGCCGGCACGCGTCGGTTCATCCGTCGAAATGCGCTCCAGCATGTCAAGCCACCAAGCACCGACTTGCGGCGGCAAAGCAGTGGTGAAAACAAAATGCCGGCATCGATTGATCAAGATATCACGCAGCAGACGCGTCCCCACGATATAGGCCCCAGGCAGCGCTAACGCCTTGCCTCCGGTGTGTACAGTCGCTAGCACACGCTGCCGCAGGCCGAGCGCGTCAACCAATCCGCCGCCGTGAGCGCCAAAACAGCCCGTCGCATGAGCCTCATCGACAACGAGGTGGGCCTGATACCGTTCCGCAAGTTCGGCAAGATCCCGCAGCGGCGCCTGATTCGCTTCCATCCCGAAAAGCGACTCTGTGACAACGAACCAATCCTGGTGCGCGCCCCTCGCTGGACGCCGCTCGCGCATCAGTGACTCCAACTCATTGACATCGTTGTGCGGGAATACCACCCTCTCGGCACGACTGAGACGAAGGCCGTCGATGATCGACGCGTGATTGAATTGATCGGAGAAAATTGTATCACCGGCAGCCAGGATCGTGCTGAGCAGCCCTTCGTTGGCGGCGTAGCCGCTCGTAAACATAAGCGCGGCTTCGGCGCCGTGCCAGTCAGCCAGCTTCGCCTCGACCTGTTCCCAAACCGCGTGGTGCCCCCGCAGCAAACGCGATGCGGTACCGCTGCGGGAAAGGTCGGACGACGGTCCATTTCGCAGGGCGTAGCCGAGGTAGTCATTCGAGGAAAAATCGATTCCCGCGGGGAGCGCCATTGAACGGAGGCGGCTTTCCTCGTCGAGTTGCCGCAGTTGAAGTTGCCAGCGTTCCGAGAGGCTCATGACACGCTCACGCAAGGTTCAGGCAGTCCCATGGCTCGGAACAACTCGGCATCCCCTTCTGCCGAAGGATTCGGCGCAGTCAATAGCTTGTCGCCAAAGAAGATCGAGTTTGCGCCGGCCATGAAGCACATGATCTGAAGTTCTCGGGTCATACGATCGCGTCCCGCGCTGAGGCGAACGCGTGCCTTGGGGAAGCCGATCCGCGCGGTCGCGATCAATCGCACCAGTTCAATCGAATCGACCGGCTGGGCCTTCTCGAGGGGAGTGCCCTTGATGGGGGTCAAGCAGTTGATTGGAACACTCTCGGGTTGCACCCTCAGATTGGCGAGTTCCACCAGCAACCGTAACCGATCTTCCTCGCTTTCACCCATCCCAATGATGCCGCCGCAGCAGACCGAAATACCGGCGTCCTGCACGGATTGCAAGGTCCGCAAGCGATCGTCATAAGTGCGTGTCGAAACGATCGAAGGATAAAACTCGCGTGAGGTATCGAGATTATGGTTGTACGCAGTCAGCCCCGCCTCCGCGAGTCGATCCGCCTGGGCATCGTTGAGCATGCCGAGGGTAACGCAGGCCTCCATGCCGAGCTCGCGCACGCTGCGGACCATTTCGAGGACTACGTCAAATTGCGGTCCCTCCTTGACTTCGCGCCACGCGGTGCCCATGCAAAAACGGGAAGCGCCCAGTTCTCTGGCACGCGTCGCCTTCGCACGCACTTCCGCAAGTGTCATCAAGGGCGTGGCCTCCACGCCGGTCTTGAACCGCGCGCTCTGTGCACAGTAGCCACAGTCTTCCGGACCGCCGCCGGTCTTGATGCTCAGCAACACGCAGCGCTGGATATCGGCTGGATCGTGAAATTGCCGATGCGTTTGAGCTGCGCGAAAGAGCAATTCTAGCAAGGGCAGGTCGTAAACAGCGCGGAAGTCTTGCAGAGTCTTCATCGTGCTACCTTGGGTAGGTTGGTCGAAGGCCGACGGTCATTTTACAAAAAACATCGGGCCTCACCATCACAATCGTGCGGAACATTACCGCTTGTCCGACAACGAAGATTCTCGTAAATTGCAGGGAAGAAGCTGAGGCCGAAGTGGCGGAATGGCAGACGCGCCGGACTCAAAATCCGGTACCCGCAAGGGTGTGTGGGTTCAAGTCCCACCTTCGGTACTATCGAGAGGGAAAGGACTTGTGGCGAATAATCACGAGTCCTTTTTCGTTTCTTTCTCGTCGAGTTCTACAGGAGTTCTACAGGAATCGGAAACCACCACTTTCCGGGCTCCCGCCGCTGCCCGCAGGGCCGGCTTGGTGTTGATGTAGAATTTCTCGGTGGTTGTCACGGTGCCGTGGCCCAGGAAATCCTTCACGACGACCGTGGGAACGCCGGCGGCAATCAGCTCCGACGCACAGGAAGATCGGCAATTCTGGGGAACGTAGTGCTTGTCGTCAGGC
>SXGT01911405.1_pt1 | contig 11921 bp, 14 predicted proteins | sample 3176221 | NCBI WGS metagenome assembly SXGT01 (sample SAMN11356862, study PRJNA531348) | freshwater metagenome | isolation source: freshwater sample F1-120 | place: China: Fuxian Lake, Yuxi | collected 2017-12-25
GACGAAGGTCAGCAGGGTGTAGCTTGGGGGCCATTCCGCGTCCTGGGCTGACTTTGTCTTGATCACGGTCTGCATCAGGTCAATAAGTCTTTGGCGCAACCAGCGACTGTCGGCCCGAGTGCCCAGAAGCTTCAGTACGGCGCGGGCATCAAACAGGATGTGCATTTCCCCGGCCGGTGTTTCAGCAACCTGCAACGCCGCGCAGAAAATCCCGTCCAAGATGTCGCGATGTATTGACGACGGATTGCCGCGCTCAACCATGACATGCCCCCAGGCCGTTTCGTGTTGGCGCGGGCCTGGTAGGTGACGGCCGACCAGCCACAATGGTGAGCGATAGTCTGTCACCGTCGCGGTTGGGAGACTGGAGCGTTTCGTCTCAGAACGGGACATGGAATCCCTCCCGCGTCGGTTGTACTGGCTTGGTCGAACCTGACTTGATTGTCCCCTTGGCAAAATGCGCGGGCAACAGCAGGCCACCATCGGTGCGTTGCAACCACAGATCTTCCATGGGGACGCCATAATTCTGTTTGGAAGTTCCGAAGCGGACATACTTGCGACGGCTATCGGGAGCAACCCCCAGTTTTTTTGCTTCCTTCTCGTCCATGGTCTTGAGGTAGGCAACCCATCTGGCTTCGTCGACCCAGACGCTTGAACCACGGGATGCCTGCTGGCTGTCCGCTTGGCCGCTTAGCGCGACGGCCTTCGCGGCATGGTGCAAGAACAGGACCGCCGCCTTGGAGTTCGATGCAATCAACTCAAGGTTGCGCATCACCAGCGATGCGTCGGTTCGATTGTTCTCGTCACCGTCGTGGACGCGGGACAGCGTGTCGATAACGATCAGGCGGCAGTCCGCTCCGTCCTTCGAAATCAGATCCACCCATGACGATGAGCGCACGTTAACGCCCATGGCCAAAGTTGGCGCAATTGTTAAATTGCGAACAACTTCGAGGCGTTGTTCCGCATTGATATGTTTCCCGAGTGTGTGGATGCGCTGCTGAATGATCTGACTGGGATCTTCTGCGGCAACCATCAACACACGACCAGTTTGTGGCGGTTGCAATCCGAGAAGATCTGCTCCACCAGCAACCGCCACGGCGATTTCTGTAGCTACCCAGCTTTTTCCCGCGGCGCCGGGTGCCACCAACGAGCCAACCGAACCCTTCAAAAATCCATGAAACACGAAATCAAGGGAAGGCGGCGCGTCAATGAATGCCGCGGCAAGGTCAAGGTAGGGAAGTTGTTTCGGTATGGAACTGATTTGCCCCGTGGAAGGGGTTGCTGAACTGCTGCTTTGCGTATTCATGACAAGCCTCATAGCGTGATCCCCGCGTGAGGTGCGGTAAGACCACGCGTCCTAAGCTGAGCTGCTGCTATACGCGTCTTGCAGGCTTTCCCGTCCGAGTATGTCGGCGCGGTAGGGTATGTACTTAGATCCTTTCAATCCGAAGCCGCGATAAGCGCACACCCACGCTCGCCGGTGACAATTGAAAGTCCAGCGGAACCATTTCAGCACAGGTCAAAACAATTGGTCAATGGATTGACGTCCCCCCAAAACAAATATTTTTGGAGAGACCATCTCAAATTCATGTTGCTTAGACCTGCCTGGTCTTGATTCAATGAAAATTGATTGTGTGAATACAATCGACCCCAGTGTTGGACATCACGTTTTCAGTTTGCGGCCGAGTTTGTCCTCAACGCTGGCAACCTTCGACTTGATGCGCCCACAAGGGCCGGCGCGGTAGTCGATCTTGATGTGCGTGCCGATGCGCTCGCAATCCGAACTCATTGCTTTGAAGCAGGCAGTGACAACTGCCATGACCTGATCCCACTCGCCTTCGATAATTGTCCCCATCGGCGTGAGCTGGTAGGGCAACCCGCTCTTGTCAATGATGTCGAGCGATCTGGCCACGTAGGTGCTGACGCTCTCGCCCTTGTTCATCGGCGACATGGAAAACTCGAGCAGCACCATCTGGGGTACCTCCAGGAAGATGGATCGTCAGGGCAGGTTGGTGATCTTCAGCAGCACGATTCGGTCATTGTAGGTGTCGATTACCCAGACCAGGTCGCCACGCGCCATCACCGCCTCGGGTTTGTAGAAGGCATTCTCGCTGCGCCCCCGAGTGCTTGTGCCCAACACCCCCTTCAGGGCATGGTGATGGTCGAGCAGCAGGATGCGGTGGTTGTACTCGTCGGCCAGCCAGAGCCGTTCGCGGTCGAAAGTCAGATATTTCGGGCCACTCAGCTTGAGCGTAAGGCTGACAGACGGCAGGGGCTTGAGGCTTGCATCAATGACTTGCAGGCGGTTGTTGCCCGAATCGACGACATGAATGCTGCCGTCCGGGGCAACATCGACGTCGTGGGGATTGGCGAACTCTCCCGGCCTGGACCCATAACCGCCCAGTGTGGTTTCGAGCTTTCCTTCTTTGAAAACGGCCAAGGTGCCGGATCGGGTGTTGGTGACGATGATGCGCCCATCCGGTGCGACAGCCACTCCTTCGGGTCCCGACAGGCCGGTCAATTCGCTGACCAGGCGCGCCCGGGCATCTTCGACTTCATAGATGGCGATGCGGTTGTTCCCAGTGTCGGCCACCAGCAGGCGGCCGTTGCGATCGAACTCGGCATCATGGGGATAGGACAGTTCCCCCTTGCCGAAGCTGCCGAGCATCTTGAGTGATATGGCGTCGAGCACCACGATGCGGCTGTTTGCCATGTCCGTGACGTAGATCAACTTGCCGTCCGGCGAGAAGGCAGCGTCGTGCGGTTGGGACAGACCAGCGTCTGCTTCGGCAACGAGGATAGGCTTGAGCACCGGCTGTGCCATAACGAAACCCTGAAGTGCTATCAACAGGACAAACAGGTAGGCGCGTGTCAGCCGCTGCATGTCAGCACGCGCCGGCTGGCATGAATTGCCCATGTAGAACGACACCGGGACAAGATCCTCTCATCGAAGACATTGTCCAGGTGTCGCCCCGCTTGCCAGCACGCTTGAACACGGCGGTTGTCTCCATCCGTTTTGCACGCCGTTCCGCCTTGCGTGTCTTGCCATGCACGCCGGCCTTCCGGAACAGGGCTGGGGCCACCAGCGGATTGCGCGGGGCCAGTTTGGGTTTTCTCTTCACTTCATTACTCCTTTCCTTCAGGTTCATGTTTGGGCGAGATCAGACTGGCTGACCTCACCCAAGTTCCCTGATTACTTCTTCTTCGCGGCCTTCTTCCCAGCAACGGCGGTCTTGAATCCCGCACCCGCCGTGAAGCGCGGCAAAGTCGTCGCGGCGATCTTCAATGCTGCACCCGTTGCCGGATTTCGGCCCGTGCGGGCAGCACGCTTGGACGACTTGAACGTGCCGAAGCCGATCAGGGTAACGGTGTCGCCCTTGGCAACGGCCTTGACCACGGTGTCAATCGTGGCGTTCAGGGCACGTTCGGCGTCGGCTTTGGACAGTTCGGCGGCCTTGGCGATGGCTTCGATGAGTTCTGACTTGTTCATGGGTTTGGATCTTCCTTGGTTTGGTAGTTGAGAAAAGCATGGAAATGCCATTCGTTGCAACGCCTCGATCTTTTTGCCCTTGGGCAAGCGTTTGATGGCGGCTTCGGCCTTCAATGCCTGTGACCGGGTGTCGACGGACACGGATGCTACCAACCTCAGCGGCGGATGGGAACGCGTGTATCGAGCCCCGGTGCCCGCAGCGTGCTGGTTGTAGCGCTTTGCCACGTCAGTTGTGATGCCCGTGTAAAGCGAGCCGTCGATGCACTCGATCAGGTAGAGATGCCAGATCATGCGCAGAATCCTACATGTTCAGTTAAAAATAATTGCGCACAGGCGCACCGGGTGAGCCACCTGTGTCGGATAATCGGATGACATGGAGGATTTACTGATGTTTGAAGTTTTTCTGGCTTCTGGTCTTGTCCTAAATCTTGTTCTGCTGATCGTTTTGTTGCTTCGTAAGCCGCAACCTGATGCCGAGCTTCGCGTTCAGGTTGCTAATGTATCCGGGCGCGTCGCCGCCATGGCATCCGATCTGTCCAGGGTTGAGGGCGGCTTGACGATGATGTCCGGCGCCCAGGAGTCTCGAATTCAAGCGCTTGCACAAACAACATCCTCGGCCCTGGACACCCAGCGAATGACAATGGATCAAAAGCTCGGTCAAGCCTTGACCGAGGCTCGTGATGGCCGGACCGAACTTGCCTCAAGTTTCTCGAAATTTGAGGGCAAGATTTCTCAGCAGACCGCAAACCTGGAAGCCACGCTTGCCCAGCGATCGGATGCCTTGGCCAAGCAACTGACCGCAAGCCTTGAAGCACTCGGCCATGGCAACCGCGAAACCCTGGAAAAACTCAAGGCCGACGTCAATGCCCAGCTCACATCCCTAACCACCGGGATCCGCGAACAACTTGAAGGGCAAGGGGCCTACCAACGTAATCAACTGTCCGGGCTTCAGGAATCGATCACCGCCCAACTTGGTGGAATGGCCACAACATCCCAGCAAAACGCTGAACATCTCCGCACTGCGTTGAACGAACGCCTCCAGGCCATTCAAACCGATAACGCCGCGAAGCTCGAGGAGATGCGCAAGACCGTTGATGAGAAGCTGCACGCGACACTCGAGCAACGTCTCGGCCAATCTTTCCAGCTTGTCTCCGACAGGCTCGAGCAAGTCCATCGCGGCCTGGGTGAAATGCAGAACTTGGCCGCCGGCGTTGGCGATTTGAAACGTGTCCTCACAAACGTCAAAACTCGGGGTACCTGGGGCGAAGTCCAGCTTGAGGCGATGATCGAGCAGATCCTAACGGCCGGGCAATACGAAAGGAACGTCGCGACTCGGCCCGGATCCAGTGAGCGTGTCGAGATCGCGATCAAAATGCCTGGCCGAGATCGGGACGAACCTGTTTGGTTGCCGATCGACGCCAAGTTTCCGGTCGAGGATTACCAGCGCCTGCTCGACGCCCATGATCGCGCTGACGTCGAACAGGTGGAGGTGGCGGCCAAGGCCCTCGAGACCAGGATTCGTGGCGAATCCAAAACAATCCGTGAAAAGTACATCGAGCCGCCGCACACCACGGACTTTGCGATCTTGTATTTGCCGACGGAGGGCTTGTACGCCGAAGTACTCCGACGCCCAGGTCTTACTGAATCCATCCAGCACGATCACCGTGTCGTGATCTCAGGCCCGACGAACCTTGCCGCGCTGCTCAACAGTCTTCAAATGGGATTCAGGACGATGGCGATCGAGCAGCGGTCCTCCGAGGTCTGGTCCCTGCTGGGTGCGGTCAAGAGTGAGTTCGGCAAATTTGGCGAAGTCGTGGCGGCAACGCAGAAAAAGCTCGAAGCGGCGACGAATCAGTTTTCGCAGGTTGGTGTCCGAACCCGGGCGATTCAGCGGAAGTTGCGCGATGTCGAGGCACTGCCATTGACGGATGGGGATCAGGTGACACTGTTGATTGACGACGAAGAGGAAGCCGATGTCGCTTCCTGATTCCGTGATCTCAGGGCGTGATCCAGTCCGCCGACACAGATATTTCGCTTACGGCTCGAACATGTCAGTCCGGCAGATGGCGACACGTTGTCCGGAAGCGGTTGTTGTTGGCCCAGCCTTACTTCATGACTACGTCTTCCGTATTAACCTGCATGGCGTTGCCACGGTGGTCCCGTCACCAGAATCCGTAATCTATGGAGTTGCCTGGGAAATCTCCGACAGGGATCTGGCCAATCTGGACCGGTATGAAGGCGTTCCGAGTTTCTATGTCCGGGAAAGCACATTCGTTGAGGTCAAGGGAGAATTGCTTCCGGCGTTAATTTACCTTGCCGTTGATTCGATGCCGGGGGTGCCAAGGGAAGTTTATCTTGAGGGGATCGTGGCGGCGGCTAGGGAGCACGGGTTGCCCCAGGAATATGTTGAAGAGTTGAGGGCGTTGATGATGGTGGAGGTAGTGGTGTGACCTGGCGGTATCCGCCAACAGCCGACCTTTGCCTATGCTCCCTAAAAGCAGTCATAGCACGACATGCGTCCGGTATATTGGTGTTGTTATACTGACCACCAAAAGACTAAGTGACTGAAAGTCTTGCGCAAAGGGGGATATATGCGGTGTCATCAATATCAATTGTTATACGGACCCCAGCGTCCGTGTAAACACTGTTAGGCAGCACATGTCGACTATCCGCCAGTACTACGACACTGACTTTGATCACATGCTGCGGGTTCACATCTCGTACCCGACCAGTGACGTCCCTTGTGACGCGTCCTTGTTCTACGATGCCAACGCGAATTCGGCATTCTTGGCGTTCTATTTTGGCGACGCTGCACTTCAACCCGGCGATTTCGAAAGGGTTCTTGGAACACTGAGGTACGGGACGTCGCAGGTTTCTTTGCGCGGCGGTATTGTGCTGCCATCAGCACGCGTTTTTCACGGTGCTCTGCGCGTCCATAACGAAAATCCTTTTAAGGTTGAGTATCAGCTATTCGGCGATCCAGCATGGCGCGACTTGCTTGGGATACCACCATCTCGGCGAGTATTCATCTATGCGGAGACGTGTTTTGATGAGACGAAGATCGCCGGCTTGATAGAGGCAGCCAGTAATCTGGGGCATGAGCTGCAATTCCGCGATGAGGTATACGCTAAGCAACGAATGGTCTTGGAGAAGCCGCTTGCGTTCATCAGTCACGACTCGCGCGACAAGGAAAACATTGCCCGACCAATCGCTCTAAACCTTCAGAGGAAAATCTGTCCAGTTTGGTATGACGAATTTTCGTTGCAGTTGGGCGCAAACCTTCGGGAGTCCATTGAGAAAGGTCTGAAGGAGTGCAAGAAGTGCGTTCTCATCTTGAGTACGAACTTCTTGAACAATCGAGGTTGGGGAAAAAAGGAATTTGAGTCAATCTTCACGCGGGAGATCCTTGAAGACAGCGCCCTTGTTCTGCCGATTTGGTTTGGCGTCACAAAAGAGCAAGTCTACCAGTTCAGCCCCTCTCTTCTAAATGTCAAAGGGATTGACTGGAATGCACTCGGCGAAGATGAGGTCTGTCGGCAAATCTATGTGGCGGCTACGAATGCTGTCTAACCCGCCGCTCCAGAGGGACGCTCCGCCGGCAAGCCGGCTTCGCGCCCCTGAGCTTTCACGTTATGCCTTATTGACCCACCACCATGACTGACGCCTCTCCTCGTTGGGCCTCCGTATCAGCTCGCATCACACACGGAACAGCTACTCAAGTAGCGATACCGTCTGTAGTCCCTGAGGCTAAGCAGGACAAAGAGGTTTTTTGGGCCTCAGCACTGGTCGCGCACCTTCCGGAATTGCAAGCATTCAATCCCTCCGTTACATCTTGCCTCGACGACTCGCATGGGAATCACGATGTAATCGTGAATCTCGACAATGGCGAGTCAATAGGGATTCAAGTCACAGAATTAACCTACGAATTGGCACGGGCACGCCAAGCACAAACCGAGAAGTTCGTTACGGATGCCTTGGCTTGCTTGACAAAGAACGGCTTATCTTCGGGGCGGCGGCTTCTCGTAAATTGCTTCGTGCCGTTTGTTGCGGGGAACCGATACGTCGTCCCAAAGGTCGAGCTTCTCGCCACCGCAATAGAAACATTTCTCCGAGGATCTCACGAAACCAAGTACATCACTCTGGGGCAAACAAAGGTGTTTTTTGAGTGGGTAGATGATGGAGAACTTTATGTCCCTTCCGTCGCTGGAATCGGCGTCGCCTGCAACCTTGATGCATTGCCGCGTACGCTTGAAATGTTTTGCGATGCAATTACCTGCTTGCGTGACAAGAAGGCGAACTCTAATTCACCATGGCTTCTCGTGTGGAGTACGTCATTCTGCTGGGACAAACATTGGCTTGGAAATGAAACGCTTGAGCATATGACGGAGGCTTTCTCGGCATCATCATTCGAGCGTGTTTTCTTCGTCGAATCGATGGATGGCCCCGGGTACTTCGAAGCGAATTTTGTAGCCCATGCGATTAAGGCATAACCCGGCAGAGCGGACCTGCGCGCAAAGCCACGCAGGCCCCAGGCCGCTCACTTCCACGTTAGAACTGCTATGACCGATCCCTTCTCCGCTCTCCTCGCTGCAATCCCTGGCCTTGCGAAAGCCGGCGCTGACATTGCCTCCGCTTCCGACGAAGCAAAGCGCAACGCCCAACTCATAGAGTTTCAGAAAGCACTCATTAATGCGAACGCCTTGATCGCGTCCGTACAACAACAAAATGCGTCGCTGCTGCGCGAAAAAGACGATCTTGAAAAACAGATTATGCAGCTTGAAAACTGGAAAGCTGAAAGAGATCGTTACGCATTGGTCACGGTGTTTGAAACGGCGACCGTCTACTCGCTGAAGGAAAGCATGAGCAATGGCGAGCCGCCGCATTACCTCTGTCCCATTTGCTATCAGCGCCACCATAGGACGCTCCTCCAACCTCGCAAAGCAAGCACCGGCTATCTTCATTTTTATTGTCCAGCCCAATCCTGCAATTTCGATATTCCTACCGGCTATCGCGGCATCGGGCCTATTGAGTATGCGAAATAGAACACGCAGTTCTAACCCGGCGGTCGAGTCGCGGCTTCGCCGCTGGGACGCCGTGCCGGCGGTGCCGGCCCGTAGCCCCTTACCTCCACGTTACTGAGCGTCCGCTATCCTAGACCAACAACTTCCGCTCTGGGTCGTCATCTCTCTTACTTTGGCTCCCCCCAACCCGTAACCACTTGGCCATCCTTCGTCTTCTTCCGTCTCCTACTTGGCCGAGCCATAGCCCCCCCACTCCCAGGCGGTGGCGAATCCACATCACCTTTTTTCACCAGTCGAGAGGTAGGCTCTAACCGGACAATGGGGCAAACACGTCGGGGTGCGCCGCCGCCAGTGCCATCACCATCGCCGTCACCCTCACCAGTGTCCGTCGGGCGCAGTGACATTACGTAGTCGTTGTAAATTTTCTTTGACCACCAGGATTCCTGATTATTTGGAAGTGCTGGACCTTGATGAATTGTCGGAACCACGGCGGCGAGATCTCGACGATCAGAAAATTTCCGATGATCCATTCGCTTGTCGATACCCGCCACCTTTCGCAGCGCCCGGTTACAGGCTTGCGCAAATGTCGCGCGGCAAAGTTCAATAAGAAACTTATTGTTCCATTTCCTGACTTTCGCGCCGAAACCGTCGGGCGTGGCCTCACGCAGAGCGAGTAGCAAATGAACGTGTGGATTGCCTGGTTTGGCATGCAGATCCCAACTCGCCACAACGCCGTGCCTGACAAAAAAATAATCAATCCAGCGGTGCATCACTTCAATCTGCGTTTCGAGATCAAGTTCGCGTGGCAATGCCACAGTTATTTCCCTAACGATCTGGGAATTGACGCGGGTTTCAGCAGCGTCGATTGCGATCGCGAGCTGGCGGCGGTCTGACCACTGAAGTGGCGCCAAAGCAGGTAGCTGAACGGCACTGTAGGCCACCTCCGATTTTCTCGTGTATGTATGCACCTTGCCAGTGAGTTCGCTTTGAAGTCTGCACCCACCGCGGTATGCCATGAGTTTCGTTATGTCAGATCCAGTTGATCTTGAATGAACCTTTGCGTCAAAGCTGAATAGGGCATTGCGTTTTAGTGCTGCTGTCACGTTGATTGAACTTGTCATCGTTATCTCCATCGTCCCTGCTGTTATCACCTGCTACTGCTGCTGACAGGGAGCAGGCAGTGGCAGTCCCAACTAATGCCTGCTGGCAATCCCACAAACCGGGGTCCAGGGGGGGGTATCCCCTGGCGAACCACGAATGGCGAAGCCATTTGTATAGGTGCGCATGTGCCGCCAGGCTTAAACATGCGCACCGCGATGAAAGATTCGCATTTGCCTCTTGGTACTGCCATCAACAACCTAATCGCTATCAAGTGATTATTCAAGTGGCAATTGGTACTGCCACGATCATGCCAATGCCTACCCCCTTGTGCACTTTTTTCGGCAGGTGTACATTCAGTTCATCTCTTCCAGTAGCGAGATGAAACATGAATTCAAGTAAAAGCGAAAAGTGCGGGACAGCCAAGACGTCACGGTTTGAACAATCGAAAAATACGGTTGAAAAGCTCAAAGCGGAATTGAAGCGCGCTCGGGCTCTAGTTCAGCAAAATGCCCGTCTTGAAGCAAAACGTCAAAAGTACAGGGAGCGTCACCGCGAAGACGCTGAACTTCGGATGCTCGGGAGAATGTGCAAAACAATAGGCCTGGGTAATTTTCGGTTGGAGCCAGTACGCGACCAAGTAACCGGTGACATCGATTCCGAGCTCGTATGTGGCGCCATTGCATTACTCGTGGATCAGCTTCAAACATTGGACGACGAACAGCGTGGAAAACTCAAAGCATCAGGCGCTGATTACATGCAGCGCTACGTTTCGGCGAATTCGAAAACAGAGAGCGAGGAACGCAAATGAAAAAAAACAAGCCAGTGAAAGCGTCAGGTAAAAAGCTATCGACTTATGCGAAGGCAATCATGGTCAATGTCGGTAAGCTCGAAGCCTTACGGGCGATGGTCAATCCAAAAGGATCCATCCTGGACGCCGTTGCCGCTGTCTCAAGATACTGCGACCAGATTGATAGTCTGACCCTTGAGGACAAACATGTCCTTATGGGTGCTCTTGGAACTGTTTGCCCCCATTACCCTGTTCCGGTCCCGATTGAGCGGGAAGATATTGTCACAATTTTTGAAGGCACGAATGCGCACGATGCGTTGGTATTGAAGTTGTCCGTGGCATTGATATTGGAGCGTCTTTCGCACTTCGTTTCTAACCACGTCCCGCGAGAGCAAAATGACTGGATTTTGTTGCACCAACAAACCCTTCATGCGGAATGGTGGCGCCAAGTCTTGAGTGACATGGAATTCTTGAGGCCTCACATCTACGACGAGGAACGCAAGGAGAGTTTGATTCACTTGGGGAAAATTGACCCGATACCTCCTGAGCGTTTGGTCAGCGCTAAGACCAGATCCGGTTGCCAGCGAGATCAACAATCGCGCGATCGGCAACACCATAAACAATCCCGCAGGCAAGCGATGCCAGGGTATGTTTATGGTGATGTCCGTGAAAGATTGCCTTGACCCCAAGGCGCCGAGCAAGATCATCGATCACCGCGAAACCATTCGGATGACACGATGGAGCTTCGTGCGTGACCAGCACGTCCGCACGAAGTCCTGAGAATCTTTCAATGTCAGCTAAAAAAATCGATGACTTGTGTCTCCGTTCCTTCCCAGCCAGGAATGCCTCCCGGGACATTCTTTGTCGTGGTGGAACAGCCATCTCCCACTGGTCATGCCACTCCTCATAGCTGTGGTACTTAGGCGGATCCGGAGGCATCCAAATCTCCCCGCGAAAGACCCCACCGAGCCCAGCGATGCGAACACCGGCAACGTCGATTACCTTGCCGTGAATGTTGCGTTCACCTAAGATCTGCTGAAAGAACGCGGCGGCATCAGTGTCATGATTGCCATGAATGAGCCAGATAGGTGGAACATCCTGCACGTCGGCCTGCAACTTCGGCAAAATTGGCTCACTGTACATATTGTCACCAAGCAAGATGATCCCATCAGGACGCTTGCAAAATCGCAACGCGTCGCGCAGGAAAGTGGTCCCGCCATGGGGGTCTCCGCAGAACCAGATTGTCATGCGGCCCTCCGGTTTGAATATGGCTCGGCCAGTTTGATTTGACGACGGCCGACACTTCCATTAGCAAGCAGGTAATAACACTCGCCCACGTTGAGTGTGGTTGGCGGTCTGATGTCGATGACGTGCTGCCCACCGGCCTGAGGAATTGCCCGACGAAGGTAGGAAATCGTCCCTGGGTCCGTACTGCGAAACCAGAATTTGTTCCCGCAGTTCGCGAGCAAGACATCGAGTGCCGCATCGGCTTGCGCATTGCTAACCGATTTGTCGGCACTGAGCA
>SXGT01663994.1_pt1 | contig 11920 bp, 8 predicted proteins | sample 3176221 | NCBI WGS metagenome assembly SXGT01 (sample SAMN11356862, study PRJNA531348) | freshwater metagenome | isolation source: freshwater sample F1-120 | place: China: Fuxian Lake, Yuxi | collected 2017-12-25
AATCCGCCAACGATATGCTTGCGGTAGTCTGCGCTGGCGCGGCGGGCGCTGGTGCGGAACTGAGCCTGACCAAGCAGGGCTTCGAGGCTGCGATTAAAATTTTCTTCGGTGAAGGATTGTCCGCGCAGGGTTGCTTCTGCTTCGGTGGCGCGGAATGGGATTGGTCCACCGGGGCCGACAGCGATGTGAATGTCTTTGACAACATCCTTTTCGCGTTCTAGCCAAACGGCGCAATTCAAAATAGGCAAAGCCACACCCTGCGGTCGCATGATGCGTTTGAAGCAGGAGGCTTGTCCTTTTTTAGTCAGGGGAAGGTAAAAGCCGGCGATGATTTCCTGGCTTTTATTGAGTGCCGATTTGCCGGGGCCGGCGAAGAGCGAAGTGAAAGGCATGCGGCGTGTTCCAGCGGGGCTGGCAACTTCGGCTTGTGCGTCGAGCGCAGTCAAGGCGATGGTGCCGTCTGCGGCGGGGAGAGCGTGCGCAACATTGCCGCCGAGTGTGGCTGTGTTGCGGACTTGCGGACCTGCGATCAAGTTCGAGGCCTCGACCAAAGCCTGGGCATGAGTCCCAACCAAAGGTTCGAGCGCGACGCGATTGACAGAGACGGCTGCACCGATGTAGAGTTCATTTCCTCTTACCTCGAGAGCTTTCATTTCAGTTACGAAAGTCAAATCAATTAATGTGTGGACGGGGGCATGACGGCCCTGTTTCAAATCGAGCAACAGATCCGTTCCGCCCGCGATAGGCATAACGGACCCCGAAGCTGACGTGAGGGCCTGAATTGCTTCCGAGATGGAAGCGGGGCGTTTATATTCCTGCCAAAGGTTCATAGTGGTTTCCTCTTTCTTGCATAAGCGGCGGTACTTTTCGATGGAACGCTTCGCGCCCAACGCCGCTGCTGCGCTCTGCACGCGCCAGCGAGCGACCACCGAACCGATGATGTATTTTACTGCTTTTGTTCTACTCTATAATGTTGCGGCGGGTGTTTCTTCAGGATGAACACCTGCCATTAATAAACCAAGTTTTGCCGGGGTGGCTTCTGCGCGGGGAACGATATCCATGACCTGGCCTTCGTAGATGACCGCAATGCGGTCAGAGAGTGCAAGGATCTCGTCGAGATCTTCGGAGATGAGCATGATCGCCACGCCTTGTTTGCGTTGTTCAAGTAACCGCTCGCGGACATATTCTGTCGCGCCGATGTCCAATCCGCGGGTGGGCTGGGCAGCGATAATAACGCGCGGAGTGCGATAGATCTCACGCGCCAGAACGATCTTCTGGATATTGCCGCCCGAAAGATTTTTGGCATGGGTTTCGCGCGAAGGGGTCTTGACATGAAATTTTTTAATCAATTCATCGGCATGTCGCGAAATCTCACCCAGATTTAGGAAGCCGTATCGCGAGTATGGCATTTTTTCATGTTCACGCAGGATCATATTTTCTGCAACCGTGAAATCCTTGATCATGCCATCACGCATGCGTTCTTCAGGAATGTAGGAAAGCATACGGTCTGTGATTTCAGAAGGAGCAAGGCCGGTGATGTCGTTGCCTTCCAAATAGACCTGGCCGCCTGTTATTCTCCGCAGGCCGGTGATGGTTTCAGCAAGCTCGCGTTGGCCGTTGCCGGAAACTCCTGCAATGCCCAAAATCTCGCCGGAACATACATCAATGCTGATTCCGCGCAAACCCGGCGTACCGCGATCACTACCGCAGGATACTCCTTTGAGCTGCAAACGCAGACCGCCGCATTCCACCTGTCCACGGTCTGGGGTGAAACCAACCTCACGCCCGACCATCCAGTTGGCAAGGTCTTGTTTTGTAGTCTCAGATGTGAGGCGCGTACCAATCATCCTTCCGTCACGCAAGACAGAAATACGATGGCTGATCTCAACCACCTCATGCAGCTTGTGCGAGATAAAAACCAGCCCATGCCCATCCCTGACCATTTGATTCATAATGACAAATAATTCATCAACTTCCTGTGGAGTAAGGACTGCGGTGGGTTCATCGAGGATGAGCAAGGCTGCACCGCGATAAAGGGCTTTGATGATTTCAACACGCTGTTGTTGTCCAACTGATAACTGCCAGATATATGCCGAAGGATCGATCTTTAAGCTATAGATATTGCCCAATTCAATAATTCGTTTCGAAACCCGATCAAGATCGGTCAACGCGCCACGGGAGGATGGCAGTCCCAGTGCGACATTTTCTGCCACGGTCATGGTCTGCACGAGCATAAAATGCTGGTGGATCATGCCGATGCCGAGGTTGATCGAATCTGTCGGCGATGAAATTCTGACGGGCTTGCCGTTGATCAGCACCTCGCCTTCATCGGGATGATACAAGCCGTACAGGATTTTCATCAACGTGCTTTTGCCTGCGCCATTCTCGCCCAACAGGGCGTGGACTTCGCCGGATTTCACATCGAAATTAACATGGTCACTGGCAAGCACACCTGGAAATCTCTTGGTAATACCGCGCATTTCCAGGCTATTGATACGAGCACGTCCAGAAGGAAGTTTATCGGTTTCGCTCATGGTGCCATCCTACAACATAAAGAAGGTTGCTCTGTTGAGGGCTAAGCCCCCAACAGAGCAGGGATTTAAGTTACAGCCTAGGGCAGAGTGATGGTGATTGTGCCATCGACGATACCCTTGATGGTCTCGTCAGCCAAAGTCTTGGCTTCGGCGGGGAGGGCATATCCGTCGTTGAACTCGATCACCTGTCCGCCATTGGCGAGGCTGGCAGAGAAGGACTGCCCACCGAGGGTGCCGGCTTGAATAAGAGTGATCATTTCCTTTAACATGACTTCCCAGTGATAAACCTGGCTGGCTACCACGATGGAAGGAGCAAGAGAAGCCTGGTTGGATTGAGTACCAAACCACAAGGCATTGGCTTCTTCGGCTTTACCGATCGCACCGACAACCATCTGAGCGGAGCCGGTTAGGACATCGGCGCCAGCTGCAATATGAGTTGTAGCGGCTTCGGAGGCAAGCGCAACATCCGAGAAGGAGCCGATGTAATTGACATTGACCTGAATGGCAGGATCAGTCGCAACAACACCCGCTTTGAAACCATCGACATACAACTTGGCATCGCCGGTTTCAATGGGTCCAACAACGCCGATCACTTTGCTGGCAGAAAGGGTCGCAGCCAACACGCCGTTAACATAGCCGCCTTCCTGAGAGAGGGCTTCATAAGCAAAGACATTCGGCAGACCAAAGGTGTCAACCGTGGTGCCCCAGGCGAAGCTGGTCTCGGGGAAGTCAGGAGCAATTTCCTGCAAGGAGGAGCCGTATTGTGATCCATGAGCAATGATCAGGTCAAAGCCCTGTGTGGCATAGTCACGAACGGCGGCGGCGGCATCATCAACCACGAACATGCCTTCGGAATAGACGAACTCGAAGTTCTCTGCGCCCATTTCTTCCTGAACGCGGACAAGGGCATCATACATGGATTGGCCAAACGCGAGGTCAGTGGTGGAGCTGGGCATGACAACGGCCACGCGGAACGGTTCAGCCATGGGGGCTTCGGTAGCGGCGGGGGCTTCAGCAGGAGCTTCAGTGGCGGCAGGAGCTTCGGCAACAGGGGCTTCAGCGGCAGGCGCTTCGGTAGCGGGGGCGCCACAAGCGCTCAAAACGAGAGCCAGGGTAAGTACAAACCAAACGATTTTTTTCATCTTCTTCTCCTTAAATATGGATTAAACCTTTTCTTTCGACGGGACAACCGTTGTCCTGTTTCGAAATTCAAATTGATGTGTTTTGCCGATTTACCACCTCCTTTTCATGGATTAATCGCCCCGCTCAAAGGGTTTCGTCAAAGCTGACGGGGCGCGAACTTTCGATACTGTGGCAACCAACACCAAAATCGTAACGACATACGGCATCATCACCGCAATATCCGAAGGGATGGGAATACTCAAGACCTGCACCCACAATTGCAGGGAATTAATCAAACTGAATAATAACGCGCCGCCCAATACGCCAATGGGACGCCATGCACCAAAGTAAACCAACGCCACCGCAATGAAACCAAGTCCGCTGGTCATGTTTTGCTGGAATACATTCAACAAAGCAATGGACATGGATGCCCCCGCAACGCCGGAGAGCGTCCCGCCGAGGATGATTGTGAAATATCGAATGCGCGCTACGTTCACCCCAAGAGAATCAGCCGCATCCGGGTTTTCGCCCACCGAACGAATTTTCAAACCCAGCGTAGTTTTATTCAATACGAACCAAGCAATGGGCACCAATAGATATGCGATGTAGACCAGTATATTTTGGCTAAAGAAAATCTTCCCAATACCGGGAATGTCACTCAAGCCAGGGATGTAAATTTCAGGAAAGCCTTTGACAGTCTCCACTGTACCCATCAATTTTTGGAAAAGCAGGTCACTCATGCCCAGGCCAAAGAGATAGAAACCGATGCCGCTGATGCCCTGTTCAGCGTGCAGGTTGACGGTCACATACGCCATCGCAAGTCCCATCAAAGCGCCAACGATCATCGCGGTCAACAAACCAAGCCACAAATTTCCAGTTGTCAGCGCAACATAGAAGGCAGCGAAAGCACCCAAAAGCATTTGACCTTCGACGCCCAAGTTAAGCACACCGCTTTTTTGTCCAAATGTCTCGCCAATTGCCGCAAACAAATACGGGGTGGAGAGGCGAATTCCAGATGCCAAAATGCCGATCAAAACAGTGACGGTGAAAAGGTCGGAAATCATGAGCCTGCCTCCACTTGCTGGATTTTCTTATCCCCCAACTCTGGCGGTGGCAGGACCTCATTATCGCGCTTGGCTACCGCCTCTCGTCTACGCTGTCGCCTCTTTCGTATGATCTCACTGCTGACAACAAAGACAACCACCAACCCATTCAAAGCAGTGATCAAAGCCGAAGGAACCTGCACCACTCTTTGCATTTTGTTTGCACCCACAAGAAGCGCGCCAAACAAAATTGAAGCAGGAATGGTCAGAATCGGATGCAGGCCTCCGAACAAGGCAGCGACGATCCCATTGAAACCGGCGCTTCCCGTAAAGCCCGAAGATGAGCCATCTGTGATCATGCGATAATTCACACCAAAGACTTGAGTCGCACCGGCCAAGCCTGCAAAAGCACCGCTAAGCAGCAAGGCAAGAACCATGTAACGTTGAACCTTGATGCCAGCATAACGTGAAGCATGTGGATTCTGTCCCACCGCGCGGATCCGATATCCAAGCGTGGTGCGCCATAAAAGGATATAAACGAGGATGGCAAGGATGACTGCTATCAAAGCGCCGAGGTGCAATCGGGTGGGAACCAAACGCGGCAAGCGGAAAATTTCCTCCAATCGCGCAGTCTGGGGAATTTGCGAAGCAAGCTCAGCCTGTGCAGGGTCGATCATGGGTCCGCGCAGAAGGAAATTCATCAACTGGACAGCGATGGCGTTCATCATCACTGTGCTGAGAATTTCATTCACGCTGAAATATGCTTTGAGCACACCAGGAATGCCACCCCAAATCGCTCCACCCAAAAAACCCGCTAACAAGGCAAGGGTAATTGTCAACCAGCCTGGAAGTCCAGTGAAATTCAACCCAACCCAGGTTGCAAGGACCGCCCCAACGATCATTTGCCCTTCGCCGCCGATATTGATCACATCGCCGCGAAATGAAATACAAATGCCAATGCCGACCAAAAGCAATGGCGTCGCCTTAACTAATGTCTCTGCAAATGCGTTGGAACTTCCAAATGCGCCGTCCCAAAGCGCAGCATACGCTTCGATGGGATTAACTTTGAGGAACAGGAGCATTACCGCTCCCACAGCAAGCGCGGCAAGTGTGGCAATCACCGGCAATAAGGCGTCAAATAGGGAACCCAGTTTTTGTTGCATCAGGACATAATCCTCTCAAGATCGGATTTCGGGATACACAAAAAAACAAGCGCGTTAATTCCACGCCTGTGCCAGACTCAAATGCAAAAACGAGTCGTCAAAAATATTCACACCCAACGCAAGGGGCGTGTTGTTTTTACCATAAAAAATTGTTTGCAATTGCAGAACAGCCCTTCCCGCTTCGCCACCTAAAAGCTCTTTGGCCTCTGTTCCCATTAAAGTTGAACGAATATCAGTCAGAACAAAGGCGATCTTTTGGTGGAAATAACGGTCAAAGATGTCGCGAATATGCAATTTACCATCAATATTCTCAATAGGTTCACGAAGCAGGGAGAATGGAATCACGTTATCTGCCAGAATTACGGCTTGTTGGTCTGCATAAAATAATCGTCGCAGGCAAATTAACTCATCACCTTCCTCCAAAGCTAGGACAAGCGACTCTTTTTCTGTGGCGGGTCTGCGGTTCATGGAAAGAAAACGGATGGAAGGAGTATAGCCGTTACCTGATATTAACTCCGCCAGATCCCACAAATTTCCAAAGTGGGCACTGGTTTCATGTACGTGTTCATTAACGTAGGTACCGTCCCCTTGTTTTCGAAGAATAAACCCATTGGCTGCCAATTTTGCAAGTGCGGTGCGTACTGTTGCTCGGCTTACCCCCAACTCATCAGACAACTCACTTTCGGACGGCATACGGCTACCCGGTAAATACACACCATCCCGAATTCTCTCGAGGAGGATTTCATCTACCTGATTAGCAATGGACTTCGATTGAAGTATTCGCATGGTATGTGAAAAATAAAAGGATAGTCGTCTGACGTTTAGCTATTTGTACCATAATTCACATGTATTTTCAAGGGCCAATTTCCCAAAAAAAGTTGCCTGACATAATATAGTCTTCCTAATTCATTCAGATGTGAAAATTAAAAAATCATCGGGACAGTTGTTCACCGTCCCGATGGGCAGATTGCAAAGTTTACTTTCCGCGTTCACCGCGAATGTATGGATTGCCAAGCGCCGCTGGCGCGCCGAGGCGTTTTCGCATGGCTTCACGCGAGCCGATCACCAACACAATAACAGTGAAAGCATACGGCAGCATTTGTAGAAAAAATCCCCAGTAAGGATTGTAGTAAAAAGGATTGTTGAAGCCAAATAAAATGGTCGGGCCTTGAATATCCAGGATGAGGCGGCGAAGTGCGCCGAAAGCATATGAGCCAAACATGGCGCGAACTGGATCCCACTGCGCGAAGATGACCAGCCCAACTGCGATCCAGCCCTGACCAGCGGTGGTCAACTCGCTGAACCAACCTGGCGAAACTGCGAGGCTGATGGTCGCTCCTGCCAAGCCAGCCAGCATTCCGCCAATAAAGACATAGAAATAGCGCAGGCGAAAGACGTTGATGCCAAGCGAATCCACAGCCGATGGATACTCACCCACCGAGCGCAGGTTAAGCCCGGGGCGCGTGTGGTTGATGAAGTACCATGTCAGCGGAGTGAATAGATAGCCGATGTAAACCATCACGCTTTGTTTGGTAAACAAGATCGGACCCAAAAACGGGATTTGCGAAAGCAAGGGAATTGAAAAATTTGGCAAGAGCGAAACCGTGCCAGCTTTGCTCAAGCCTTCGCCCAAAACCAGGCTGATGCCTGTTCCAAGAAAAGTGAGAGCCAGCCCGCTGACAACTTGATCTGCCTGCAAGGTGATCGTGATGAAAGCGTGAACCTGACTAATCAGCCCAGCGGCGAGCATAGCCGCCAGCACGCCAAGCCAGGGATTTCCTGTGGCAATGGTGGTGCTGAACGCGGTCATCGCGCCCATCAACATCATGCCTTCCACGCCAAGGTTCATTACACCTGAACGCTCGGCAAAGATTTCGCCAATTGTGGCAAACAACAGCACTGTGCCTGTGGCAACGCCTGCCTGAAGAATGATGATTGGATCCATGTTTATTCCTCCGCGTCCGCGCGCACGATGCGGACACGATAGCGCAGCAAAAAGTCACTGGCGATGAGCGAAACCAGGATGATGCCCTGAATCATCTTTGGCACACCCGACGGCTGAATTTCGCGCCCTGCCAAAATCAATGCGCCAAACAAAACCGAAACTACAATAATGACCAGCGGATTTAACTTCGCCAGCCATGCCACAATGATGCCGGTAAAGCCGTAGCCGGCGGCAATCGGCGCGGTCTGCAAACGATGCACCACGCCCGATACTTCGCTCATGCCGCCCAAACCAGCCAGCGCACCGGAAAGCATCATGACATAAATGATATTGCTTGTGATATTGATGCCCGCATACTTCGCGGCTTGAGAGTTATCGCCAATCAAGCGGATTTCATATCCCCAGCGGCTGCGATACACGATCAGCCACAAAATGACTGCCGCAACGATCCCGATCAGCAAACCTGCGTGAGTTGTCAGTCCACGAAAAACAGGATATTCCTTTGCATACTCCGCCAGGCGCGGAAGCCAGGCAGAATTTGGAAACTTGGGCGACATTTGGAAACCACCCTCAGACCAAACGCCGAAAATCCAAAAGTTAACCCAGGCTACCGCAATATAGTTCAACATCAAAGAGCTGATAATTTCATTCACGTTGAGCTTTGCCTTCAAATAGCCGGGGATGAATCCCCAAATAGCACCCATCGCCATACCAGCCAACGCCATTACCAACAGAAATAACCAGCGGGGAGTCTCGGCAGATAACACGGGAGCCAGCACAATTGCGCTCGCGCCAAACGCGCCCATGATGAATTGTCCCTCGGCGCCGATATTCCACAACTTCATGCGGAACGCCACCGAACATGCCAACGCAACCAGCAGGATCGGCGTGGCTTTCACGATCGTATCCGAAAGCACACCAATGTCGCCGAACGAAGCCTTCGCAATATGTTGATATGACCGGATCGGGTCGCCGCCTGCGAATGAAATCAGAATCCCGCCCAAAAATAACGCAAAAACGAGCGCGCCAAGCGAAACCACCAATGGATACCACGCCGGGGGGACATCCAAACGCGGCTCAACACGAATCTTAAATCCCGAGCTTTTCTTTCTTATGGAAGTTGTCTCAGTCATTTGCGCCGACTCCTTCTTTTTGGATTTGATCCAATGGGGTACCTGTCATCATCAAGCCAATGGTCTCAATGAGGTTTTCATCTGGTTCCACTCCCCCAACCTTGACCTCACCCATGGATTTCCCTTCATAAATCACGTATACGCGGTCACACAACGACAGCAATTCTTCCAACTCTTCAGAGATGAGAAGAACGCCCGCACCGGATTCGCGTTGCGCCATCAGCAAACGGTGAACACCTTCGATTGCGCCGACATCCAACCCACGCGTGGGCTGGACAGCAACCATGAAATTAGGCAGCCCTGAAATCTCACGAGCAAGGATCACGCGCTGCAAATTTCCGCCGGAAAGAAGGCGGACCGGAGTGGATACATTTGGAACGATAATATCGTAGGCTTGCTTTAGTTCATTGGCAAGTTTTTCGGCCGCGTTCATATCAAGCATACCTGCACGAGAAATCGGCGGCTGGCGATATTTCTTCATGATCACATTGTCAGTCACGCTCAAGTTCGGAGCGCTTCCGACATGGTTTCGATCTTCGGGGACATATGCCATGCCATGCTGAATACCATACAGGGTATTATGAGTGCTAAGCATATCGCCATTCAAAATGACCTGTCCCTGCTTGCACTTGCGCATGCTGGTGATGACCTGCGACAACTCAGATTGCCCATTCCCTGCCACACCTGCTACGCCGACAATTTCGCCTGCGCGCACATTGAGCGAAAATCCGCGCAAGGCTGGCAAGCCTTTGTCGTTATCCGCATAAATATCTTTGACTTCCAATACTGTCTTGCCGGGATTGCCCGGCTTTTTCTCCAGTGCAAACACGACATCACGTCCAACCATCAAACGAGCAAGTTCCTGTCGTGTGGCTCCCTGGGAAGGCACACTCGTGGCGGTTGCCACACCGCGCCGTAAAACACTCACACGGTCTGCAATGGCAGTTACTTCCTGTAATTTATGACTAATAAAGATGACCGATTTCCCCTGCGCGATCATCGAGCGCAGAATATCAAACAAACCTTCAATTTCCGTAGGGGCGAGGACCGCCGTCGGCTCATCCATGATGAGTACATTCGCGCCGCGATACAACATCTTGAGAAGTTCCACTCGCTGCTGCTCTCCAACAGAAAGCTGCCAAATCTTTGCGCGTGGATCCACTTTTAAACCAAAACGCTCGCCGACTGCCGCTACTTTGGCATCATATTCCGGCAAGCGCATAAAAAAACGAGGGTCGTCCAAACCCAAAAGGACGTTCTCGGTAACTGTCTGTGAAGGCACAAGCATGAAATGCTGATGAATCATGCCTATCCCTGATTTGATCGCATCCCGTGGCGAATGAAATTCCACGGGCTTACCCTTGACTTTAATAATTCCTGCTTCCTGCCGATACAAACCGGCAAGAACATTCATCAAGGTGCTTTTGCCTGCACCATTTTCCCCAAGCAAGGCATGGATCTCGCCTGCGCGCAATTCAAAATCTACGTGGTCGTTGGCAAGTACGCCGGGAAATCGTTTGACAATGCCGCGCATTTCAACAGCAAATGGCGTGTCGGGTGTGGGAGGTATTGTTTGAGTCACTGGAGCCTCTCCTGCGATAAAGCCAAATTCAATTCAAATAGGCTAAAAATATATAAAGAGGGACCAGAACCCTGATTAGAATTCTGGTCCTTCATTTTCACAAACGTTTACTGCGGAAGTTCAGCGGTAATGCCTTCTGCCCACCACTTCATACATACTTCAACGGTGCATGGCAGACCAAATTCAGGGAACGCATCAAGATCAACCTGTTCCAAGCTTTGACCTTCGGCCAAAACTACATTGCCTTTGTTGTCATTGATCGGGCCGGTGAACACATCGAAGCGGGTGAATTCGCCAGCGAGCATCTGAGCGAGGGTTTCTTCAACCATGGCAATAACTTCAGGATCTAGGCTCTTTACGCCGGGCTGCATTTCCTGACCTTCCATGAAACCATAGAGTCCCAAGGCGCCGGTTTCGGCATCAAAATAATCCCAACCGGGGACATAGGTTCCAGCAATCACTTTTTCGGTGATGGAGGAATAGATCGGACCCCAGACCCAGTACGGAGCGGTGAGACAAGCGTCCACCTTGCAGGAGCCGTACCAGTCATAGGTTACGCCCCATTTACCTTTTTCCTGAGCTACGTCAGCAACGGCGGGGGTATCAGCACCGGTGAACACAACCTGGGCGCCGGCATCGAACAGGGAAGCAGCAGCTTCCTTCTCGATGATCGGGTCATGCCAGGTGTTGAGCCAGCGGACATCCAAAGTACATTCGGGGCAGGTCTTCTTCATGCCCAACGCAATGGCGTTGCCAAGGCGAATTTCTTCGGGGATCGGGAAGGTAGCCATGTAACCGAGTTTGGGATTGCCATCCTGTTTGGCGCGCGCGCCAGCCAGCATACCAGCCAAATACTTCATATCTTCCATGGCGCCCATAAGGTTGCCGAAGTTGGTGTTGTTTGAGGCAATACCGGTCAGGTGGATGTACATTACATCGGGGAATTCTTCAGCCACAGCAGCCATCGGGTCGCCGAAGCCAAAGGAGGTACCGAAGATCAGGTTGAAGCCCTTGCGGGAAAGGCTGCGGAAAACCTGTTCAGAATCTGCACCTTCGGGGACGTTCTCAATGTAGGCAATGTTTACATTGGGGACATTTTCCTTGATGTAGACAAGGCCTTCATAATGAGCCTGTGACCAGCCGCCGTCATCGTGCGGTCCAATCAAGACCATGGCAACATTGAATTTGCCTTCTTCAATTTCTGGGATTTGGAAACCACCGGTTTCTTCAGCAGCGGGTGCTTCGGTGGCAGCAGGGGCTTCAGCAACAGGTGCTTCGGTGGCAGCGGGAGCTTCAGCAACAGGTGCTTCGGTGGCGGCGGGAGCTCCACCACAAGCTGAGAGGACGAGCATGAGCGCCATGGCAAACATGGCAAGACGAGCAAAATTCTTACGCATT
>SXGT01435225.1_pt1 | contig 11918 bp, 7 predicted proteins | sample 3176221 | NCBI WGS metagenome assembly SXGT01 (sample SAMN11356862, study PRJNA531348) | freshwater metagenome | isolation source: freshwater sample F1-120 | place: China: Fuxian Lake, Yuxi | collected 2017-12-25
ATGTTTTTCAGAGACGCACGCCGAGCGAACTCGGTATCCACGCAATCCAAGTTCGTCAATCAACTCACCTGCAGATTTGACCCCGGCTACCGGATTGACAAAAACCGAACCTGCATTTTGGCCACCAGGTTGATTTTCACGGCGCCACTTCACGATCTCCGACAATCTTGCCTGCCCGACGATCGTGTCACCCCAGCTCAGTCGCATCGTCGCTGAAAGCACGACATGACTGTCGGTTAAATCTGATCCGCGAAATCGCAAACCTAAATCGGCGGCAGAAACATTTGCTTCAATTCCACGCTCAAGGTGAAACATTCTTACACTGAGCAACGATGCAATCATGTCGGCGCCGTGACCACCAGCATTTATTCGCACCGCCCCACCGATCGAACCTGGCACTCCAACCGCCCACTCAAGACCGGTCAGACCGTGATGGACGGTTTGTCGTGCCAAGACGGGAAGAGGCACCATCGCTCCAGCATTTAAAATTGGAGCTTGACCGACGGTCGGAAGATGTATCAACTCAGCAAAAGGTCCGAGGTTTACGGCGATACCGCGAAAGCCGCGGTCACTGACCAACATGTTGCTTCCGCGACCAATCACCATCACTGGAACTTTGACTTTAGACAAGACACGTGACAGCGAGTACAGATCTTCAACGGTCAAAACTCGCATGAATAACGCGGCCTTGCCACCAACTTTGTAGGTCGTATAGGGCGCAAGTGGCTCGTTTTCGGTTACACGATTTCCAATCAGCGAGGCGATACGCGACAAATCTTTATCGCTGACATGCGTAATTTCTGTGATCATTGGCTAGTTCATCTTTCGCGAAATCAGTTCAAAAGGAAGTGAGGCAATATCGCCACACCCCATTGAAATGCAAAGATCACCGGACTTGAGCTCACCATCCAAAAATTCTATGAGATCACCACGTTGTGGTCGGTACACCACTTTAAGTTTTGGATGGGCGGTTCGGATTGCGTTTACCACCAACTCGCCCGTCACGCCGGCAATTTTGGACGTACCTGACGCATAGATATCTGTGATCACCACGAGATCGGCATCTCGAAATGAATCGGCGTAGAGATGCGAAATTACCGACATTCGATTGAAACGATTCGGTTGAAACACAGCCACCACTCGCGACCACGAGTCAGATTTATCACGTGCGCCGGCCAAAACCGCCGAAATTTCATTGGGTAAATGGGCATAATCATCCACATATGTGATGCCGTGGTGTGTGCCATGGTTATCAAATCGCCGCGCAACTCCACCGAACTTTGCAAGAGCCGTTGCGGCTTGCGAAAAACTGGCGCCCAATTGAACCGCCATAACTAACGCTCCAAGAGCATTGCGAACATTGTGAACACCGCGAAGTTGAATGGTGACAGTGCCCATTCGCACTGTTTGATCATCAATATTTTGCGACACTATAAATTGGGCTGCTCCATTATTGAAACTAATCTCAGTGGCAACATAATCTGCAGTCACAGGTTTTTTGGAGCTTGAATCATTAATTTCGGAGCTATAACTTGTCGCCCCGAATAGCTGGGCGATTTCGGCACAAAATGGGTCATCGACGCACAAAACTCTTGGTCCGTTGACCTTGCTAATGAACTCACTGAAGCTTTCACGGATTGCGTCAAAAGTTTGAAAATTATCCAAGTGATCAATGTCAACATTGGTCAATATTGCGCCGTTCAGCGGAAGTTGTATGTGTGTCGAGTCGCTTTCGTCGGCCTCAACAACGAATAAATCACTACCTGTCCACGAGGCACCTCGCCCCAAGTCATTGACATCACCGCCAATCAAATAACTTGGGTTCAGTTTGGCCTCAACTAAAATTGCAGTCAACATTGATGATGTCGTAGTTTTGCCGTGGGTTCCCGCCACACCAATGCTGCGTGCCTGCCTACAGATCGAAGAGAGAATCTCGGCTCTTGACAAAACTTGAATACCCGAATTTATGGCACTTTGATATTCAATATTGCTCTTTGGAATCGCTGGAGAGCCAGTAACGGCGTCACAATTTGCGATTACATCAACGTTGTGTCCTATATTGATTTTCACGCCAACTTTTCTGAGTCTTTCAATCACTTCGGTGTCGTAAATATCGCTACCCGAGACAATGTGACCCATCTCGGCAAGCACAGTTGCGATAGCCGACATTCCTGGTCCACCCACACCAACAATATGTATTTTGCATCTTTTGTCGAGCGTGAAATCATGAGCACCAGCTGTTGACAATTTATTGTTAGCGATAGATGAGATCAGGTTCACCAATCCAGATTCTCTGTGCAACTTGCCTGCTTCGCGCGCGCACTGATTCATCTTGAGCAGTTTCTCTCGATCATCAATCAATGCAATCACGGCAGCACAAATCTGCAATTTGGAGTCTGCGTCTTCGTCTAACACTATTGCGCCACCTGAGTCACCAAGCCACTGGGCATTGAAAAATTGGTGGTTCTCTGCAGATTGCTTCCATGGAATCAGAACACTGGCTCGCCCAACCGTAGCCAATTCGGCGATTGTGCTTGCACCAGCACGAGAGATGACCAGATCACTCGCAGCATAAACATCTTGCATTGAATCAGTCGCAGGCAAACTGAGATATTGGATGCCGTTCTCATTTTCATCCTCGGGCAGATCAGCATTGAAAAATCTCTCACCAGTCAGATGGACAATCGAAAGATCTTGACGATCATGATGTTGTTCGACAAATTCTCGTGTCAGTGCGTTGAGAAACCCCGATCCAAGTGATCCCCCAATAACTGCGATGACTTTGCCCATCTTTGGTAATCCGAGGCGCGCACGAGCAGCATCACGCGTTGCAATGAGATCTAGGTTTCGAATCACACGACGAACAGGTGCGCCAGTCAACGTCGCATTTCGTAACTTGGTCGGCAAATATGCCACAGCCGTTGCCGCCGCATGACGGGCCTGCAACTTTGTCGCGCGCCCTGGCAAACGGTCGTACGAAACAGTGACAACCGGAATATTTAATTTGCATGCTGCCCGAGTCGCCGCAACGCTGCCATAGCCGCCGACAGAAATTACGACTGCTGGCTTTAAACTCTGCAAAAGAGCAGCCGCATTACTGGTCGCTCGACGCAACATGATCACAGCTTGTAAATTTGTTTTCAATGCAACTAATGAGAGTTTTCTACTAAAGCCACGAACATCCAGAAGAGTCAACGCGATTCCCGTGGGAGGAACGAGTTTGGTTTCAATTCCATTAACAGTTCCGACCAAATGAATTTGATCTCGCGAAAAGCCCGAATCAATGAGAAGCTCAGCCATGGCCAACGCAGGCATGACATGTCCGCTTGTGCCACCACCTGTGATCACGGCGAATAAATGGTTTGATTTTTTCAAGATCTTGGCCCGAGATCAGCAATCAATCCATGTTACGAGCGACATTGAGTAGCAAGCCTGCTGCAGACATGCACACGAGAAGCGAACTTCCTCCATAAGAAATCAGTGGAAGAGTAAGACCCGTGACAGGCATCGAGCCAGTTACCCCGCCGATGTTGATACACGCCTGCAACGCAAACCACATCGTCACACCCCCAGCGACTAATGCGGTGAATTTATCCGGAGCCCTTTTGCTTGCTTGCAAACCGAAAAGGGTAAAAATCAAAAATCCACCAATGACGATGCTCACTCCAATCAAGCCGAACTCTTCGGCAATTGTCGAGAAAATAAAATCACTGTGCGCAAGTGGCACATAGCCCCACTTACCCGTGCCCGCGCCTGCACCAGTACCAGTTATCCCTCCGTTAGAAATCGCGAGAATTGATTGCCAAACCTGATAACCATAGCCACTCTTTGTCTCGTCTAAATTCATAAATGCCGTCCAACGATTGCGTCGTGACGAGCTCGACAGCGTAAATAAGCCGCCAATAAGAATTGACATCAAAGACAACGAGAAAACGATTCGCAGAGGTGTGCCCGCCATGAACAACAAGGTCAAGACGATTGAGGTGATAATAATCGCACCGCCCAGGTCTTTCTGAACAAGACACATTGCAGCAGAAATAATCCACACGCACAAAATTGGTTTCATCGTCGCGGACAGATCAGAAATCTCTTTGCGGCGCTTACTTAGTAAATTGGCGCAATAGACCAAAAGCGCCAATTTCAAAAACTCCGATGGTTGAAACCCGACCGGACCAATCGCAACCCATGCACGAGCGCCGTTTGTGCTCACGCCGATACCAGGAGCAAACGGCAGGGTCATCAGACCGAAAGCCAGAATTAACCCTGGCAGGACTAATTTTCGTAAAAGTGAATGAGGAAAGAAATAAAAAAACACCATTCCTAGAACGCCGACACTTGACCATATCAATTGCTTGAAGAACATTCTCCACGGCGACATTCCGCGATTAAGAGCAACGATTGAAGACGACGACAACACCATCACTAAACCAAAAGTGATCAGACTAAGAACGGTAATCAGGATCCAAAACACCGTGGCGTTCGGGGCACCCAATGAACTGCGAGCAGACAATGTGACACCGCGATCTTCGAGCACATCACGACGACGATCGGTCAATGTCGCTGTGCGACCCGAATCTGACACAGTTGCGCTCATTGAGTCGCCTCGACGGTTGCTACAAGCGCCTTGACCTCACGTGCGAAATCATCGCCGCGCTGTCCATAGTTTGCATACCAGTCGTAACTCGTACAACCTGGTGAAAGCAAAACGACATCGCCAGATTTCGCCAGTGCGTTCGCCGCCAACACGGCCTCATGCATTGAGTTTGCGGTGCGAACCTCACATACAGTTGAAAACGCACCTTGAATTTCTTTTTGGGCGGCGCCAATTGCAACCACGGCCCGCATTGCCTCGGGTTGACAGGCCATCTCGGATAAATCGAGACCTTTGTTTTTTCCGCCAGCGATTAGCACGATTGAATCAAACGACCGCAATGCAACTTTTGATGCATGCGGGCTCGTCGCTTTTGAATCGTTGTACCACGCGATACCGCCACAAGTTGCAACCAACTCAATTCGATGTGGAGCATTGACAAATTCAGCAAGCGCAAGAGCCACATCATTTTTGGTTGCGAGACCGGACTCAATGGTTATTGCTGCTGCGGCAAGGGCATTTGTGATGTCGTGTGGCAAACTTCGGCGCATCTTAGAAACATTCATTATTTGGCCGGTTGGTGAATTCAAGATTCCGTGGCTTACGTGGTAGTCGCCAGAATCTGATCCAAAGCTAACGATCCGAGCACCACTCTGCTTAGCGATAGCAATAATTGCTTCATTATTTTGCGGTACTACCGCTACATCATCGCCACGAAGATGTGCCCACATTTGTGCCTTGGCAGATTTATAAGAATCAAAAGATGTGTGCCAATCCAAATGATCGGGCGCAAGATTAAGCCAGACCGATGCCTTGGCGCGAAACTTTTTTGTATAAGCCAACCTGAAACTTGAACATTCGACCGCGAATGCTTGTGCATCGCTGCTTAGTGATGAAATCAGGGGTATTTCGGTGTTGCCAACAGCCATCGCACGCAACCCGGACGCACTCAATATTGCCGCCGCCATCAGTGTTGTCGTTGTCTTGCCATCTGTGCCAGTGACAGCGACCAAAGGTCGTGGAGTCGGCGCGAGTTGTTCTAACTGATACGCAAGTTCAATCTCAGAGGCGATGAATTTATTTTGACTTCTCGAAAACTCTATAACTTGATGTTCTTCTGGCACTCCTGGTGCCGGCGAAACCTGGTCAACTTGATGAATAATTTCTTTTAGTTGTCGCGCATCCGGACTAGACACGAAACGAGCACCGAGTTCGTGCGCAAAGGTGTTGTGCGCTGCAATAGCCGAATCTTCATTTGAGTCGTCGGCAAGTACAACGCACTGACCGCGCAAAACAAGTTCTTTGGCCACTGCCCGACCTGCGATTGCAAGACCATAGACAAGCGTTGTTGTCATCTCAACGCCGCAACCTGGCAAAATTCTGCATGTCTGTAAAATCGGCAGTAAAAATTGCAACCGCAGTGGCGACGCAAATTGCCGAAATTATCCAAAAGCGAATAATTACGGTGGTCTCTGGCCAACCAAGTTGCTCGAAGTGATGATGAATCGGTGAGTTGAGCAACAATCGTTTCTTACGACCGGATGCCTTGAATACTCCCATTTGAACTGCAACAGAACCGGCTTCAAAAACATTGATGCCACAAATAATTGGTAACAAGAGATGCGTATTGGTAGTGATGGCGAGAAAACCGAGCGCCGTGCCAATTCCGAGCGCGCCGACATCCCCCATAAATATTCGTGCCGGTGCGGCGTTCCACCACAAGAAGCCACCACACGCTCCACCTAGTGCCGCCGAAAGAACTGCGAGGTCAAGTGGATTGATCACATTTTCATACAGGTTGGGATTTCTAAACGCCCAATAGCCGATCACGGTGAAAGCGAGAAACCCGAATGTCGCCGAACCGGCAGCAAGACCATCCAGGCCGTCTGTAATATTGACTGCATTTGCAGTTCCCCACACCATTAACGCAGTCCAAATTACAAATAGTGGCCAGGTGAATGTAATACCCGGAAGATCGGACCTTGTAAACGAAAGTGTTTCACTGACACCGGTGGCCGCATGCAACCACCAAGTTAAAACAATGCAGATACCAAAGGTTATATAACCCTTCTTTTTCCAGAATATTCCGCGATTGTGCTGGCGCTGCACTTTGAGAAAGTCATCTAGAAAACCGATCGTCGCCAACACGAAAACAGCGACCCAAATAATCATCGCTTGATCTGAAAACGGAAGTCCATCTCGTAAGTGAGCAACCAACCAACCAAAGGCGGCAGAAAATAAAATCGCGATTCCGCCCATTGTCGGCGTGCCTTGCTTGCTCATGTGCTGAACCGGTCCACGATCTTCGGCACCAAGAATTGGTTGACCCTTACCGAGTCGCTTAAATACGACCATTAACAATCGAGTGGTTGCGAGTGAAGCAAACATTGCGACTCCTGCCGCCACCAAAATTGCAATCACAAAGCCGCCTTTAATAGTTCTCTCGACACAGCAACATCGTTGAAGTTGATCTCGTCTGTGCCTATCGTCTGTGTTGATTCATGACCTTTTCCAGCGACTAACACAATGTCTCCGCTGTTCGCCATCGAAAATGCTTGTGCTATCGCAGCACGTCTGTCAAGAATAACATAAATTGACTTTTTGGCTGAGAGGTCACAGCCGGCTTTGATTTGTTCAGCAATAACAGAAGCATCCTCTAGACGGGGATTATCGGATGTGATAAAAACCACATCCGCCAACTCACTTGCAACCTTGCCCATTTTTGGTCGCTTCTGATGATCACGATCACCGCCGCATCCGAATACGACGATCACGCGGCCCGAGTCGTTGATTAATTTTCTTGTCGCTTCCAAAACATTATGAAGCGCCTCCGGTGTGTGTGCGTAATCAACTAGGACACCAAACTTTTGGCCGACCGATACAGATTCAAATCTTCCTGCGATTGCGTCCGCAGCAGCCAAACCTTTGGCAATGTCGCTCGTGGCGACACCGAGTTTGGCTGCTGCGTTCGCGGCAGCTAGCGCGTTCATTACATTGAAGTATCCACCGGTGACGAGTTGAATCTTCTCGCCTCGCCAAATGAAAGACAGATGACTAACCTCTGCAACTATTTGAGACACATCGTCGATACCAAATGTTTCTAAATTGACTTGATTATCTTCGGTCAAGGCCGTGATCAACTTCACACCGAAGAGATCATCTCGATTTACGATGCACATGTTCGCATATTGCGGCGTGAACAATTTTGCTTTCGCAGAAAAATATGCTTCCATTGAACCGTGAAAATCTAAGTGATCTTGACCGAGATTTGTGAAGATGGTTGCAGCGAATTTTGTTCCTGCGACGCGATGTAAAGACAAAGCATGCGAAGAGACCTCCATCACCACGGCTTTGCATCCTCGCTCAAACTCGTTAACTAATGCCCGTTGCAGGTCAGTGGCTTCAGGGGTTGTCCGTGCACCTGAAAGAGTTCCAAAAACTGCAGTGACTAAACCATGCTGGCGCAATACTGATGCCAACAGATGTGCGGTCGTTGTCTTGCCATTGGTCCCTGTGATGCCGATTACCTTCAATTTTGAACTTGGCCGACCAAAGAATTCGGCGGCAAAATAGCCCATAACGGCACGAACATCATCTACAACTACTTGCGGAACTTGAACGTTCAATTTTCGTTCAACAAGAACTGCCGATGCCCCTTTGTCTATGGCGTCAACTGCAAATTCGTGACCGTCGACATTTTCGCCAACTACGCAACAAAACAAGCAACCATTAGAAATCTTTTTTGAGTCATGTGTGATCTCATTTATTGAAACATTTTGGTCACCATGAACTTCTCGAGCGACGACCTCTTTTGCTCCTGCAACAAGATCTACCAAGCGAAGCGATCTGGCTGTCATATCAGTTAGATGCGCGAAGATCTGCCGGGCGTGACCCGACACAGCCAGCGTCACCTTGATTAGGACGGATATCAAGTTCATTGATCAGGACTTGCCCGATGCGTGCAAATACCGGCGCGGCTGCCCTTCCGCCGAAGCGGTCTTTTGCTGTTGGATCTGGTTCGTCAATTGAGACCAGAACCGTCATCTGCGGATTACCTGCCGGCAAAAAGCCGACGAACGAAGCGAAATACGAATAGGTCCCATCGTCTGCGGTGTACTTACCATTTTTTTGAAGTTTGTAGGCGGTGCCAGTTTTGCCAGCAACACTCATTCCTGAAAGTTGCGCAAGTCCACCGGTTCCATAACAAACCACATCGGTCATCATTTCGGTCATCGTTTTCGCTGTTGCTTCGCTGACCACTTCGCGGGTCGCAGACTGCGGAAAGTCAGTGACGACTCCCTTGGCATCTACTGTCGCTTTTACTAATTTTGGTGCGATATAAATACCCTTGTTGGCGATCGCATTTACTGCCGAGACAAGTTGCAAACCAGTTGCGGTATATCCATAGCCGTAAGCAAAAGTTACTTTTTCGGTACCTCGCCATTTTTCTGCCGGCTTCAGAACTCCGTGCGACTCGGCAGGATAATTTATGGGCGTTTTTGTTCCAAAACCAAATGTCTGTAGATAGTCATGATTAGTTTTGCTATCCAGCGATCGCGAAATCAAAACGGTGCCGTTATTTGACGAATCAACAATAATTTTTCGTACCGTCATGTCTTCTGTCGGGTGAAAATATCCATCTGAAACTTTGTACTCCCAGTCGGTGCCTTTGTCATAAATTTGTTCATATGGCACGGTAAATTTCGTGGCAGCTGTTGCTTTGCCATCGTTGATTGCGGCAGCGATGCTGAAAACTTTCGCCACCGACCCGGGTTCATGGGCTTCTACTGCGGCGAAGTTTCCTGAATCGCTTGTATAACTTCCATCAGTATTTCTTCGGATATTTGACATCGCATAAATCTCGCCGGTTTTAGTGTCCATCACAATCGCCGAGCCGCCACGCGCTTGCACAAACTGAACTTGCTGCGTGAGAATTTGATCGACTTGAAATTGAATTGTTCGATTAATTGTCGTCACCAACCTGCCGCCAGGTGTCGCTTCAATGACATCACTTGAACCGGCTGCCATTGACTTTCCATTGGCGTTCACCTCACGTGCAATGCGACCATCTTCGCCAGCGAGCAAATCTTGATATTGCAACTCGAGACCCGAAATTCCGACACCATCAATATCTGTTCGGCCAATTAATCCGCGCAAACCACTGCTGGTCAATGCCCGACTAGATTCGCGATATGACGAGACACCTTTGAGCCCGAGAGCAATGATCACATCGGCAAGTCGCTGATCTGTTTGACGAGCAACATAGACGAAGCTTGAACTTTGATCGCGAAGTTTGATTGACAATTCAAGTTTCGCGTCATCCGTCATTTGCAAAATGCCACCCATGGCATTGGCGACACCGATTGGGTCGGTCACTGAACGCGGATCTGCAAAAACTGTTTGTGTTGGTATTGGCAAAGCTAATTCCTGTCCGTTGCGATCCAAAATTGATCCGCGTTCGGCACGAAGTGTTTGAACTCTTGTTCGCTGCGAAACGCTCGCGTCTCGATAATCGCTGGACCAAACGGTTTGCAACAATCCAACTCGAACACCGAGGCCAACAAGCAATAAGGCAACGACTGAGAACATGAAGCTCGTTCGTTTTTGTACTGTTCCGACTTTGAGATTTTCTGAAAACACATCAAAACCTTTGTCGACAGCCGCACCATTTCGATGAGAAATTTGAGCAACTTGCTTTCGATGCTTTTCGTTCGCTCGAATTTTGCGTTTTGAAAGTGCCTTGCCCTTGGATTGTCTGATACTTTTTGACCTGCCAAGACTTTCGGCACGACGCTCACGAATTGACTGGCTCACGGTGCCGATCCAGTACTTTCAAGCACGAGCTCATCTAAATTGCGCGGCAAAGCAATCGAATCATCCATGTCTCCAGTTGAAGCCAAGACCATCGTTACAACATCAGCAGGAATCTCTTCAAATTTCGCGCCCGATCCTGGCCACATGCCCAAAATGATTGCCTGGGCTCGCAAATAATCTGGCGATCGCAGTTCGGCCCGTTGCTGGCGTAGTTCGTTGTAGTGCTGACGGGCAAGTCGGACATCAGTGCTTACTCTGTCTAGTTGTAACTGCTGCTCGGCAATCACGGTTTGAAAAATCACGATAAATGCAAAGACGGAAGTGAGGGCAAAAATAACTAAAGTGACTTTTGAAAATTTTGATCTAGCAACTGGTTGTACAACTCGCAATTGCGGTTTAGCGGTGTTTCGTGCACTGTTTCGTCGATTTTTCGGTCGCGAGACTGGCCGAGTCACGGGCCGCGAGACTTGTCTCGTAATCGGGCGCGTAACTGGCCGCGAGACTTGTCTTGTAACTGGCCGAGTGACTGCTCGAGTTACAGGCTCAACGCGATGCTGACGAATCAACTCTTGTCGACGAGAATAAGCCGCAGACATCTCAGCCATGGCCCCTTAGCCCATTGCTCCTCGCACCTACGGGGACTTTTTCAATAACTCGCAACCGGGCCGACTTAGCACGGCGATTTTGAGCCTGCTCTTGCTCGCTTGGGTATTGTGCCATTCGTACCCGATGAACACGGCGTGTGCCAAGTTGCGACTCGTGAACAAATGGTGATCCAATTTTTGGCTCATCAGCGTCTTTTTCGGATGCCTGAAAAACTTGCTTGACAATTCGATTTTCGCCCGAGTGATATGTCAAAACTGCCACTCGCCCACCGACTTTTGTGGCGTCAATTGCAACCTGCAATGCCCGCGCAAGAATCTCGAGTTCTTTGTTAACCTCAATTCGAATTGCCTGAAATGTTCGCTTCGCAGGATGTCCGCCCGTGCGACGAGCCGGCGCGGGAATAGCAGCAACAATCACTTCAGCCAAGTGCGTGGTCGTACTAATCGGTCGAGCAGCAACAATCGCTCGTGCAATTCGTCGCGCAAATCGCTCGTCTGCGTTTTCCGTGATGATGCCAACAAGTTCAGATTCTTGGTAACTATTTACGACATCAGCAGCGCTCAACTCTCCGCGCTGATCCATTCGCATGTCTAACGGTCCATCATTTCGATATGAGAATCCTCGCTCTGCAATATCAAGTTGCGGCGAAGAAACCCCCAGATCAAATAGGGCGCCGGATATTTCTTTGATTGAAAGTTCGTCAAGAACTGCATTCAGCGAATCAAAGCGAACACGATGAACTGTAAGCCGCCCATGCAACGACGAGTCATCAGCAATCATTCGCTCGGCATTTGCGATTGCATCCGCGTCTTGATCTAATCCCAAAATTTGTAATTGTGGATTAGCTCTCAAAATTGCCTTGGCGTGTCCGCCAAGGCCGAAGGTTGCATCAACTACAACGCCGGGG
>SXGT01693103.1_pt1 | contig 11918 bp, 10 predicted proteins | sample 3176221 | NCBI WGS metagenome assembly SXGT01 (sample SAMN11356862, study PRJNA531348) | freshwater metagenome | isolation source: freshwater sample F1-120 | place: China: Fuxian Lake, Yuxi | collected 2017-12-25
ATGAACACCATGTCCGCGCCCTGCAGCACGGCCGCGATGCGCTCGCGGTCCTCGATCGCGGCTTGACGGCCTACCTCGGGATTGGCGCCTGCGCCGAGCCCCTTCGTGATGCTGCCGCCGATCTGCAGCTGCGTGCGGGCCTCGATGTTCTTCAGCGCCTGTGCGTCAGTGTTCGCAGCAATGAACTCGACGCCCTGCACGTTGTTGCGGACCATGTGCTGCACGGCATTGCCGCCTGCACCGCCGACACCGATGACCTTGATCACCGCGGATTGGGGTTCGTTCTCGACCAGCTCAAACATGTTGTTCTCTCCTCGGCCAGAGTTCATACGTCCAGTCCGATCCAGGACTTCAGACGGTTCATGAAAGTGGACGCCGGCGTTGCCGGGGCCGAGCGCGATTGCTCGCGCGCGTACCCATACAGCAGCAAACCGACGGCCGTCGCATACACAGGGTTGCGCACGATCTCCGCAAGCCCCGCAATGTTCCTTGGTGTGCCCAGACTGACGGGCATGTGGAAGATCGATTCGGCGAGTTCGACCACGCCCTCGATCTTCGCCGAGCCGCCGGTGAGCACGATGCCCGCGGGCAGCATGTCCTCGAAGCCGCTGCGTCGCAGCTCGGCCTGGACCAGCGTGAAGAGCTCGTCGTAGCGCGGTTCGACCACCTCTGCCAGGGCCTGGCGCGAGAGCGAGCGCGGCGGCTTGTCGCCGACCCCGGGAACCTTGATCGTCTCGTCGGCCCGCGCCAACTGCGTCAACGCACACGCGTACTTGATCTTCAGCTCCTCGGCGTGCTGGGTGGGTGTCCGGAGCGCCATCGCGATATCGTTGGTGACCTGGTCACCCGCGATCGGGATGACCGCAGTGTGCCGGATCGCGCCGCCGGTGAAAACAGCAATGTCGGTTGTTCCACCACCAATATCGACGAGACAGACGCCAAGTTCCTTCTCATCGTCGGTCAATACCGCATGGCTCGATGCAAGTTGCTCGAGGATGATGTCCTTCACCTCGAGGTCGCAACGCTCGACGCACTTCTCGATGTTCTGCGCCGCATTGATCGCACAGGTCACGAGGTGGACCTTCGCCTCGAGGCGAACACCGGACATCCCCAGCGGCTCGCGGATGCCCTCCTGGTTGTCCACGAGGTACTCCTGCGGGAGCACGTGCAGCACGCGCTGGTCCGCGGGGATCGCAACGGCCTGCGCGGCATCCAGCACGCGCTCCATGTCCTGTTCGCCGACCTCGCGTTCGCGGATCGCCACGGCCCCGTGGGAGTTGAGGCTGCGGATGTGGCTGCCGGCGATACCGGCATAGACGCTGCGGATCTCGCAGCCTGCCATCAGCTCCGCTTCCTCGATCGCGCGCTGGATCGACTGCACGGTTGACTCGATGTTGACGACCACGCCCTTCTTCAGGCCGCGCGAGCGTTGCGAGCCGATGCCGATCACCTCGAGCTCGCCGTCGTCGTTCACCTGGCCGACCATCGCGACGACCTTCGAGGTGCCGATGTCGAGGCCCACGATCTGCCTGCCCATGCCGTCACCTCCGCGTTGCAGCCGTTCGCCCAGTTTCCAGTCCATCTTCAATGTGCACCTGCCACGGCGACCGCCGTCCCTTGTTGCGCGGTCGCGCTGCGCGCCGCGGTCTCGTTGTGTTCCGTCGCGGCCCGCACTGCGGGCACAGCTACGCCCGGACCGGCAGCCGTGTCCGCGCCTGCCCCTGCCGCAGCCATCGCAGTCGTATTCCAGGCAACGGCGACGCCGTTCGCATAGCGCGCATCCACACGACGGATGCGATCTCGCTCGGCAGCCAGGTGCCGGCGATAGAGATCGACCACGCGCTGCGCGCGCTCGAGCACGTCACGATTTCCCAGCAGCACCTCGATCCGGTCATCGAGCGCGATCGACCAGTTGCCCTTCTCGTCCTGGCCCGCGCGAGTGACGAGCAGGCCCGCGGGTTCGAAGATCGCACGCAGCACGCGGTAATGGCTCACGACTTCGGCGGCCTCGCGATGCTGGCCGAAGAGGCTAGGGAGACCCGGTGCCACGGCCTGCCCGATGAAGGGATAGGCACGACCGTCGTCGCCAAGGAGCCAGTTGCGGTTCCAGCGCGCGATCGGCACCGCATGGGTGAGCGTCACCTCGATCGCATCCGGCCACACACGCCGCACGCTGACATCGCGCGTCCAGCCCAGGGCGCGTAGCCCGTCCGCGATCGCATGCACGTCCGCCGACAGCACGCCGCCGCCAAGGTTGGCATCCACGACCTTCTCGACCTGCGCACGCTCGGCAGGACCGACCGTCGCGTCGATACGCACCCGCGTGACCGGCTTGTCCAGCGCCGCATAGGCGTAGAAGCCACCGGCAATCAGACCGCCAAGCACGCTTGCACCCACCAGCCAGCGCAGCACACGGAACATCGCTCGCAGGGTGTTCATGGCCCGACCTCGCGCAACCGCTGTGACAGGGAGGCCACGTTGCCTGCGCCCTGGGTGACGATCACGTCGCCGTCGAGCGCGATCCGCGCCAGCACATCCGGAACCTCCGCAAGCCCGAGGCAGTGCAGCGGTGCGGCGAAGCCGCGGGCACGGATTGCAGCCGCCATTGCACGCGCATCCGCGCCCGGGATCGGCACCTCGCCGGCGCCATAGACGTCGAGCAGCACGAGCGCGTCCACCTGCTGCAGTACGGCAACAAAGTCGTCGAACAGGTCGCGCGTGCGGGTGTAGCGATGCAGCTGGTAGATCATGAGCAGGCGCCGGTTCGGCCACACGGCGCGCGCCGTGTCGATCACCGCCTTCACTTCGGTGGGGTGATGACCGTAGTCGTCCACGAGGGTGACGTGTCCGGCGCCGATGGACATACCGTCCGTGATGTCGAACCGGCGTCCCACACCGGCATAGCTCGCGAGCCCTGCAAGGATCGCGGAATCGTCGATGCCCTCATCCGTGGCGATCGCGATCGCAGCGACCGCGTTCAGGACGTTGTGCCGGCCCGGCAGGTTGAGCGTGACGTCGAGCACGGGCGCTGGCGCGGGCCGATGCACCCGGAAGCGTGACCTCAGGCCCTCCACCCGCAGGTCCTCCGCCCGGAACGCCGCGTCGGCGGCGAAGCCATAGGACAGCACCGGGCGCGAGATGCGCGGCAGCGTCGCGCGCAGGCTGGGGTCGTCGATGCAGGCCGCGACCACGCCGTAGAACGGCAGCCTGTGGGTGAACTCGACGAATGCATCCGTCAGGCGCGCGAAGTCACCGCCATAGGTACCCATGTGATCGCGGTCGATGTTCGTGATCACTGCCGCCATCGGCTGCAGGTAGAGGAAGGATGCATCGCTCTCGTCGGCCTCGACCACGATCACGCTGCCTGCACCGAGGCGCGCATTCGTGTCCGCGCTCTTCACGAGCCCGCCGACGACGAACGTCGGGTCGGCACCTGCCGCACGGAAGATCTCCGTGATCATGCAGGTCGTGGTGGTCTTGCCAAGGGTGCCGGCAATGGCGATGCCGTGGCGATAGCGCATCAGCTCGCCGAGCATCTCGGCGCGCGGCACCACAGGCAGGTGCAACGCACGCGCCTCGAGGAGTTCGGGGTTGTCTTCCGGCACTGCAGTCGAGACGACCACGGCATCCGCGCCGCGCACGTGGGCCCGATCGTGGCCGATCTCGACGTTCGCGCCCATGCGCAGCAGGCGCGCCGTAGACTCGCTTGCGGACTGGTCGGAGCCGGAGACCCGATAGCCCTGGCTCAGCAGCACCTCTGCGATGCCGCACATGCCGCTGCCACCGATGCCGATGAAGTGCACGCGCTCGATGCGGCGCATGCGCAAGCCCGCACGCGCGCTCTCGGGCGTGTTCAGGCCGCGCATGGCGTTAGCGGACACGGTGCGCGCGCTCCGGTGGATAGGCCAGTTCCCAGTGCACGCGCAGCACCAGACCGATCAGCACCCCCGAGGCGATCAGGCTGTTGCTGCCGTAGCTGACGAAGGGCAGCGTGAGGCCCTTGGTGGGCAGCAGCCCGGTGTTCACGCCAACGTTGATCAACGTCTGCGTGCCGATGAGGCAGCCGATGCCATAGGCGACGTAGGCAGCGAATCGATGTCCGCGCAGCTCCGCCCGCCGACCGAGCAGCAACATGCGAATGGCGATCGCGAGCAACAACGCGATGACGATGGTGGCGCCGACCATGCCGGTCTCCTCGGCGATCACGGCGAACAGAAAGTCGTTGTGAGCCTCGGGCAGGTAGAAGAGCTTCTGCACGCTGTCGACGAGACCCTGACCGAACCATTCGCCGCGACCGAAGGCGATCAGTGCCTGCGTGAGCTGGTAGCCGCTGCCATATTCGTCTGCCCAGGGATCGCGAAACGTCCCGAGGCGTTGCAGCCGATAGGGCTGGAAGACGATCAGCAGTGCGAACGCGGTGCCGCCGATCGCGCCCAGAACGCTGAGGTGTCCAAGGCCCGCGCCGGCCAGCAGCAGGATGCCGAAGGTGGTGGCGGCGAGCACCACCGCAGAACCGAAGTCCGGTTCGAGCAACAGCAATGCAGCCGTGCCTGCCAGCGCGACCATCAGCCGCGCAAGTTGCTGCACGCTGCCGAGTTCCTTGTGCGTGAGTGCCAGGTGGCGCGCGACGAACACGATGAAGAAGACCTTCATCAGCTCCGATGGCTGAACGGTGAACACACGCAAGTCGAGCCAGCGCGTCGCACCGTTGACCTCGTGCCCGAGACCGGGCACCAGGAGCAGCACGAGCAGCAGCACGCCAAGCAGGAACAGCAGGCGCCCGTATTTCTGCCATGCAGCCAGCGGCACCAGCATCGAGCCGAGGGCGAGCACCATGCTGCCAAGCACGGTGACCGCATGCTTCAGTGCGAAATCGAATGCACCGCCATGGGCGGCGAGCGACATCTCCATCGACGCGGAGCCGACCATCGTGATGCCGATGAGCAGCACCGCCAGCCACAGGCCGATCGTGGTGGTGTCGATGCCGGTCCAGGCGTTGACGTCCCGGATCATGCGACCTCCCGCACGAGCTCGCCCACAGCCTCGGCAAAGCAGTCGCCCCGCTGTTCGAAGTTGCGGAACTGGTCGAGGCTCGCGCAGGCCGGGGCGAGCAGCACGCAGTCACCCGGGTGCGCCAGGCCATAGGCAGTGCGCACTGCACGGCCGAGTTCCCCTGCGGCGTGCACGGGTACCTTCTGGCTCGCGACTGCCGCGATGGCCGGGGCGTCCTTGCCGATCGTGACGATCGCACGCACCGGACCGGGCAACGCGGCGGCCAGGCTCGTGAAGTCGCTGCCTTTCCCGTCGCCGCCAGCGATCAGCACGATGCGACCGCGAATCGCGCCGCCGACGCCCGCGAGTGCTGCCAGCGCCGCGCCTTCGTTCGTGGCCTTGGAGTCGTTGATGAACTCGACGCCGTGCAGGGTGGCCACACTCTGGCAGCGGTGCGGCAGGCCAGCAAAGGCGCGCAGTGCATCGAGGGTCGTTTCCGGCGCGACACCCAGCGCACGCACCAGTGCAAGCGCCGCAAGCACGTTCTCCTCGTTGTGCGTGCCGCGCAACCGCAGCTCGTCGCTGCGCAGCAACGGCCGCTCTCCCATCACCAGCGTCCGCGCACCCCCATGCTCGCGCACGCCGAACTCGTCGCCCGCAGGTGTGTCCAGTCCGAAGCTCGACGTCGCCGGGACAGGTGCCTCGGGCCAGGTCTGCGAGTTCGCGCGATTGAACACCGCGTGGCCCACATCACGGTAGATCCGTCGCTTCGAGCGCCCGTAACTCGCCATGTCGCCATAGCGGTCAAGGTGATCCGGCGACAGATTGAGGATGGTCGCGGCGCTGCAGCGCAGGCGCTCGGTGATGTCCAGCTGGAAGCTCGAGAGCTCCAGCACGTAGCACTCGACATCATCGTCCAGCAGGTCGAGTGCCGGCAGGCCGAGGTTGCCGCCCACCGCCACACGCAGGCCGGCCGCAGCGAGCAGTTCGCCGACGAGAACGGTGACCGTGCTCTTCCCGTTGGTGCCCGTGATGCCGATCACCGGCGCACGCGCATGCGCTGCGAAGAGGTCGATGTCGGACTGCACGGCGACCCCGCGCGCGCGCACGGCCGCCGTGAGTTCATCGATCTCCGCGATGCCGGGACTGGCGACGATGCGGCGGGCACCGGAGATCACCGCGGCGTCGAAGCCACCAAGGTGCAGTTCCACCTCCGGGCACTCGGACGCAAGCGCGGCCGCGAAAGGTGGCGCCGTGCGCGAGTCCATTCCAACGACGCGCTCCCGCGCACCCGCCTGCGCCGACGCATCGTGGGCGAGAAAGCGCACGACTGATGCGCCGGTGACGCCGAGGCCGAGCACGAGGGTATAGGGTGCGCCGCTCATGCCGCACGCCTCCGCAGGCTGGCGTCCACCGCCTCGACATCATCGAAGTAGCGACGCGTGCCGCGAATCTCCTGGTACTTCTCGTGCCCCTTGCCGGCGACCAGCACGACGTCACCCGGCACTGCTGCGTGGATGGCACTGTCGATCGCACGCGCGCGGTCATGCTCGAACCGCCAGCTTGCGACGGGCGAGCCGAAGGCACGGACATCGTCGAAGATCCGCTCGGGGTCCTCGCTGCGCGGGTTGTCGTCGGTGAGCACGACCTGGTCCGCGAGCCGGTCCGCCACGGCGGCCATCAGCCGCCGCTTGCCCCGATCCCGATCACCACCGCAGCCGAAGACGCACCACAACCTGCCTGACGTCAACGGTCGCAGCGCCGTGAGCGCCTTCTCGAGGCCGTCAGGCGTGTGCGCGTAGTCGACCACGGCGCACACGTCATCGCCGGACTTGAGGCGCTGCATTCGCCCGGGCGCGGCATCGAGCTCAGGCAAGGCGCGCTCGATCGCCTGTGGGTCGATCCCAAGTGCGATGGCGGTCGCGACGACGGCCGCCAGGTTGCTGGCGTTGAACTCACCGATGAGCGAGGTGCGCACCGCGATGTCGCCCGAAGGCGTCGACATCCGGCCGCACACATCGCCCGTGGAGTGGGTGTCGGCCACAAAGCGAACCATCGCATCCGCGCTGCGGACGCCGCAGGTGATCAGGCGCGCGCCCGCCTCACCAGCCCAGGCCCTGCCCTGAGGATCGTCGATATCGATCACCCTCGCCGCGAGGTCGGGCCACGCAAGCAGCCGATGCTTGGCGGCCGCGTAGCTGGCCATGTCGCCGTGGTAGTCGAGATGATCACGCGTGAGGTTGGTGAACACCGCGACGGCGAAACGAAGGCCAGCCACGCGTTCCTGGTCCAGCGCGTGCGAGCTGACCTCCATCGCTGCCGCCCGCGCGCCCTGCGCCACGAGATCGGCAAGGCGGGCGTGGTTCGTCACGACATCTGCGGTGGTGAGCTGGCCGCCATCGATCTGGCCATTCATGCCCGCGCCGAGCGTACCCATCACGCCGCAGGGGACGCCCACGCGCTGCAGCAGTTGCGACAGCAACCAGGTGACGGTCGTCTTTCCGTTGGTGCCGGTCACGCCGACGAGGGAGAGCGCCGCCGAGGGCATCCCATGCGCGCGGTCTGCGAGCGTACCGACGACCACGCGGAGGTGCGGCACGACCACGCGCGGCACGCCATGGTCGGCCGTCCCGACCACGGTCACGCCTGCATCCGCTCCTGCTTCCAGCCTTGCTTCCGCCCGTGCTTCCAGAAGCGCAACACGCGCACCGCGCGCGACTGCATCGGCGATGTAGCGTTCACCATCGTCACGTTGACCGCGGAGCGCGACGAAGACATCGCCGGGTTGCACGCGCCGGCTGTCGATGGCAACGCCGCTCACCCGCAAGGCGCGCAGCACCGGCGGAAGTGCAGCCGCGATGCCTTCAGGCAGCAGGTGCGCCAGCTCGAGTGCGAGGATGGGCATCAGATCGTGCCTCCCCAGTCCTCGATGTTGCCGTCCGGGGGCACTTCGAGCAGTCGCAACGCCTGGGCTGCAACACGTCCGAACACCGGCGCGGCGACGTCGCCGCCCCCGAACTTCACACCCGCAGGGTCGTCGACGATCACGATCATCACGATGCGCGGATTCGTCGCCGGCGCGAAGCCAGCGAAGAACGCGACGTGGCGATCATCGACGTAGCGCCCGTTGGGACCGACCTTGCGCGCTGTGCCTGTCTTGCCCGCGACGCGATAGCCAGGCACACGTGCCTTGGGTGCGGTGCCGCCCACGCCGACGACGCCCTCGAGCATGCGCGATATCTGCGCCGCCACGCGCGCATCGATCACGCGCACGCCATCGGACACGCGGCCGCGACGAACGATCGACACTGGGCGGAGCATGCCGCCGGAGGCGAACACGGAATAGGAGCGAGCAAGCTGCAGCGGTGTCACCGTGAAGCCGTAGCCATAGGAAAGCGTCGCGCGCACGAGCGGGTGGCGAACCTGGCGCGGCAGCGCGCCCATCGTCTCGCCGGGCAAACCGGAGCCCGAGAGCTCAGTGAGCCCGACCCGCTGCAGCACGCTGGGCAGGGCACCATCCGGCAACTGCAGCGCAACCTTGGTGATCCCGACCTGGCTCGACTGCGCGAGGATCTGACCGAGGGAAAGCACGCCCTTGTTGCGCGGGTCCTCGATGGTCTTGTTGACCACGCGGATCCAGCCCGGGCTGGTATCGATCATCGTGTTGGTGTTCACCACGCCCGTCTCGAGACCGGCGGTCATCGCGAACGGCTTCAGCGTCGAGCCAGGCTCGTAGAGGTCGGTGACTGCGCGATTGCGCACCGCTGCGCGGTCGCCGGGCAGGTCGCGATTCGGATTGAATGACGGCTGGTTGGCGATCGCGAGCACTTCGGCCGACTGCGCATCGAGCATCACGAGGGATGCGGAGGTCGCGCCCTCCAGGTTCACCGTGCGCTTCAGTTCGCGGTAGGCCATGTACTGCAGCCGAAGGTCGACAGTCAGTGCCAGGTCCTCGCCGGGGCGTTCTGCCTGGATGTACTCGAGGTCGCGCACGATCTTGCCGCGGCGATCCTTCAGCACTCGTCTGCTGCCGCGCACGCCACGCAGTTGCTCGTCGTAGGCGAGTTCGATGCCCTCGACACCGTGATCGTCGACGTTGGTGATGCCGACGACGTGGGCAGCAATCTCTCCCGCCGGGTAGTAGCGCTTGTACTCGCGCTGGAAGTGCAGGCCGTCGATCGACAGCGCGCGCAGCGCCATGCCCTTCTGCGCGTCGATACGCCGCGCCAGGTAGAGAAACTCCCTTGCCTTGTTGGCAGCGAGCTTGCGCCGCAGTTCGCCGACGTCACGATCGAGCAGGCGGGCGATCCGCGCGAGCTCTTCCGCATCGATGAACGCCTCGGACTTCGGATCCGTCGCGGTGCTCGGATCAACCCACACCGATTCGACGGGCGTGCTGACCGCGAGTGGTTCGTCGTGACGGTCGCGAATCACCCCTCGGGACGCCGACGTCACTTCGGTGCGCACAGACCGCGACTCGCCCTGCTCGCGCAGGAAGTCACGATCGGTGATGTTGAGGTAGGTCATCCGCCCTGCCGCCACGGCGCCCATGGCGACCAGGCAGGCGACGACGAGGGTCAGGCGAAAACCGAGCCTGAGCCTGGGCGTGGTGCTCATTGCAGCACCAGCCGTGTCTCGTCCGCCGCAGGCACGCGCATGCCGAGGTCGTTCATCGCCACGGTCTCGACGTGCGAGTACGACGAGAAGGCGCCGCGCTCGAGCTGCAGCCGGCCGCGTTCGGCGACAAGGTCATCGCGTTCCTGCATCACCGCCTGCTGCTCACGGAACACCGCACGCATGCGCGCCGCGTAGTAGCTCACCGCAAGGGCCGACGCGACGCAGGCAAGTGCCAGCACCAGGCTGATGCGGATCGACGGATCGCGACAGACCGCGCGCAGCGCGAGCAACGGGTTCGGCGCCTTCACGCGACGCGCTCCGCGACGCGAAGGACAGCACTGCGCGCGCGCGGATTCGCCGCCACCTCGTCATCTGCAGGGCGTTGCGCGCGCCCGACCGCTCGCAGCGCAGCGACGCGTGCGGGGCGCGCTGCCTCCAGCCGCGCGATGCGCGGGTCGCGCTCGCGATTGGCACCGTTGAATGCCAGCTTCACGCGGCGATCCTCGCCCGAGTGGAACGAGATCACGACGGCCCGACCACCAACACGCAGCACGCGCGGCAGTGCCGCAAGCATCGCGTCGAGTTGCTCGCCTTCGTCGTTGACTCGCATGCGCAGCGCCTGGAAGACGCGCGTCGCGGGATGCTGGCTGGGCGGCCAACGAGGATGCGCTGCCGCAACCACCTCGGCGAGGCGGCGGGTACCCTGGAACGGGCCCTCCGCGCGCGCGCGCACGATCGCCGCAGCGATACGGCGGCTGTAGCGCTCGTCCGCCAGCAGATAGAAACAGTCCGCGAGCTCAGACTCGCTGGCTTCGTTGACAAGGCGCGCGGCCGTGAGCGGCCGGCGCTGGTCCATGCGCATGTCCAGTGGGCCTTCGTGCAGGAAGCTCAGACCGCGCGCGGCTTCGTCGAGCTGGGGTGACGACACACCGAGGTCCACGAGCACCGCATCCACGACCCCGTGGGCGCTACCGCAGGCCGCCTCGAGCACGCGCTCGATCGACGCGTGGTCGGCACGATGGATTTCGACGCGTGCGTCGCCGGCCGCGAGCGATTGCCCGGCCTGCACGGCTTGTTCGTCCCAATCCATCGCGATCAACCGCCCTCCCCGCCCGAGCAGCTCCAACAGCGCCCTGGCATGTCCACCGCGCCCGAAGGTCGCGTCGACGACGACTGCATCCGGGCGCAGCTGCTGCATTGCCGCAAGCACTTCCCTTGTCATGACAGGGATGTGTTCCACGGTCAGATTCGATCCAGCAGCGCGACCCGTTCCTGGCCCAGCGAGTGCAAGTCCTCGGCTGCCTGACGCCGCCACTCGGCGCGCCGTGCATCCCAGTGTTCCTCGCTCCACAACTCGAACTTGTTGCCCTGCCCGACCAGCGCAACGCGCTTGTCGAAGCCGGCGAAATCACGCAGTTCCTGCGACAGCAGCACACGTCCGCTGCTGTCGATCTCGATCTCCACCGCATGCCCCAGCATCATTCGCTGCAGGCGGCGGTAGCGTTCGTCCATGTTCGGCAGGTCCATCAGCGCAGACTCGATGGGCTGCCACGCAGCCCAGGAGTACAGGAGGAGGCACTTCTCGCGCAGGTCCACCGTGACCACCAGGACGTTTCCGCCATCAGCCTCGAGTGCCTCCCGGCAGCGTGCCGGGAGGGTGACTCTGCCCTTCGGGTCGAGGGCGGCCTTGGTGCATCCCTTGAGGACCAATTGCGTGCGCTCGCAGCGGGAGGTGCTTCAGGCAATGAAAGCACCTGCCGCCACAAATTGCCACATCCACCCACTTTTCTACACCGCGATAAGTACCCGCCATTGGTCAAAAAAACTACAAACCGCGATTGTGCCGTCTCTGCTGTGCTTTTTTTGCACATCCTCGAAAAAAAGTTCGATCGCCTGAAGGCGAAAGCCGCGGAGAGGGTGGTCCGGCGCGCGCAGCACGAGCACGCGCGCGGTGCATGTGACTGGCGATGGGCCGCGGGCAGGGACGATGCCGCACGCCGGCCTGCAATCGGCACATGCGCACGCTGCGCATCGCCGTGGGCGGAAGACCGTTCCGTGGACTTGCCGCCCCGCCGGGCATGCCCGAACGCTCGGACATGCCCGGAGGCACGATCAGGTGCGGAGCCCGCCGATAAGCCGGGTTCTGTCGTGAGCAGTCATTCGTCTGGGATGCGCGTCACCGCGCACCTCTAGCGACCTACCCGGGTCCGACGCGGGCCGCGCCATAGGACCCCTATTTGGTCTTGCTCCGGGTGGGGTTTACCTAGCCGCTCCGTGTTACCACGTGCGCGGTGCGCTCTTACCGCACC
>SXGT01147281.1_pt1 | contig 11917 bp, 7 predicted proteins | sample 3176221 | NCBI WGS metagenome assembly SXGT01 (sample SAMN11356862, study PRJNA531348) | freshwater metagenome | isolation source: freshwater sample F1-120 | place: China: Fuxian Lake, Yuxi | collected 2017-12-25
GCCATTGCCGCGTTCCGACCGTACGCGGGCGACCTGATGAATCACGGCCGCTATGAGGCGGGCAAGGCGGCGATCGCTCGTGAACTCTCGGCGCGCGGCTATTTCGATGCGCGGCTTGCGGACAACCGCGTCGAAGTGACCCGTGCCGACAGTCGCGCCGAGATCCGTCTGCGCTGGGAGAGCGGGGCGCGCTACCGCTTCGGCACGGTCGCCATCGACGGCAGCCACCTTGACCCGGGCCTGGTTGAGCGCTGGCTCGACATCGCGCCCGGGCAGGACTTCGACCAGGCCGAGCTGCTCAAGCTGCACCAGCGTCTGGGTGACCTCGACTATTTCGGCTTCATCGACATCCGTCCCGAGCCCGAACCCGACACCCTCGACGTGCCGGTGCAGGTCGAACTCGCCCCAGCCAAGCGCGACATCTACACGGCAGGCATCAGTTTCGGCACCGATTCGGGGGCGGGACTCAAGCTCGGACTTGATCGTCGCTGGGTGAACTCGCGCGGACACAAGTTCAGCTCCAGCCTCGATCTTGCCCAGCGTCGCAGCGCGCTGAACAGCCTGTACCGCATTCCCGCCTTCGCGCCCATCGAGGGCTGGTACCAGCTTGGTGCCAGCTACCGCGAGGACGAGAGCGAGTTGGTCGACAGCGAGACCGCCGAGCTGTCGGCCAGTCGCATCGGTCGCCTTGGCGACTGGAACCTCGAACTCGGCCTGCACGCGCTGCGCGAGCGCTACGCCATCGGCGTCGAGCGCAATCTCGAAACCAGTGGCCTCTCGACCCTGGTCTATCCGGCGCTGCGCGCACGCTGGCAGCGCTACAACGACCCGAACTACTCCAGCCGGGGTTTCAGCTTCACCGGTGAACTGAAACAGGGCCTTGGTGCCCTGGGCTCGGACGCCGGTTTCACCCAGCTGCTGATGCAGACGCGCTACATCCACGGCTTCGGCGAGCGCAACCGCGTGCTGCTGCGCGGCCAGTTGGGCCGCACCTTCTCCGGCGAGTTCCTGCGCCTGCCCTCCTCCCTGCGCTTCTTCGCCGGCGGCGATCGCAGCGTGCGTGGCTACGGCTTCCAGGAGATCAGCCCCCTGGGCCTTGGCGGCAACCCGATCGGCGGTCGCAACCTGGCGGTGCTCAACCTCGAGTACGAGCGCATGTTCACCGAGGCCTGGGGCGTGGCCGTATTCGTTGACGCCGGCAGTGCCTTCAACGACGGCCGCGTCGATCTTCGGCGCGGCGCCGGCCTTGGCCTGCGCTGGCGCTCGCCGGTCGGTCAGGTCGCGCTGGACGTGGCGCGCGGGCTGGACGATCCGCGCGAGCCCTTCCAGATCCACCTGAGCCTGGGGCCCGAGCTGTGAGCCGGGCGCGGCGCTGGCTGCGGCGAGCCGCGCTTGCCCTGGGCGCATGCGGGCTGATGCTCGCGCTGTGCGGTGCGTGGCTGCTTGGCACCGAGGCCGGCGCGCGCTTCGCCCTCGCGCGCCTGCAGTCCGCGCTGCCCGCCGACCGTCTTCAGTGGCAGGCGGTGGGCGGCAGTCTGTCGCAGGGGCTGGCGTTCGAGCGCCTGCGCTACCGCCAGGACGGCCTCAGCATCGAAGTCGAGCGGCTGGAGCTGCGTGCAGCGCTGGGCGCTCTGCTGGGTGCTCGACTGCGGATCCAGGCGATCGACGCCGAGGGCCTCCGCATCGTGCTGCCGCCGGAGCCCGCCGAACCGCTGCCGCCGAGCTTCGAGCTCACGCTTCCGGATGCCCTGCCCAGCCTCGTGCTGCCGCGTGCACTAGCGGTCGACTCGGCCGAGTTGCGCGGGCTTCGCATCGAGCGGTCGCAGGCAGCGCTCGCGCCCGCCGCCCCTGTGCCGGAGGGAGAGGGCGCGAGCGCAGCGGGCCGCGCCGAAACGCCTGGAGCCACGCCAGCCGACGCGGTGGACGGGCGGCTGTTCGCGGCCGAGCGCATTGCGCTCGCCTCGCTGACGCTGGACGCAGGCCGGCTGGGCGTCGGGGAGCTGACGGTGGACGCGCCGCTGGCGAGCCTCAGTGTTCAGGGCGAGATCGACAGCGCCCGCGAGTGGCAGTCCGCGTTGAGCCTGCGAGGCGAGTGGCGCGCGGGGCTAGAGGTGGCTCAAGCCTTCGAGGTCCGTCTCGACGGCGGGCTGGACGCCGCGCATCTGGAACTGCGGTTGCCCGACGCGCCGGGGTTCGCGCTGACGGCCGAGGTGCGCGAGGCCCTGCCACGCCCGCGATGGCGCCTCGACCTGCAGGCGCCCGCGGCGCCGCCCGCGCTGGTCGCCGTGTGGCCGGCTGGCTTGAGCGCGGTGCAGTTGCGGGGCGATGGGCGTGTGGACCACGCCGAGCTGTCGGGCGGCTTCGCCGTCGACGGGCGCGCCTATGCCTTGGAGGCAGTCACGCTGCGCACCGATGCCTCGACCTTGCACATCGACGCGCTGCGGCTGCGGCAGGGCGCGGGCAGCGCCACCCTGCGTGGCTGGCTGCGGCTGCCGTCCGACGAGGCGCCTGCGCGCTTCGATGCGAAGTGGGATTCCGAGCGTTTCGAACTGCCCCTGGCCGACGAGGCGCCACTGCGCGTCGACGGCGCGCTCGAAGCGCGCGGCGCTTTCGACGATGCCGAACTCACCCTGGCCCTGCAGCTGGCCCGCGGTGAGCGTGAGGGTGCGCTCAGTGGCGGCCTGCGCGTGCAGGGCCAGCAGGCGCTGCTGCAGGCGCTGGAGCTGCACACCGACGAGGGCCGCCTGCGCGCCGACGGCGAACTCGACTGGCGCGAGGGCCTGCGCTGGCGCATCAAGGCCGAGTTGGCCGAGCTGGACGCCAGCCTGCTCGCGCCCGCGTGGCCGAGCCGCGTCTCCGCGCGTCTGCGCAGCGAGGGCCGCGAGACGGCAGCGGTGCGCGAGGGCGTGCTGCAGCTCGAAGACCTCGACGGCACTCTGCGCGGCCAGGCCTTGCGTGGTCGGATCAGTGCAGGCTGGAGCGGTGCGCCTGCGTCCGCGCAGGCCTCCCTGCCGGTGGCTGCGGGCGAGGCCGAGCTCAATCTGCGCTGGGGCGAGAGTGCCCTCAGCGGCAGCGCGAGCTTGGGCGACGCGCTGACCGCCGAGCTGCAGCTATCGCCCCTGCAGATCGACTCTCTGGCGGCCGGCCTCGTGGGCGCGCTCCGCGGCGACCTGCGCCTGTCAGGCACGCCGACCGCACCGCGCCTCGGCTTGGATCTGCGCGCGGATCGCCTCAGCATGGCCGGCATCGAGCTTGATGCCGCCCATCTGCAGGGTGAACTCGGCCTCGCGCCCGAGGCGCCGCTGCGGCTGCGGCTCGACAGCGCCGCGACGCGCGTCGTCGGGCACGCGCTCGGTGCACTCGAACTGGCGCTGCGCGGCGAGGTGTCGGCGCATACGCTGTCGCTGCGGCAGCCGGTCGACGGCGGTGGGCTCGCGCTCGAACTCGCCGGCGGCTGGCGTGCGGACGAACAGCGCTGGCTGGGCCGCTTGCAGCAGCTTGACTGGCATGCCCCGGGCCGACTCGGGAGCGGCGGCGACTGGGCCTTGGCCGAGCCGGTGGCCATCGAGCTGGGCGCGCGGCGTCTCCGCTTCGACGGCTTCTGCCTGGAGGGCACGCAGCCCGCGGATCGCGGACGTGCGGCGTTGTCGTCTGGCGCGCTGCCCGCGGCGCAGCCGCAGACCGCGGGCGGCATCGACCCGGGCCGCGCGGTGGGGGCCGATTCTCTCGGCCGGCTTTGCGCCTCGCTGCGCGGCGAGAGCAGCGAGTCGCTGACGGCCCGCATCGAGCTGGATGCCCTGCCCCTGTCGCTGGCGCTCGATCTGCTGTCCGATCGCGATGGCCCGGCACGGCCGCGCTGGCAGGGTGTGCTGGGGGGCAGCGTCGATCTCTCCTCGAGGGCGGGTGACTGGCAGGTCGAGGGTCGCCTCGCCTCGACGCAGGGTGGGCTTTCTCTCGGCCGACGGGAGAGTCGCGAACTTCTGCGCTGGCAGGACTTCGCGCTCGATATCGCCGGCGACGCGCGGCAGCTGCGCCTCGCGCTGGGCGCGCGCCTTGGTGAAGACGGCCTGCTGCAGGGCGAGCTGCAAGCGCTCGATGCCGGCAGCGAGAACGCGCGGGTCGAAGGCCAGTTCGCCCTGCAGCTCGATCAGCTCGGCCTGCTGGAGTGGCTCAGCGACGAGGCGATCATCGCGCCCGCAGGCCGGCTCAGCGCCGAGCTCGCGTTCGACGGCGCGATGGCCGCGCCGAACCTGCGCGGCGGCGCGCGGCTGACGGGCTTCAGCGCCGAACTGCCCGCCCTGGGCGTTCGCCCCAGCGAAGGCCGCGTCGAGCTGCGGTTCGAGGGCGCGAACGCGGCGGATCTGGAGTTCACGCTGCGCTCCGAGGGCGAGCTGCGCGGGCGCGGCCGCTTCGACTGGTCGGAGGCCACGGATTCGCCGCTGCGCCTGAGCATCGAGGGCAGCGAGGTGCTGGTGTCGGATACACCCCAGCTGCGGCTGGTCGCCTCGCCCGCGCTGGAACTCGAGCAGCGCGACGGCCTGCTTCGCCTGCGCGGGCGCGTCGATGTGCCGCGCGCCGAGGTGCGGCTGGATCGCTTCGAGGGCAGCCAGCAGGTCAGCGCCGACGTGGTCGTGCTGGATCCTGCCCAGCCCGAGCGCGCGGTCGAGGCTGCGCAGCGGCTCGATGCGGATGTCCGTGTGGCCTTGGGCGAGGCGGTCGCGCTGCAGGGCTTCGGTCTGAAGGGCCAGGTGCGCGGCGAGCTGCGCGTGCGCGATCGGCCCGGCCGTGCCACCCGTGCCAGCGGCAGTCTCAACGTCAGCGGACGCTACAAGGCCTACGGACAGGACCTCGACATCACCCGCGGCCGGCTCTCGTTCGCGCAGTCGCCGCTCGACAACCCGGGGCTCGACATCCGCGCGGAGCGCCGTCTCGACGAGGTGACTGTCGGTATCCGCGTCACCGGTACGGCGGCTGTGCCCGTGCTGGGCCTGTGGTCGCAGCCCAGCCTCGACCAGGCGGACGTGCTGAGCTATCTGATGCTGGGCCGGCCAGTGCGCGCTGTCCGCAGCGGCGAAGGCCAGCAGCTGAACGCGGCAGCCGCCGCACTGGGCGCAGGCGGCAACTACATCGCCGAGCGTCTCGGTGCCCGGCTCGGTTTCGATCAGGCCAGCGTCGAGGATTCCGCCGCGCTGGGCGGTGCCGCGCTCATGCTCGGCAAGTTCCTGTCACCGCGCCTCTATGTGGCCTACGGCGTGGCGCTGTTCGGCGAGGGCCAGGTGTTCAGCATCAAGTACCTCCTGACCGAGCAGTGGGACCTGCAGATCGAAGCCGGCCAGCGCGAGACGCGCGGCTCGGTGAACTACCGTCTGGAGCGTTGAAGCGGCTCGCCATGGGCGGCGTCGCCGGGATCCGGGTGGACGCGCCGGTTCGGTGATCCGGGTGGACGCGTTGAGGCGACGGTTCGGTGGGTCAAGACCCACCCTATGAGCGCGCGCGGCGACGCGGATTCAGGCAGTCCCGCCTGCGCCGCAAACCCCGCCCCTCCCGCATCGGACGCACCCAGAGCCCACCCAACCCATACGGTGGATTTCGACCCACTGGAACGCAGCGCAAGCTTCCATCAGCAAGGCCCAGAGCCCACCCATCCCATAGGGTGGATCTTGACCCACCGCAATCCGCCGCAAGCTTCCATCGGCAAGGCCCAAAGCCCGACTGGATGGTCCGCTCCCGCGTCGCCCGATCCGCCGTGCAGGCGTGCTCAGCGGAAGGTGCCGGCTTGGCCGCGCCGGCAGATCCGGCGTTCGTCATGGATCAGCTTGCGGCGTTCGGCGTCGCTGATGTCGGAGACCATCTTGCGGCGCAGGTCGGCGCAGGTGGCGCCGCCGCCGGCGCCCAGGCCGACCAGGCTCAGCACGGCCTGCACGCGGTCCGCCGGACTCACTTCTTCGCGCACGTAGAAGCCCTCGGCAAACGCCTCCTCGCGGCCTGGCAGCGCCTGTGCCGGGCGGTCGAGCGGGCCGCGCTCGTACTGCGCTGCCGGCGCGCCCTCGCGGACGAAGGCGCCGATCTGCGCGGACAGCGGGCGCGCGCTGGGCGCCGTGTCAGCGGACTCCGCTTGCTCCTCGGCTACCCCACTGGCCGCACTCGCGGGCGGCGGCGCGGGCCCTCGATCCACTGCCGTCAAACGGGGGCGGGTGTCCGGCGCCGATCGCCGTGGTGGCTCGGGCATGGGCGGAATCGGCGGCACCTCGGACGCGCGGCGTATCCATTCGATCTGCAGTGGCGTGTCCTCAGCCGACGGCAGACGCTGCCGATCGCCGGCCAGCAGCCCAAGCAGCATGAGCGCGTGCACGCCCACGGTGATGGCCGCCGCGCTTGCAGGACGCTGCAGCCAGGCCGGCGCGGGCGACTGCAGTCGCGAGCGCGGCGGTGGGCTGGGCGCATGGGGCAGAGCGTCGGCGATGCGCGGCATGCGGCGGCAGGGAGAAAAACAGCGCGCATCCTGGAGCGGCCCGCATTAAGGACGGGTTAGCCGGAGGGCAAGCGGTCGTTATCCGCCGGCCGGGGTCATGGCGCAGTTTCGAAGCCGTTGCGGAAGATCAGCGGCGAGGCCGCGTGTTCAAACGCGCCGATATCGCATTCGGGGTCGCCATCGCCATCGCCATCGATCGGCCGCTCGGTGTCGCGGGCATCGGAGAGCGTGCAGGCGAGCTGCCGCCCGCCGCGATCGATCACCCCGCTGCCGGCTGGGAACACCAGCACAGGCATCAGGTTGGCGGCGCTGTCCAGCGTCGCCACCACGCCGGAGGCCAAGGCGCTTGCGCCCGAGGAGGCCAAGCCGCCGCAGCTTGCAGACTCGGTGAACAGATTGCCGCCGAGCGGTCCGCCCGCGCTGACCGTTTCGGCGAGCTGGCAGCTGCTGGCGCCGCCGGCTGGGTCGACGCGGCCGAACACGCTGTTGCTGAGCCGGTCAAGCGCGAAGCCGGGTCCGGTCCGCAGGTGAGCACCGCTGGTGGCGCGATTGTTCTGCAGACTCAGATTGCGGGCGTCGAGGCCGGTCTGCGCGAGATACATGCCACCGCCGCCATCGGCCAGATTGCGCTCGATGGTGACGTTGGCAAAGGTCGCGCTCAGGCCGGCACCGCTGAAGCCCTGGCGGAGCGCGATGGCCCCGCCAAGCCCCGCCGAGTTCTGGCCGAAGTAGCCGGAGTCCATGCTGACCACGCAGCCCGCGCAGTTCACTTCGAGTGCGCCACCGAAGGCGGCGCTTCCGGTGCTGACGCCGTTTTCGCTGAAGCGGTTGCCGCGCGCGAACACGATGCTGACGGCGGTTCCAGCGATCGACACGGCGCCGCCCGCGCGGCCGTCGCTGGCGCCACCGCCGCTGACAAGATTGCTCTGGAAGCGGCTGTCGCGCAGATCGACCGAGGCCGCACCTGCGGCGATCGCGCCGCCGCGCTGGCCGCTGCCGGTTCCGCTGGCGCTGTTGCCCACGAACCGCGAGCCGATCACTTCAAGCGAGGCGCCTGTGGGCATGTGCACCGCGCCGCCCAGAGCGGGTCCGTCGGCGCGCACTGCGGCGCAGGCCTCGAAGAACACGCCGTCGAGCAGCAGCTCGGCGTCGGCGCGATTGGCGATCTGCACACAACCGCCGCTGCTGGCGCGTCCGCGCCGCAACTCGATGCCGCGCAGCGTCAGACGCTGGTTGCCGGCGGCCGTTTCGAACACGCGGTGCTGGTCCTGGCCGTCGATGCGGAAGCCGGTGCTTGCGCTGCCGTCGATGGTGAGGTCGTTGACAGTGATCGCTGGCAGGGGCGAGCCGAGGCTCAGCGTGACCGCACTGCCAGGCACCTGGATCGCAATGGTGTGCGGGCCGGGAGTGGCATTGGCGAGGCCGATGGCAGCGCGCAGGCTGCCCTCTCCGCTGTCCTCGGCCGAATCGACGACGAAGGTAGCGGCGCCCGCTGCGGGCAGAAGGCCGATGCAGAGGGCCAGCGTGATCGCTGCGTGCAGACGGGGCGAAGCTTCGGTGCGCATGCTTGTTCCGGCTCAGGACGAAGTGCAGGGCGCGGAGCATACCGTTGGCGTGCGCCGCGCGCGCGCTGCATCGCCGCAGCCGGCCGCTGCGGCACAATAGCCGCCCATGGACCGACACGAACGTACCCTCACCCTGCACCGCATCCTCAAAGTCGCGCGCTATCCGGTCTCGGCGCAGCGCCTGATGGACGAGCTGCAGTGCTCGCGCGCCACGCTGTACCGCGACATCGCCTTCCTGCGCGACAGCCTGGGTGCGCCGATCGAATCCAGCGAAGACCCTTCGGGCTTCCGCTATGGCGATGACGAAGCCGAGCGCTTCGAGCTGCCGGGGCTGTGGCTCACGTCGGACGAACTGCATGCCCTGCTGGCGGCGCAGCAGCTGCTGGAACGCACCGGCGCCGGCGTGCTCAGCGAGGCGATCGAGCCGCTGCGCGGTCGCATCGACGCCCTGCTGGCCGAGCAGAGCGGCGGCAAGCGCTGGCCGCTGCAGCGCGTGCGCGTGCTCGGCCACGGCAACCGGCCGCTCGACCAGCAGAGCTTCCGCGGCGTCGCCAGCGCCGTGCTCGAACGCAAGCGCCTGAGCTTTGACTATCGCGCGCGCTCCACCGACACGCCGACCCGGCGGCAGGTCTCGCCGCAGCGGCTCACGCACTACCGCAATCACTGGTATCTCGACGCCTTCGATCACGAGCGCGAGGGCCTGCGCAGCTTCGCGCTCGACCGCATCCGCGCGCCGCGCCTGCAGGAGGAGACCGCCATCGACATGGCCGAGGCCGAGCTGGATCAGCAGCTGTCCTCCAGCTACGGGATCTTTTCGGGCACGCCCAAGGCGGTCGCGACCATCCGCTTCTCGCCGCACGCGGCGCGCTGGGTGGCCGATGAGCACTGGCACTCCAAGCAGGAAGGCCGCTTTCTCGAGGACGGCAGCTACGAGCTGAAGCTGCCCTACAGCAATCCGAAAGAGCTTCTGATGGATGTGCTCAAGTACGGCCCCGACGCCGAAGTGATGGCGCCACCCGCGCTGCGCCAGGAAGCCCGCATCCTGCTCAAGCTGGCGGCCTCGGCCTATGGCGACTGAGCCGGGCGCGCTCGCCAGCGCCAAGCGCGTGTCGCTGGTGCTGGGCGCCGGCGGAGCCCGCGGCCTGGGCCATATCGGTGCCATCGAGGTGCTGCAGGAGCGCGGCTATCGCATCGTCGGCATCGCCGGCTCGTCGATGGGGGCTCTCGTCGGTGGCATCCACGCCGCCGGCCGGCTCCCTATCTACAAGGAGTGGGCCTGCGCGCTGGAGCGCGGTGATGTGCTGCGCCTGCTCGACTTCAGCTTCGGTTTTCCCGGTCTGATCCGCGGCGAGCGGGTGATCGGTGCGCTGCGCGATCTCGTCGGCGAGCACGCCATCGAGTCCCTGCCCATTCCCTTCACTGCAGTCGCCACGGATCTGCAGAGCCAGCGCGAAGTCTGGTTGAACCGCGGTCCGCTGTTCGATGCGATCCGCGCTTCGATCGCCATCCCGATGGTGTTCACGCCCTACCGGCTTGAAGGCCGTGACCTGGTCGACGGCGGCCTGCTGGCGCCGGTGCCGATCGCGGCGACGCGCCAAGTGCGCGCGGATCTGGTGATCGCCATCGACGTCAACGGCCCGCCAGCGGCGCGGATCCCGCGGGCGGAGCCCGTGGCCGCAGCGGCGCCCGCCGTCGCCGCCGAGGACGCGATCGGCTACCGCGCCCGGATCGCAGCCTTCATCGAATCGATCAGCGCCAGCTTTACCGAGGCCAAGCGCAGCGAGACCGGTGTGGAGCAGGCCAAGGCCCAGCCCGGCCTGATCGATCTGATGGGGCGCTCGCTGGACACCATGCAGGCGCAGATCGCGCGCATGCAGCTGGCGTTGGATCCGCCGGACCTCTTGATCCGCATGCCGCGCGATCGCTGCACCTTCTATGAGTTCTGGCGCGCCGCCGAGCTGATCGATCTGGGGCGGCAGTGCACCCAGCGCGCGCTCGACGCCTTCGAAGCTGGACAGCGAGAGCGCTGAACCTCGCGCGACCGCTCGCGCTGTGGCGGTCTCAGCCCCTGAGATGAGCGCCGCACAGAGTCCGGGCTCCCGAGCGATTAGGAGCCCGCCATGTCCCTGTTGCACCACCGCGTCCTGCAGCCACTTCCGCCCACCCCCGCAGCGCTCCGCCGCGAGTCGAGGGCCGACGGGCGATCCTCGGCGGTCTGCGACGTGCTCGCGCCGCTGCTATACCTCTGGCTGTGCACCGGCACCATCGCCAGCCTGCTGTTTCCGACGTTGCGCGGCAGCGACCCGCTGATCGGCTGGTGGCCGTTCTGGCTGCTGCTGTGGCCCGCCACTTCGATGGTCCTGCTTGCCGCCTGTCGACGGCAGCGCCCGCGGCGACTGCACTGAACCCAAGGTCAGTCAGGCCTTGGGGCGACACCGATCACGCCTCTCCTGGACTTGATCCCTGGTCGCGCGTCCTTCGGAGGTCGACACGCGTTCGTTCGCAGCGCCTCTGCGCCTTCGCATTGTCTGGCTGTGCCAGAACAAGCGCTTGCGTGTCCGAACCGCGGGCGCGACCTCCCTGGGGCGTGGCAACGCAGAGAGCATGTGAGAACCCTAGCCCTGCTGCGGCCGCCTCTGGACGCCCGTGGCGGCAGCGCGCTCCGCGAACTCCGCGGTCATTTGGCCCACCAGACTCCCTTGAATTCACCTGCTGCGTTTTGCCACGAACGCGCAGCCACGCCTTTGCTACGGCCTCCGGATCATTCACGCGCGCTGAGTTCCTCAGACTCGCCCTGGCGCTCGCTCAACGTCCCTGCACGCTCAAGTCGATCGCGCCCGAAAAGGTCTCCAGCCGGATCCGCGCTGCGCCGTCGCCGAGGCTGGCATCAAGACTGGAACCCGGGCCGTAGTCCTCGCGCACGACCTCGCCAACCGGGCTGCGGATGCGCCCGCTGAAGCTCTCGGCCTCGATCCGCGCCGAGGTGGCCGCCGGCAGCTCAAGGCGCAGCGCGCCGCTCAGGGTTTCGATGCGCAGCAGCCCGCTCGCGCTGGGGCCAGCGCTCGCACGCACCTCGCCGGAAACGGTTTCGACCCGCAGTTCGTCGATCGGCTGCGGAAGGCGCAGGTCCACGCTGCCCGAGACGGCTTCGGCGCGCAGGCGGAGGGCGGCGTTGGCTTCGACCTCGATGCTGCCGCTGACCGATGCCAGATCGAGCTCGCTGGCACCCGTGCGGATGCGCTGACCGCCGCTGACGGTTTCCAGATCCAGCCGCTGCGGTGCGCTGTCGCGGACGTCGACGTCGCCGCTCACGGCGCCGATCTTGAGGCTGCGGCCGCTCACGCCGCGCACGTCGATGCTGGCACTGACCGCCTCCACATCGAGCCGCGCGTCGTTGGGCAACTCGATCTCCAGATCGGTGTCGCCCCCGGAGGACACGCCCCAGCCCCAACCTGAACTGCTGGGGTACTCGATCTCGATGCTTACCGCCTCGGGATCGTCCGCCGAAAGCTTGAGCTCGGCGTTCTCGCCCAACTGGCCGCGCAGGCGCAGTGTGCTGCCCTCGACGCCGACGATGCGGATGCTGCCCTTGATGTTGCTGACCGACACGCGCGCATCGGACGACAGGGTGCGGGTTTCGTCGATGGGGGTCTGCGCGGAAGCGCAGGGCAGGGCAGCCAGCAGGCCGAGTGCCAGGCTCAGGGTTGCGAAGGGCAGGGGACGGATTGCAGACATGAAGGGTTCTCTCCGGAAGGGAAACGGTCTGGGCATCGTGTGCCCGGCGTGCATGCGGCGCGATCAGGCATTGCGTTCGATGCCGCGCCGCAGAAGATCCAGGCGGCGCTGGTGCACGCGGCGCAGTTCATCGAGCAGGCGCGCC